>UMBF01062821.1_pt1 | contig 46089 bp, 52 predicted proteins | sample 1963901 | NCBI WGS metagenome assembly UMBF01 (sample SAMEA4835935, study PRJEB28245) | human gut metagenome | biome: gut microbiome; material: fecal sample | place: Denmark | collected 2008 | reverse complement strand
TAGCCGCAAAATCACCTTTTCTTCCTGCACCGGATACACTAAGCGTGTTCTGAATCTGTCTAAAAATCATTTGTATCAGTTTTCTTTTTCCTCTGACATCACCAAAGGAACCGCAATAGCAGAGATTCAGGATAAAAATAAAAACGTTCTGTTTTCTCTGGACAACATCCATCCTGTCCAAAGTTTAGATACCTCTCAGATCAGTCGATATTATCTTATCTTTCGCTTTCAAAAAGCAGATGGAACAATCTGTTTGGAATGGAAAGAGTTATAACATTATCTATAAAGCACTAAAAACAGGAGGTCTTTTTATGCTGAAAAAATTAGTTGCCGTGGAACGGCTCAATCTTACTCCAAATGCAAACGAAGAGTTTGCAAAAAGAGCCGAAGAATACATCTTTTACGATGATATTCCTTCCAGTGAGGAAGAGGTCATCCAACGAGCAAAAGATGCTGACGGCATTCTGGTCAATATCACCACTCAAATCACTGCAAACATCATTGAACACTGTCCAAACCTGCGCTACATCGGCATGTGCTGCAGCTTGTACGATGAAAACAGTGCAAGTGTAGATATCCGCTGTGCAAGAGAACGCGGTATCACCGTTTTGGGTGTGCGGGATTATGGTGATATCGGCGTTGGAGAGTACGTTATTTCCCAGCTGACCGATCTGCTTCATGGCTTCCACGGCAAACGCTGGGGTGATCGTCCTTTGGAATTAACCGGTATTCCGGTTGGCATCATCGGAATGGGCGCCACCGGTCAGGTGGTAGCACGGTCACTGCGCTTTTTCGGAGCAGATGTCACCTATTACAGCCGCAGCCATAAGCCTGAAATTGAAGCAGAAAGCATCGCTTATCTCCCTCTGGATGAACTGCTCCAAAAAAACATCTGTATCTGCACCTGTTTAAATAAGTTTGTCACCCTGCTGCACCAGGAACAGTTCGAAAAATTTGGCAATCACAAAATCCTGTTTAACACAGGTCTTACTCCTGCCTGTGATCTGGATGCGTTAAGAACTTGGCTCTCTCACGGGGACAACTACTATTTCTGCGACAGCCTGATGGCCTTGGGAGATGAATCGCTGAAAGAAGTGGAAAACGTCAGCTGCTACGGCGGTTATTCCGGCGGTTCCTATCAAGCAATCGAACGTCTGACCGAAAAATCTCTTGCAAACCTTGACCAGTTTCTTGCAAGGTAATATACCGGCACAAAATCCGAACACTCCCGAACATAATAATCAAATCCCAAAACAATCAGTACAAAAATAGAAACATATTCATTCTAAGGAGGTTTTTGAACATGGAGATCAGACCTGTCTTAACACAGGAAGTTGATTTACTTGCTGTACTTGCCGCAAAATTATGGCCTCACCACAGTAAGGAAGAACTTCACGAGGAATTTTGCGAATTTCTTTCCTGTGGAATTATTTTTGCTGCTTTTGAGGATAGTCAGATGGTCGGCTTTGCACAGTGTTCTCTCCGAAATGACTATGTGGAAGGATGTTCACACAGCCCAGTCGGATATCTGGAGGGTATCTTTGTATTGGAAGATTACCGACAAAAAGGCATCTCCCGTCAACTGCTTTTATCCTGTGAAACTTGGGCTAAAAAACAAGGCTGCCGGGAATTTGCCAGCGATTGTGAGCTGGATAATACCCAGAGCCTTTCCTTTCATCTTGCCTGTGGTTTTGAGGAAGCAAACCGAATTATCTGTTTTAAGAAAACGCTATAAATTGTTTTGAAAGAATAAAAAAGGGACCTCCTCAGAGGTTCCTTTTTTATTTATCGTATCTCACAAACTGTCAATGTATGCTCACAAACGGTAAAGCAAACTTCCATCCCACCAAAGAAAAATCCGTATACTCTGTCGGGATCATCCTGATAGGATGGTCGTGGGTCGTGACCCAGCACCCCAATCAATGCTTCCAGTTTATCCTGTGGAATTTTTTGCTTCCATTCATCTGGAATGATGACAGTAAGCGGGTTCAAATGAAGTTCGTCAGTAAATCCACCCTTTGCCTGCGGATGGCTGTCAGTATAAGCAAGATATGGCTTGATATCCAGAATTGGTGTTCCATCCATCAAATCTGCTCCCGACACCCGCAGAACCATCCCATATTTTGGATGTTTCTCAATCGCTTCCAACTTTACCGAGGAAAGTCCAATCGGGTTAGGACGAAATGGAGATCGAGTAGCAAATACTCCCATTCGTGTGTTTCCTCCAAGCTTTGGCGGCCGCACTGTCGGAGACCAGTCTTCCCGCACTGCTTTGGAAAACTGCCAGATCAGCCACAGGTGGGAGAAATCTTCCAATCCACGCAGCGCCTGTGGATTTCGGTACTCTGGTTCAAAGACGATAAGCGACTGCAAATTTTCCACCAGTCCGCTCTGTCGCGGAATTCCAAACTTGGAAGGAAAATCGCTATGTATCCTTGCGATAATCTTTACTTCAAACATCTCTGCCATATTATGCTTCCTCCGTCAGCTGCAAGCGATCTTGCTCTGTAATCTTTCTCAGCACGCGGCAGGGACTTCCCACTGCTACCACTCCAGCCGGGATATCACGGGTAACCACACTGCCTGCTCCAATGACACTACCTTTTCCGATGGTAACTCCACCGCAGACAGTACAATTTGCTCCCAGCCAGACATTTTCCTCCAGAATGATAGGGGCAGATGTTCCAATTCCTTCCTCAACCCTCTGCTTTTCGTCCAGAGAGTGTCCTGCACAGCTCAGGCAAGTTCCGGGTCCAATAAATGCTCCCGCTCCAATATGGATTGGTGAGGTATCCAGCATCACACAGTTATAGTTAATGACAGCCAAACCATAGGAATGAATATTAAAACCATAGTCACAACGAAAACTCGGCTCAATAAAGGTAAGTTCATGGCAGGTTCCAAGCAGCTGTTTCAAAATTGCATGGCGCTTTTGCGCTTCCGAAGGTCTTGTCTGGTTATATTCCCAAACAAGTTCCTTTGCCCGCAGCTGCAGCTCTGGCTTAATCTGTCCATGTTTTGCACAGTAAGGAGTGTTTGTTTTCATTAACTGACTGATATCCAATTGCTGGTTCCTCTTTTCCAAAGTTTATTTTTTATAAAAATATATGCTTACCTGCATTTTCTGCGGTCATGCTGTCTTTGACAGTAAAATTCCCGCTTTTGTTCATACATAAACCTGTCTGCTTCATCAATCTGTTCCCTGATATTGTATTGGGAATTACGCCATGAGATCCCCACGGAACAGCTGATTCCATCATGCTCCATCGTTTTCTGTACCGCATACACCGCTGCCTTAAAATCATCTTCTGCAAGAGTGTTGTCGATTACAACAAACTCGTCGCCGCCGATCCGGTATGCTTTCCCTTCAAAGCCTTTCTTCAGGCATTCTGCTGCACGATAGATTAAAACATCTCCCGCACGATGACCATTCCTGTCATTTACTTCTTTAAGGCCGTTTAAGTCAAAACAGGCAACTCCTATTCCAAACTGGTTCGGACCTTGCTCTATATTCAGATCCTGATTAAATTTATTTCGATTATATAATCCTGTCAAAGAGTCCTCATAGCTCAGACGCTTTAACTCCTGTGTCTGCTCTGCAATCTTTTTTTTCTGTTCTGCAACTCGTTCCTGCAGATACTGATACGACTGCTGTGCCATCTTTACAGGAAAACCGATATCATCTTCCACCATTTCATCGTATGGATTGGAAACATGAATATGGCAGCAACGAAGTTTACCTTCTATATTGCGAAAAATTGCTGCAATACGCTGGTGAACTCTGAGACTGATTTGGGTAGAGGAATCCGTCACAATCCACATCCGTCCGCTGCACAGATAAACCTCAGGAGCGATCGTCAACACGTGATACTCTTCCTCTGAAATATTACATTTTGGAATCTGACCTGCAAACTTTCGAAAAATATCAATTACTTCTTTTCCAACGGCATATTCGTGATCTCCCGCACCAATCCAGACAATATCTTCATCCAGATATTCTATCACCGCTTCAATATCATTTGCACAGTAATGCTTGTGCACCATAAAGCTGATAAGTTCAATAACTTTTTTTTCTTCCGGACTTTGTTTCACTTTAAAAACCATCCATTCTTCCTTTTTGAGTCGTGGCATAAACAGTTTATCAAATAACACACCGATCATTACCGTTGCTATTGGGAGTGCATAGGCAATGTGCTGCACCCAGCTTCCATAAGAGATCAGCAGATTATAGGTACCATGAAATGCAATCGATGCTCCCAAAAGTCCCAGTGTACCAGCAATTTTGAGCCATTGGCGATTCCATACATAAGCAAGTCCATAGCCAATGATTGCTCCACAGACAATATGCATTGCTCCCGCACCAAGACCGCGTATCAACAGATAATCCAGGTTTTCCGCTCCACCTTCGATCAAATAACAAATATTTTCAAAAGTAGCAAATCCTGCGGCAAGGGTGAGGACAGCGTTTTTGATTTCATCTGGTTTTGGCTCAAATACAAACAGATAAAACATCAAAGGCAGCAGTTTCATCACTTCTTCCACCACCGGTGCAATTTCTACCGTGGCATGAAAAGCAGTCGTTTGATACAAAGCCGCTACAAAGGTATTCACATACGCCGAAAGCAGGCACACACCCATTCCTTCCAAAATAAACACAAAGAAGCTCAGATATTTTTTGCCCATACACAGTGCAGTGATAACCAACGGTGCCGCAACACATACAAAGATATTCTCGATATACGTCATACTTCCACCGCCTTTCTGACCGATGGCAGAATAAGAAATATCGAAGTTGTAAGCATAAAATCAATCCAAAAATAAGGATTCGTCCAGGTGTCGCTCACCCATGGATAGCTGGACAGCCAAAGGCAATTTTCCAACGCAACAAAAACAATTACTGCAAGGTGAAATTGCCATTTGTTGGAGCCCGGTTGCTTTTTCTGATAAACAAATCCTCGCACCGAACACCAGGTGAGTGTAAGCATAATACCACCTATTATGATATTATAAATCAAGCTTCCGATGCTGATATAATACAATGTGAAGAAAATAATGACTGCTGATGCAACATACATTCTGCTGCAGCGAAAAGCACGCTCTCCCTTATCAGAAATGCTGTATTGGAGCAGATACAAAAAAAGGTAACTTGACAGCCAACCGATTTCTGATACATAAAACATAGGAGGTGCATCGGTAACCAGGATCGTATAGAGCATCCAGTAAAGCCCTGCCAGCATAAAACATCCATAAAAACAGGTTAGAATAAAAAAAGGTTGTTTGCGACTCTTATAATAGAAAACGCCGGATATGATACATCCCAGCATAGCAACCAGAACCTGTGAAAGGTTATCTATGATTTCTATCATCCTTGTCCTCCATTTCTTTTTCTTCCTTCTGAAGATTATGGATGTGCAGGCACAGAATTGTAACACACACGCCCAGGACAAACGCAATCAATCCGATCAAAAGGTATCCAAACATTGTACCTTCGGTAAAGATACTGGCTGTTGTCTTAAATGTGTCATAATCTGATACTATAATGTTTTGAGCAACTCCGGGCATTACAGAAGCTAAACCCACAATGATCACAAGGCAGATTGTCACAGAAGACACTGCCATCATATAACTGCGGCGCTGCTTTTGTTTGTACTGAACCTGTGCAATCCTTTTTTGAACTTCTTCCAAACGCTCCTCATGATTTCGCATCCGTAATTCCCTCCTTTTCCAAAAGTCCCCGCAGACTGTGCTTTCCTCGATAAACCATATTGGTAATCTGCTTGACACTTTTCCCCATAACTTCAGCAGCCTGTGCATAGCTCATATTTTCAAAGTACACCAGATACAATGCCTCACGATAGTTTTGCTGAAGCTGTTTCATACAAAAATGAAGAATTTCATTTTGTTCTTTGGTTTTGACAACCTCTTCCACCAGCAAATCACTTTCCGGTTCTTCCGAAAGATTTTCCATGCTGAAAGATAAATGCAGCTTTTTCCGGTGCCGTATCGCCATGTGTCGTGCTGATTTATAGAGATAGGCCTTGAGTCCGCCTTCCCGAATACGGGGTTTCTTGACAAACAGATAGGTAAAGACCTCGATCATCAGATCTTCTGCTTCATGAAGATCATGAAGATATCCGTTAATATACAAAGTAAGTGCACTGCCATATTTTTTCATCAGCTCACTCAACCCTGTTTCATCACCGTCCAGATAGAGGCGGTAATATTGTTCATCGGTCATATTTGCCGCCTCCTTTTCCTGATTAGTCAGCGTCAGAACATTATCTTTTCTTTAATCGACAATTCAGTTCGTACAATGCCGTTCGGTTGGAATCCCATCGAAGCTTTTCATATACATCCTGATAAGAAAGCCACATACATTCGGTATGCTCGTGAGACAATTTTATTTCTTCGGTACATTCAAAGCCAAATGCATATTCTGGCACAACATAGGTATCCTCCGACCAGTTGTACAGATGCATTTTGGGAAAAATATTGGTCGGAATATAGCACATGGACTTTAGCTCCATCATACGATTAGCCAAAATGCCGCCTTCTTCCAATACTTCACGTCTTGCTGCCTGGAGTGGCGTTTCATTATCCTCACCGCCTCCAGCGATAAATTGCCACTCACCAGAATCTATACGATGGAACACACAATATACCGGAACCTGATTAACAAACCTGTACGGTATCGCAAGTATTTGAAATGGTGCTCTCATTTTTTGTTTCCTTTTTTACAGCAATCTTATCTATTTCTAATCAACAGTGCGACTGCTTCGACTGTTGTCTCATATTCCAAGGGAAGTTCTTTCACTTCCTCGCCGTCAATCGGCACAGGGAAATTGAACACAATGTTTTTAATCCAACAGCCGTCCTTCCTCTTTTCCGGAAACATATCGATTCGCTCAATAAAGGCTTTCATAAACTCTTTCTGCTCCGCTTCCGTTGCGGAATCGTAGACTTCATCAAATGCCAATAAGAGCTGGTAGATATTGTCGCCGGAAATTTTCTCTTGTCTGATGCTGCGGATCTGATTTTGTAGCTCGTCAATCTGAGCTTCGATTTCACCTATCATATCATACTGTTCATCATAACGGCGCTGCAAATCCAAAATTTTTCTGTCATAATGGGCATCGTTAATGTCTAAGGTGTCCATCTGACGCTCCAATCGGCTTTTCGTACCCAATACCTGCTTTAATTGCCCTTGTAGAACAGAAACCTGTTTTTCCATATCTTCTGTATCAACAGCCGTTCCGATCTTCGCTTTAATCGCTTCCACAAACCGGGGCTTGTTGACCATAGCAGAAATGATTTTTGCCACCATTTTATTGATTTCCGTCTGCTCAATGTTGAGCCGGAAGCTGCACTCATGTCCCGTGGCTGTGACCGTGTTTTTGCAGTAGTAATAATACCTTGTTTTCTTGTCCTTGCTATGAGCTTTGGCAATATTGCCATACATACTTTTGCCGCAGCATGGACATTTCAGGATACCGGACAGGATGTGTGCATGGTCTGGATTATTCACCTTTTCCCGCTTGAAGGAATTAAGCTTGCGTTTATCCTGTGCCAATGCCCAATCTTCTTCGGATATGATTGCTTCATGCTGCCCCTCGTAAATAGGGAACTCCGCTTGCTCAACCACGTGCATTTCATTTCTCGTACCCTGTTTCTTTTCGGTTCTTCGTCTGCCATAGGCGATTTTACCCATATAAACAGGATTGTCAAGCACATCCAGCACAAAGTCCCTCGAAAATCCGGGAATGGTATTGTTCTGCCGTAGCTTCTTTACATAGCCATTCCGGTTCAGATATTTAGCAACTCCGGCAACACCGTCGTTAGTGTGGATATAGCGGTCATAGATGACACGGATAACTTCGACCTCATCCTCAGCAATGACAAGATTACCGTTTTCCAGCTTGTAGCCATAGGGAGCAAAGCCGCCGTTCCACTTACCCTCACGAGCCTTTTGCTCTCGTCCTGCCATTGTCTGTGTTCGGATATTCTCTCGCTCGATCTCCGCAACCGCAGACAGCACAGAAATCATCAGCTTGCCAGCATCCTTTGAGCTGTCAATGCCATCCTCCACACAGATTAAATTGACCCCAAAGTCCTGCATCAGCTGCAAGGAGTTGAGAACATCTGCCGCATTTCTGCCAAATCGGGAGAGCTTAAAGACAAGTACATAAGAAACGCCATCTTTTCCATCTTGAATGTCGTTCAACATCCGCTGGAACTCTTGCCGTCCTTGGATATTCTTGCCGGAAAAGCCTTCGTCAGAATACTCCCCGGCAATAACCATATCCTCGTATGCCGCATATTTCCGCAGTTTATCTCGCTGGGCATCCAAGCTGTACCCATCAACCTGTATGGCGGTGGACACTCTTGTATATAGATAACATTTAATTTGCTTCTTTTTCAGAATCGCCACCCCCTTCGTCTATTTCCTTTACCATCAATCCTTCGTTGCGGACATAATACTCCAAAAGCCAAAGCACATAGTCCGGTGCATGGCGATTATCCAGTTCCCACTCCGTCATGGTGCGATATGGGATATGGACACATTTGCAGAAGTCCTTCCGGTTCATGCCTGTGCTTTCCCGCAACTTTATAATTCTGTTTTTACTATCCATTTGATTTTCTCCATAAAACAAAAAATACACGTTGCGTACTCATTATATCATAGCTACGCCAAGTACGCAACGTGTAAATTGTAATTTTTTTACGCAGCTTGTTTATTCAAAGGCTGCGCTTGTTTATCATCCTCGGAACACTCCGTTTCTTTTAGAGCATCCGCTTCTTTATTTTCCAAGACCTGATGACCATACTTTTGAATCAACCGGGTCATTACATCCACACAGCGGTCAAATGCCGCATTATATTTTGCTTCCTCATAATATTTAGTCAATAGGCAAATCCTCCATAAATTAAAGTTCCATGTCCTGTCCACGGCGGCGAACAGGCTGTTTGTGTTCAATCGTTTCTTTTGCTTTGGTCAAAATGGAGTTAAGAAAAGCCCGTACCCTTTCAGGTGCGAGCTTGACAGCATCCAGATAGGACTTGACTTCTGCAAACAAGTCATCATATTTCTTTTTCCACTTGGAAGCATTTCTCGTTGCAGTTGCCAGCTGGTCTTTCAGCTTGACATTTTCTGCCCGGTAAAGAAAGCTGTTCTCCGCATAGCCTTTGAGTAAATTACACTCGCTGGGTGTCAGCGTGATATTTCCTGTGAACTTGTTGACCTTTCCCATGTCCTCAATGTCCTGAACTGTCAGGTTGAGCCGCTGCACTTCCTTTGTCTGCTTTTGGAGCGATTTCAACTCTTTTTCCTTCTTATCAGCGGCAGCGGTAGTTGTAGCCAATGCTTGCTCCGCTTGTTCTGCCTGTGCTGTCACAGCTTCCAGACGCTGGGTTTCCGCTTGCACCTTAAACTGGGTAACGGTCAGATGCTCCTCAGTGCTGCCACGCTCTCCACGCTCCACATCGGCATATCCGGCAGCTTGCATGGAATTGAAAAAGTCATCCTGCAACACACTGTAGGACGACTTCAAAATCTTTTTACCTTTTGTGTTCAGCATTGGATTGCCGTCCCCGTCGAGAACAGGTTTGGATTCCCATTTCTTACTGCGGCTGACCTGCATGATGGTTACCTTGACTGTCCCACGGAGGGCTTCGTCCTTGCACCGCTTTGACCAGAGAATCTGTTTTTCCACCACCGGGATATAGACCACATGGAGGTGGTAGTGGTACACATCCTCGCCAAGAGCTTCGGACATGGCACGGTTGCGCTCATCAGCGTGCATGACGGCGGACAGGATATACTTTTCACCGCCCACAATTTCCACGGCTGCTTTGTAGGCATCAGCATAAAACTGTTTGGCAAATTCATAGCCACTGTGATTGTAGAAGTAGGCGGAGTTCACATCAAAAACCAGCTCGCCGTATTTCACGGCATCCGCTTTCAGACCTCTGGTGGAGATTACCTTGTCCTGTTCCATCTGTGCAAACATTTCTTCGTAACCGGCTGTCGGCTCTTTGAAATGAATGTTCAGAGAAGAACGCTCCGGCACGATGTCTTGGTTGCTGTAGCTGTCCTTTTCACGCTCATTATGCTCCTGCACCTTTGCCAGATCATCGGCAGTTTCAATATCCTGATTGCGGGCTACGGTGCGGTCAATTCCATCATTTCTTGCCATGGGTCATGCTCCTTTCCGAGAGGGTTTGCGAGAGACGAAAGGCTTCCGAGAGGCACTTTTTCAAAGTGTAATAACCCACTATGACACTTTCATCCATACTGGCTGCAAAGTGCCGTGGGCTCTCCGAGGGCTCCTCCGGAGGGGGAGTGCGGTCACTGCGGTGACCTCTGCTGTCCTGCCCGAAAAATGCCCTCTGCCTTTTTCTCTTGTCCAGCCTGTCTGCCAGCGGAATTGCACCACAATCCCTTGCAGACAGCGGCAGCGAACAATCAGCAGTTTTGCCGATTGTATTCACTGCCTGTCCATAAGAAGCACTGCGGAGCTTCCTATGGGGACGGGAGCTGCGAGGGGATAAGATACGCCGCATCATCGCTCCCTCCGTTTCTGCCACACGATGTCATAGCCCAGCACATCGGCAAGCTCGATGACCTCTTTGTAGCGAATGCTTTCTCTTTGTAGCTTTGCAGAAAGGTTAGATACGCTGTCCGACCAGTCGTAATCCTCCGCCAGTCTGTCCACAACCTCCTGCATGGTAAATCCGGCACGGACGATCTGTGCCTTGATTTCGTTTCGTACATTGCTCATATTGAAAAACCTCCATAATTTTGTTCATGAAAAAACGAAGCAACTGCGCCCATTGGCGTGTCTGCTTCGCTGTACCGTGTAATATCTGATTTTCATAAAATGCGATAGAAATATCGCTTGTGATGTCCTGCCCATAAGTGACCCTATCCCATTTCACTGTTTTGTGTGCCTTGGTTTGAAACAGTCAAAACAGCCACATTTTCGCAAAGGCTGTTCACTGTCCAGAGAAGCACTGTTTCGCAAATTGATTTCGTTCTGTGGTCAAAATCTTTGCTGTTTCCACTACCATTGATTTTCCATCCCCAAAAATGAGGGGGCGGATGCTCCAAGGCAGAAAAACGATAGTAAGCGAAAAGTACGTGTACCAAGTGTACGATTGACACTCGGCTCCATCCGGTACGGATGGTACACGTACTTCTGAGTTAGTGATGCTTTCACAGAAACGGTCTTTGCAGAAGCTCGATGCCTACAAACCCTCTGGCAAATCTCCCGCCGCCGATGTTGACCTTGTTGGTGTATTCAAGGTTGTATCGGCTTTCATTCTGCTTTAGAAACGAACAGAAACTCTTTTGAGAAAGGCTGTTCAAAGCATTATCATCACACCACTGTTTGTAAACAGCGTACAGATTTTTGGAGCTTGCTTCATAATCCGCCCGGAAGCGGATATATCCCTCGGAAGCCAGAAAATCAATGATGTTGTTTCCGTCCGAAACGGCATCGTTCAGATTGTCCAAAGCTGACTGGCTCAGGGTAAATCGGAAGTCATTTGCAATCAGGCGGTGCAGTCCCTCCAACGCCCAGAGGAAGATACCCTCTGCTTCGGCAGCCATCTTTTCCGCAATATAGGGATCGTCTTTTCTGTTCGGGTCTTTCTCCTTGGTTGTCAGAATGATTTGTCTGCGGAAGAAGCCCACACTCCTGTCATGGAGGGCTTGCAGGACACCGTTCCCAAATCCGATGAACCGCACATACAAATCTCCCTGATAGCTTTGCTGTCGCTTTCTCTCCAAATCCATGGGTAGCTCTGCGGTGATGATTGCCTTGATATTGTTGGTATGGGGAAGTGCTTCCAGCTTCATATCATCGTCCAGCATCAAAAGCTCATGTTCCAGATCGGCACGGGCAAAGTTGCTTGTCTCTACCTTTGCCACACTTCCGGTTTTCATATTGGTTCCCAACAACGCACGAAGAACAACGCCGATCCGGCTCTTTCCTTCGCCGCCTTTTCCGGTCAGCATGAGCATCTTCTGACCTTTGGTGGAAGGAATGAAGCAATAGCCGATAAACTCCTGCAAGGTCAGAATGTCCTCCGGCTCCAAAAGCTGGGACAAAAAATGCAGCCATGTTACAGGCTGCGGAGCATCTGGAGCATAAGCAACAGGCAAGCGATTACGGCAGTAATCTTTTTCTGTGCTGAATGTGCCATCCAAATGATAGGTGCCGTTTGCTACATGAATACGGTCTTGATACAGGAGGAGATCGGCGGCACAGCACTCCATTCGCATTACATCCAGAAGATTTGTGACCCTTTTTGCAATGTTGCTGGTCACATAGGGCTTGATACGATCATAGATTTCTTTTTTCAGCCTGTTTTCATCATTCACGATGCCGTTTACCGTGAAGAAAGTTCCGTTTACCGTAATCATTGGATAGTCCCTGAGAAATTCTTCACAGAAAATGACTTCGTTGATTGCTTTGCCGTCAAACCATACCACCGTATCAGCGGATGTGGTCTGTGCTGCTTCTTTGCTCATGGTGCATTTCCTCCTTTTTCTTTCGTGTCACATAGTCCTGAAGGAAAGCAACCTTGCCCTCCTTCATCAGCCCGTCCACCAAAGCAACCCGTTCTTCCAGAGAGCCTACGGTCAGAATGTCCGCCAGATATTCCATGTGGTCGAGCATCTGGCAGGCTTCCACGAAACGATCATCCAGCTTGTCCTCCGGCGTTCTGGGTGCATACCGCACCTTCCAATCTTCCAGCAGATGAAGATAATCCGTCAGCACCCGGAAGCAGTGCATTTCATCCTCCCGGAATTGACGGATATAGGGGCGTTTCGTCTTGAGTGGAGCTTCCACGGCCTGTCCCGGCTCGATGCTGATACCGAAGTCCGCAGCCAATCTTTGCGCTGCTTCATAGTTGCTGAGATCAAACAGCCTTGCCACAAAGTCGATCACATCTCCTTTGGCTCCGCAGCCGAAGCAGTAGAAATAGTCCTCGTTCAGCTTCAAGCTGGGATTCCGGTCATTGTGAAACGGACAGCAAGCCATACCGTTTCGGTTGACCCGCAGCCCGTAGTGTTCGGCGGCTTGTCTGACCGGGACTGCCGCCTTGATGGTTTCATAGATTGTCATTAAAAATCCTCCGTTTCTTAGTTTTGAAAAAGAAAAACACCCGCCGGGTGGCAGGTGCTTCGCTCCTTCTACTATGGTTATGCCGGATTTCGCAAAAAACAGGCTAATCGGAGGACAACCTCGTTTCAAAAAACAGGACACAGTAGATTTCTTCACATTTGGATGATATAATTAGAAAAAAGAGAAAACAGGACAGGAGGACGAATATGAATCAGGAATTGATGACACTGGATTTCTGGCAGGATACGGTGATCTACGAGGCGAAAACGCTGCCCATCGGCACTCTCGCCTGTGATGCGCTGAATGTATCCGCCAATACACTTGCCCGGATGAACGAGCAGTGCGACAAAATCAATCTGCTGCTGGGGAAGCTGAACGCCGCTCAGGACGCTTCGGCACTGTTTCCCATGGTAAGGGAAGCTGCGCTGACAATGCTTGATATTCTCAGCGTCACCCCTCCGTTTTCCTATATGGACATTCCAAAGCACCGGGAACGGATTCAAACGGTCTTTACAGCGGAGAACGCACGAAAATATGTGGAGTTCGCAGTAAAGGCAGCGACCAATACCTTGCCATTTGAGGAAGTCCCGATGTATGCAGATGCAATGCTGCTCCAACGCTATACGGCAGTTTTCGGGCATCTGGCGTACTCTCTAAGCGAGTATCAAAAGGCTATGCTTGATTTTGCTGAAAAAACGGATGGAAATGAAGCAGACCGTACAGCGGAAGGATTTGCGAAGTTATTCGGCACCTGTTTTCCGCCGGAGTTCTCCATTACGGAGGGTAATGCCTGGATGGCTGCATCGAACAACTCTGTCCAGTATGTTTCTACGCTTCGTCCCGGATATGATGTGCCGATGCTGGTCAAGCGGATGCACTTCCTTACTTTTGTAGGGATGTTCCGCACAGATTTATTTGAGGGGCTATGTGTGGGTCACGCACCGAAGAAATGCCGTATCTGTGGAAAATGGTTCCTGACCACCAACGCAAGGCATACCAAATACTGCGGAGGATATGCGCCGGGGGACAAGCTGCACCGCACCTGTCGGCAGATCGGCAATCTGAAAGGCAGAACGCAGCGGGAGCTTGCGGACGATCATCCTGTAAAACAGGTATATGAAACCCGGCTGAACACCATAAACCGATATATCAAGCGTGGCACACTGGATGCAGAACTTGCCAAGGCTATGAAAAAGCTGGCAAAGGATAAGATGCTCCGGGCAATCAGCGATGTTGCCTATGCCCGTGGAGATTATGAAAAAGAAATGGAACAGGATACTCTGCAAAGGGAAGCGGAAAAGAAAATATAAATTTGAGGGGAAGGGATTATTTTAATGAAGGCAAGAAAACTATTAGAGACTTTACAGGTTGCTGAAAGGTTAAAAGACACTACACGCCATTGTTATACAGCAAAAGGCAGGCATGAGAGCGTTGCAGAACACAGTTGGATGATGACACTAATGGCATTCTTTACGAGAGACGAGTTTCCAGATGTCGATATGGATAAAGTTATCAGAATGTGTATTATTCATGATTTGGGAGAGTGCTTTACTGGAGACATTCCTACTTTCGATAAAAGCGAGGAAAATGAGAAAACGGAAGAAAATTTGTTGTATAGTTGGGTAAACTCTTTGCCTCAATTTTATTCTACAGAAATGATAGAACTTTATGAGGAGATGGCAGAACGCAAAACGATTGAAGCGAAGGTTTATAAGTCCATTGATAGCCTTGAAGCACTGATACAGCATAATATTTCTGATTTATCTACATGGATTCCAAAAGAATTTGATCTTAATCTGACCTATGCGAACGATAAGGTTGCTTTCTCTGATTATCTTAAAACAGTGAGAGAAGCTATTCGTGAAGATACAATCAAGAAAATTGAAGCGGAAAAATAAAAGTCAACAACTCCAATCTATTTAAGAGATAAGACATAATCAATCAAGCCGAAGGGAGGTGCGCTGCTATGCTGAGAGAATATTCATGGGACATGACCGGGTACAAGCCCAAATCCGTTCCCGATACGCCTGACGGCGGCATTACAAGATATATGGCAGAGCGCATCTTTAGGTTGGAACCGGAGCCGCCAAAGGCAGAGAACATCAACAATTACATTCTGTCCGCTCTCCGGGAAAAGGATTTGAAATACTTTTCCTTTTTCCTGCACCACTATGAGCCGCAGCTCAACAAGCGCATCCGGTCATTTCTCTGCACGGATGGAAGCGATCAGTATGACCCAGAGCGTTTTGTGGATATAAAACTGTCCTGCCGGGAACTTATGATCCAAAAGCTGCCGGACTATGACCCCGAAATGGGTGCTGAATATACCACCTACATTTACCCCTTTATACGGGATGCCATGCTCCGTTTTCGTATGGGAGAAGAACAATGGTCGGTATCCTCGCTAACCAGCTATAAGATGCTCCGTACCATGGCATGGCTTTACCACAACACAAAAGATGCCCTTGGTGAGTTTGCAAAGAAATACGACTGCGATCTTGCGCTGGCGGAGGAATATTTTAAGGTTGTCCGTGGTATCCGCAATCAGCAGCCATTCTTCGTGACCGAACAGGACGAGGAGGGCGAGGAAACAGGCGAGGATGTGACCCGTGATGATAGCTGGAACTATGCGGATATACTCTGGAATGGTATACAGGCTGAAAAGGTGCGGAAAGCATTTGATAAGTTGAACTACCGGGAACAGATCTTGCTTGAAAAACGTCTTGCCATCTGCATGACCTGCGGGCGTGTGGGTTCATGGAAAGACCGCCCCACCTTTGAAGAACTGGCTGTCATGTTCGAGGGCAGCTCCGCCAGCGGTGCGGAACGAGCCTACCGGAAAGCGGCAGAACATCTCACCCTGTTGCTGGTGGAAAACGGCGGTGTCCACGCAGTCCGGCTGAAACAGAAGTCCAAAACCAAGCGAAAAAAGAAAATCGCCACCGCAGTCTACGAATATCAGGCAGACTGCCATGGCGAATGGGGAGAAATTGTATTCGATTTTGAAAACGGCACAGCAGAGGTCATTGTCCGGCTTGCCGATTGGGATACCATGATTTCCAATGTGTTCGCAAAACAGGTAATCCGGTATCTCTTGGATTGCGAGAATGAAAAGTTGCCGAAAGAGACGATGTTTGCGTTTGAGATTTATGAATAAAGGCGAGTAAAATCTGACAGTAGCGATCTGGTAAAACGCTAAATTGATGCAATTCTGATCAAAATTGATTGTAAAGTACCTCCCAAGTCATAAGAATACAGCCCGGAAATGAAAAAACCGCTGCCGCATGGTTTTAATTCCATGTAGCAGCGGTTTTTCGCTGGTGGTATTCCGTTACAATAACAACGCTGTTTTATTTGAAATTTTCTCGTTTATTGCGGAAACTGTATCCTGAATCGAATCATTTGTTGTGTCTATAGCATTACGCTCATATACTCCAAGATGATGGAATTGCTCCCACATCACTTCTACCAATTCAGTATTTGTTTCGCTATCCAATTTCAAACGTCCAATCGCCCGGTTCAGGGTTTCCTCCTTGCTGGCTCTCAAAATGATATAATGTACTTCATAGCCTTCGTGAACGATATTTAACCAGGGCTGCAAAAACCACGGACCGATAATTCCATCCACGATTACATCATATCCGCCACGGGTATAACGCTTTGCGGCTTCTAAAAAGGCCTCGATCACAATCAGATTTTGCTCATTGGATTCCGGCAAATGCGGCAATATTGCCCCTTTGCTCAGGTAATGGTAAAAATCATCTGTATGCATATGCACTGATTTTTCCATGCAGGATTCCTTCGCAACGATAGCTGATACTGTCGATTTTCCAGTTCCCGGAGGGCCTGTAATTACAATAATTCTTCCTCTTTCCATTTTCCCTATTCCTTCAATTTCGTGCTTTGTTCATCTTTTTCACAGCTATTCAATAGGCAAATTATGCTGCTTTAGAAAAGACAACTTATCCCAATATCCTCTCTGAAACAGAATTTTACCATTCACAACATGGAAGAAGCCGCATCCCCGCAGTCCCAGAGGGTCCTTCCATTCTAAAATCGCCCACTGTCCATCTTCAAAGATATTCTCTACAATGGCAGTCATATCGGCAGTGGCAAATTCTGATGTAAACATTTCTCGGATTGCATCTATCCCAATCACGGGATCATTTGTCACCTGATGGTTGGTTGCGTTATCATGGTACAAGCTCACGATTGCTTCTACATCGTGATTATTGAACGCATCTACCCATTTACACACTACTTCTTTTGGTCGTAACATAACTATTTCCTCCATATATCGGTAGCTGCTGTTTTAAATATACACGATTCTTGTAAAATTACAATTCCCGCCGTTTCCACTGATTCAGGGCAGCTGCGACACAAATACCTGCCACAACGATCGTTAAGAAGATATAGGGAAGGTGGAAACCGTGCAGTGCTACCTCGTACACATCAAAATAACGCACCGGGGTCAGATAGTCCAGGAAATGATTTCCTGTGTACTCGGCAGTAAAGGCCAACGCATAGGCAGCCAGCATGGAAATTGTTCCTGTCCGCACCGCAGCCCTATAGGACGGGAGCACGCTGGCAAACAGTAGGCCCAGTGCAAAAAAGAGAATCTGGGTAAAGAACATTCCCATCGTTGTGGAAAGCACCGCTCCCGGCTGATCCAGACCGCCCAAAGGAAGAACAATTGTGAAATAATTGCACACGCCGCTGAACAGGGCGAACACCAGCAGGTTTACTGCCGAAACGATCACCTTCGCCAGAACAATGGTTTTCCGCTTCACAGGCTTTGTGAACAGGTATTCCGATGTTCCGAATTTCTTTTCCTTTGCCACACAGGACAGTCCCAAAGACATGGCATAGGGAAACGCCAGCAGTCCCTCCCAGAAATAGATACACACATACCAGCCGGTGGATGTTGTCAAATCGCCTTTGACTCCGAACATAATCATGATCAGTCTCGGAAATCGGCTGACCATCGTTGCCATTTCATCCAGACTGTCCTGTAGAGACAGAAGCTCAAAATAGCAGAAGCCGCACAGAAGCAGCATGATTCCCAGCCAGATCAACAAAAGTTTTCTTGTTTGACGAAACTCATTTTTAATCAATATTTTCATGTTCACACCTCCTTAGCTGCGGAACTGAATGTCTTTTTTCAGAAAGACACCGTAAGAAAGCACCAAAAACAAGGCAAACAGCAGTACGCACCACCCAAGATACCGGAGGTCATAGAAACCGACTTTGGAGATCTCAGCGGCTCCGAAGAACGAGTAGGGAGACAGAAAACTGATAGCCCGGTTACTGACGATGTTGGAGAAGCTGGTAATGCAATACTCAACGAACACAACCAAACCGGCAGTCAGCAGCGGACTGCGGTTACAGGAAAACAAAACTCCCACCATCAGACCCATTGCAGCGAAGAACAGCGTAACAAGGGTCAGAGACAGGGCAATCAGGAAAAACTCTCCCCAAGGAGTTCCGGAACGGAATATTGCCATGGCGAAAAGGGAAGCCAGCAGATACCCCGCACCCACGATCACCACGCCGATAAACACCGTCAATGCCTTTGCCCAATAAATTGTTTTACGGGGAAAAGGCTTTGTAAACAGATATTCCGATGTTCCTTCCGTGCATTCTCTGGTGTGAATGGAAATGCCGAAGTGCATCCCGAAAACGCCGGAGGCAATCATGAAAAAACTGGTCAGGAAGCCATAAATACCCAGTGGAGAGGTCAGGTATTCCATCGATACGCCGACACTCCTGTAAAAGTCCGTGGTGCCCATGGTTTCAAAGAGATCCACGGAGGCAGCATCCAAAAAGCTGTAATAAGTCGGTGTCATGAAAAAGATGCACACAGCCAAGGCGATAGCCCAGCCCAGGATATAGGTTCGATGCCTTTTCAGTTCATATTTCAAAATGACCATGCCTGACACCTCCTTACGCATAGTAGTGCATGAAGATTTCCTCCAAAGAGGGCTCTTCCAAAAGCACATCGTCCAAATGCAGCAGATGAAGTTTGTCGATGATCGCCGTGATATTGCCGTTATACATAAAGGAAACAGAGGTCTTGTCAGGACTTTCGGTGTAGTTGGCAATGCCGGGCAGGCCCCAGAAGTCACGAGGAATGATTGTTTTGGCGGTGATGCTGACCTTTTTATAGCCGCTTTCCCGTAGCTCCCTGATGGACTGAATGCCCACGAGCTTGCCTTCTTTTAAGATTGCCACCCGGTCACACAGCTTCTGTACTTCGCTGAGGACATGGGATGAGAAGAAAATGGTGGTTCCCCGGCTGTTCTCCTCCTTCAGAATATCGTAGAAGGCCTGCTGGATCAGCGGGTCTAAGCCGCTGGTGGGCTCGTCCATAATCAGCAGCTTGGGCGAGGTCATGATGGCAGACACAATCCCCACCTTTTTCTTGTTACCCAGAGACAGGTCTGCGATTTTCCGGGTCAGATCCAGATTAAGGCGCTCAGAAAGCTCATACATTTTCGTTTCGCAGTCCATGCCGTACAGGTCAGCGGTGTATTGCAGCAGTTCCCGCACCTTCATGTTTTCATAGTAGCTGTTCTCGCTGGGAAGGTAGCCCACATCTCTGGCAATGACACTGCCCTTGGTCTGGCAGTCCAGTCCGAAAATAGAGGCGTTGCCACCGCTGGGATGGATCAGGCCCATCAGAGTACGGATGGTGGTGGATTTTCCTGCACCGTTTGGGCCAATGAAGCCGAAAAACTCACCCTCATTCACCGAGAAACTGAGGTTTTCCACCCCTCGGTGGGTTCCATAGTGCTTGGTCAGCTGGTTTAAGACGATTGCTTGCTTACTCATTTTTGATACTCCTCCTTATAAAAATTTTTCCGCAGAATTGCGATATTCTTCTCAAAATCATTCATGACAGTCTCGAAATCAAAGGCACTTGCCCCACGGTATCGAGCCGCATATCCTTCGCCCATCAGAAGCAACATCTGAAAGACTGGCTGGGCATCCTCCGGGTTTTTGAATTTCAAAGCATCTTCTTCCCGAAGTACCATATCGTTTCTGAACTTACAGGCTTCCTCTGTCAGAATCACCAGTGCATCGGCTACTTCAGGAGAAGTTTCCTCCCAGACACTGGTAATAAACAGCAAAATAAAGGGCTGGTTTTGGAAGCTCTCCATTTCCATGCGGCTGGATGCCAGAATTCTGTCGAACAAATCCGTTTTGGAATCCAGGTGCGCTTTTTCAAATATTTCTTCAATGACTTTTTTACTGTATTCCAGCAGGTAAATATAGAGCTGTTTTTTGCTTCCGAAATACTGAAACATGGATGCCTTGGAAATATGAGCAGCTACTGCAATATCATGGATCGATGCTTTTTCATAACCAAATTTCCCGAAGCACTGAAGTGCTGCGTTCAGGATTGTCATTTTCTTTTCTTCTGTCAGTGTCAAAAATTTTTCCACTTTAATTACTCCCTTCCTTCAAAATAACCGATTCGGTTATTTATAATATAGCACCAATAACCGATTCGGTCAAGAGATTAAAATTATCATTTGAAAATCAATAATCACCTAAAAAGCCGCCTGTACGAGCATTCTCATGCCCGCACAGACGGCTTACTTTATCTCTGGTAATCAGTCCAAAGGTTTATATTCTGTTACGGTTTTCAGATATGTTTCCGGGTCGCCGTTGAGAATCAAATCTGCATACCCTTGACCGGATGAACGAGCAGTGCAACAAAATCAATCTGCTGCTGGGGAAGCTGAATGCCGCAGAGGATGCTTCGGCATTGTTTCCAATGGTAAGGGAAGCTGCGCTGACGATGCTTGATATTCTCAGCGTTACCCCTCCGTTTTCCTATATGGACATTCCAAAGCACCGGGAACGGATTCAAGCGGTCTTTACAACGGAGAACGCACAAAAATATGCAGAGTTTGCAATAAAGGCAACGACCAATACATTGCCATTTAAGGAAGTCTCGATGTATGGAGATGCAATGCTGCTCCAACGCTACACGGCAGTTTTCGGGCATCTGGCGTACTCTCTTGGCGAGTATCAAAAGGCAATGCTTGATTTTGCTGAAAAAACGGATGGCAATGAAGCAGACCGTACAGCGGAAGGATTTGCGAAGCTGTTTGGCATTTGTTTTCCGCCGGAGTTCTCCATTACGGAGGGCAATGCCTGGATGGCTGCATCCAATAACTCTGTCCAGTATGTTTCTACGCTCCGTCCTGGCTATGATGTGCCAATGCTGGTATCATGGTACAAGCTCACGATTGCTTCTACATCGTGATTATTGAACGCATCTACCCATTTACACACTACTTCTTTTGGTCGTAACATAACTATTTCCTCCATATATCAATAGTGCTGTTTTCAATATCAATCCGGTGGATATGCGAACAAAATGAATTCATTTTTGCTGTACCGAAGCACCCCATCCCTTTGCAGCTGGGAAAGGGCTACCGACATGGCGGCACGCTCCACGCAGAGGTAATCCGCCAGCTGTTGGCGATTATAGGGAATGGTGAAGGTAAGGCTTCCGCTCCGTTCTGCCTCTGAGGACAGATAGGACAGGAGCTTGTCCTTGGTGGAGCGCCTGCTGATGTGGTTCACTTTGTTGTGAATCCGAAGGCACTTGTGAGAGATGACATTGACCAGATTGCGGATCAGCTGGGTGTGGTGGGCGCAGGTGTTTGGACAGGCAGAAAGAATGCGGTTAATGTTCAACATCAACACCTGACAATCGGCTTCGGCGACTACGCTGACATTCAGCACACTTCCCATGGATGCGGCAAACACCTCCCCAAAGGAATCTCCCGGCGCAAGCATATCCAGAATGTTCCGGTGCCCCCACACATCCTCCTGAATGATGATGGCGGAGCCGGATAGGACAATTCCCATGACCTCGGTGCTGTTTCCGGCTCTCATAATATAGCTGCCCTTGGGATAGGGGGTTACAGCCGCTTTCATGCACTGAAGGATCGACAGGATCTCCTCATCGGACATGGCCAGGAAAAATGGGGTATGCTTCAAAAGCGATAAATATTCTTTCATTTTTGATCTCCTCGTTTGAAATCAAACAGACTTGTTGTTTCAATTATAGTATAATTCCAGTACGGTGTCAACCGAAACAACAAACGGAGGAACAACCATGATTCGAAGAATCATCGAAATCGATGCAAATGCCTGTACCGGCTGCGGCCTTTGTGCCAGTGCATGCCACGAAGGGGCCATCGGTCTGGAAAATGGGAAAGCAGTTTTGCTCCGGGACGATTACTGCGACGGTCTTGGGGATTGTCTGCCCGCCTGTCCGGCAGGGGCAATCTCCTTTGTGGAACGGGAAGCAGATGCCTATGACCATGCAGCCGTCATGACAAAGAAGCAGCAGGTCAAAAATGCCCACACGGAGAAGCCTGAAAGCTGCCTGAGTCAGTGGCCCGTCCAAATCAAGCTGGCCCCCATTCAGGCCCCCTGCTTTCAGGGAGCATCCCTGCTGATTGCCGCCAGCTGCACGGCATACGCCTATGCCGCTTTCCATGAGGATTTTATCGCAGGTCGCATCACCCTCATCGATTGCCCCAAGCTGGACGGTGTTAACTATTCGGAAAAGCTCAGCCAGATTTTGAAAAGCAATAACATTCGGGAGATTCTGGTGGTCCGGATGGAAGTCCCCTGCTGCGGCGAACTGGAACGGGCCGTTGCATCGGCACTGACTGCCAGCGGGAAGCAGATCCCCAGCCGCACGGTCATCATCACCACTGACGGAAAAATCAAATAAAAGGAGAATATATATGGAAAATCAAATGTTTTGCTACCAGTGTGAGCAGACTGCCGCCTGCCGGGGCTGCACCGGCAAGGCCGGTGTCTGCGGAAAAACTGCCGCTACCGCTGCCCTTCAGGACCAGCTGACCGGAGCCTTGATCGGTCTGGCCAGAGCCACAGACGGCGGCACCACCGGCTCCGCAGATGACAAGCTGGTGCAGGAGTGCCTGTTTGCCACCCTGACCAATGTAAATTTCGACGACGAGGCTCTTCGGGTTCTGATGGATCGGGTCCACGCCGAGAAGCAGCGGATCGTTCCCGACTGTGCCACCTGCGAAAATGCCTGCGGCCGCACCGCCGACTACGACATGCAGAAGCTGTGGAACGCCCAGGAGGATATTCGGTCGCTGAAATCCCTGATCCTTTTCGGCATCCGGGGTGTTGCCGCTTACGCTTACCACGCAGGTATCCTGGGCTACCGGGACGAAGCCGTGAATCAGTTCCTGTACAAGGCGTTGTTTGCCCTGGGTGAGGACTGGGGCATGGCGGAGCTGCTGCCCATTGTCATGGAGGTGGGCGAAAAGAACCTGACCATCATGGCATTGCTGGATCGGGCCAATACGGAAACCTACGGCACACCCGCTCCTGTTACCGTGCCTCTGACCATCGAGAAGGGCCCCTTCATCGTCATCACCGGCCACGACCTCTATGATCTCAAGTGCCTGCTGGAACAGACGGAAGGAAAGGACATCAACATCTACACCCACGGTGAAATGCTGCCTGCTCACGCCTACCCGGAGCTGAAGAAGTACCCCCACCTGAAGGGCAACTTCGGCACCGCCTGGCAGAACCAGCAGAAGGAATTTGCCGACCTTCCTGCGCCCATCCTCTACACCACCAACTGCCTGATGCCCCCCAAGGCCAGCTATGCAGACCGGGTCTTTACCACCGAGGCTGTGTCCTTCCCAAATACCGTCCATATCGGCGCTGATCGGGACTTTAGCCCCGTCATCGAGAAGGCACTGGAACTGGGCGGTTATACCGAGAACCGCCCCATGACGGGCATCAACGGCGGCACCAGCGTCATGACCGGCTTTGCCCGTGGCACTGTCCTGGGCGTGGCGGACAAGGTCATCGAGGCTGTGAAGGCCGGCGCCATCCGCCATTTCTTCTTGGTGGGCGGCTGTGACGGCATCCGCTCCGGTCGGGACTACTACACCGAATTTGTGAAGAAAACCCCTGCCAATACCGTTGTCCTGACCCTGGGCTGCGGCAAGTACCGCTTCAACGATCTGGATCTGGGCACCATTGGAAGCCTGCCCCGGCTCATGGATATAGGTCAGTGCAACGATGCCTACAGCGCCATTCAGGTGGCTATGGCTCTGGCCAATGCATTTGGCTGCGGGGTCAATGAGCTCCCTCTATCTCTGGTGCTGAGCTGGTACGAGCAGAAGGCCGTCAGCATTCTGCTGACATTGCTGCACCTGGGTATCAAAAACATCCGCCTAGGTCCCACACTGCCTGCCTTTGTGTCCCCCAATGTGCTTTCCTTCCTGGTGCAGCAGTACAATATTGCACCGATCACAACGCCGGATGAAGATTTGAAGGCGATTCTGGGATGATATAACTATTGTAGAACAATTGAAATAAATTGAACAAGAGAAAAAGCCGCCTGTGTGAACATTTGAAATGCTCGCACAGACGGCTTGCTTTATCTCTGATAATCAATCCAAAGGTTTATATTCCGTAACAGTTTTCAAGTATGTTTCCGGGTCACCGTTGAGGATTAAATCCGCATAGGCTGCCGGGTCATTGTAAATCAGCCAGTCCAGCTCTGACCTCTGGTACATATTGCCTGCAACCTCGTTCTCCACGGCGGTGCAGTCTATTGAAATCATGCTACTATCCAAATACCGCAGTTCTACGCAAGCGGTGTCCATATTGAACTCACAAGAAATCACCTTATCCATAAGAACCTCCAAAATACGGGATTAAATCATCCCAAAATATTTCATCGCTTCTCGGATTGCGTTCTCTTTTTCAGGTGGACACTGGGGCTGTCTGGAATCCTCGGATTTAGCCAAGTTGTAGTTTTTACCGACTTCCAACCCGCACTTTCTCTTAATCTGTGAAATATACAGGTTAGATACCTTTAATCCGCTATGCTCCAGCACATACTCCTTAATCTGAGTATAGGTTGCCTTATCTTGAAAATCCGACATATCCATATCTTCCAAAGAGAACTCAACCCGAACCTTTTTCGAGTCGATCTCACCCTTGGAAAGCAAGACAACCGTCTCCACATGAGTTGTCCTCGGGAACAGATCGACCGGTGCTGCTTTCTCCAGATGATAGCCCAATGCTTCAAGCTCCTTGCAATCCCTTGCCAGAGAAGCACTGTTGCAGGAAATCATGACCAGACGTTTTGGAGCCATAGCAGCAATTGCCTGTAATACCTCAAGGTCACAGCCTTTTCTCGGCGGGTCCACAACAATCACGTCAGGATGTAGATTTTCCGCAGCCAGCTGTGCTGCAGCTTCCTTTGCATCTGCACAGATAAACCGCGCATTTTCTACTCCGCAGCGCTTTGCATTTTCCTTTGCATTCTCAACTGCGTCCGGCACAATCTCTACCCCGATCAGCTCCCGCACTTTGGAAGCCATCGAAAGACCGATGGTACCTGCTCCACAATAGAGGTCAATCAGCAGTTCGTTTCCCTCAAACTGAGCCATCTCAGCTGCAAGGCGGTAAAGCTTTTCAGCTGCCTGGCGGTTTACCTGATAAAAGCTCAGAGGAGATAACTCAAATCGAACATCGCAAAGAGTGTCCTCGATGGTGTCCTTTCCATAGAGAGTAATACATTTTTGTCCCAGAATGACGTTGTTCTGTTCACGGTTGATGTTGAGCACCACCGATACTACCTGTGGGCAAACCTTGAGCAGACCTTCTACATATTCTGCTGCATGCGGCAAACGTTCGGAATTAACCACCAGACAAACCATGACTTCGCCGGAAACTTCTCCGTAGCGAATATAGAGATGACGTACCTTTCCTTTTCCTGTCTGTTCGTCATAAGCTGAGATGTGGTACTCTTCCAAAAACTGTTTGGTATATTCGAGAATCTGTTCAAAAAAGGCTGGCTGCAAATCACAGCTTGCACAAGAGATGACTCTGTGGCTGCGCTTTGCAAAGAATCCTGCTTCGATTTTTCCATCGTATTCACGGATTGGATACTGTGCCTTGTTTCGGTAACCCTGTACCAGCGGAGATGGTGTGATTGGCAGCATAACCGGATCTAATCCGCCCAGTCTGCGCAGATTGGATTGTACGAACTCTGCCTTGTGGCGCAGCTCCGCTTCATAAGAAATATGGCGAAACGCACAGCCGCCGCATTTTTTATAAACCGGACAGTGGTCATCCACCCGGTCCGGGGAAGGCTGCAGGATTTCCTCTATGATGCCAAAAGAATAGTTTTTCTGCACCTTTACGATTCTGATTTTCAGTTTATCCCCAACGGCGGTATAAGGAACAAACACAACCATTCCATCTATTTTTGCGATGCCATTTCCATCCGAGGACATCGCAGTAATTTCTGCTTCTTCTATCTGATTTTTCTTAAGCATATTTCTCCTCCCCTAGGCTAAGCCTAGACCCTATATCGCACTTTCATTTTTTACTTAGTAGGTAAACTTTGGTATATCTATCCCATTTCAATGATTGAAAAAATGGACGCCGCTACTCCAATCATGCAAACCAGAAAAACTCCAGCCGAAAAAACCAAAAGTACTTTTTTCAGTTGATTGTCCATAGCAAACATTTTATCTATCTGGTTCGAAAACAATGTACAAACAATAGCCGCCAATAAAAGCAACCCGTATGCTTTCGTACTGTTCTTCCTTCTTTTCTCTATTGTCCTTTTAGTATATCAAAAAATGCCTTGTCCTTCAACAAAAGCCCTTCTGTTTCCCCTTATTTTTTGGTATACTGAATAGAAAGTATCTGTTACCGGAAAGGAAACTGAGTATGGGAAAAAAATCCAGCAAACCTTTTAAGAAAGCCTATCTCGAAATCACCAACGTATGTAACCTTAACTGCTCTTTCTGCCCTAAAACGAAACGTTCCCCGCGTTTTGTTTCGACAGAGGAATTTCTGCACCTGATCGACGAGGTAACTCCTTTTACCGACTATGTTTATTTTCACCTGATGGGTGAACCACTCCTTCACCCGAAGCTTAAAGAATTTTTCACCATCTGCAGTGAAAGAGGTTTAAAGGTATCGCTTACAACCAACGGAACCCTGCTCAAAGAAAAACAGGACATCCTGCTTTCTTCCCCATCCCTGTACCGGGTCAGCATTTCGGTCCACAGCTTTGAAGCAAATCAGACCGGACAAACGCTTGAGGAATACTTACAGGATATCCTGCAGTTTTGTGCCCTTTCTTCCCAACAGACCAAAACCTACTGCGTACTTCGTCTCTGGAACAAGGACAGTGCTGTTTTAAAGGCGGCAAACCAGCGCAATGTGGATATTTTTCATCAGGTCAGAGAATTTTTTCATCTCGACTTCGACCCAGCTGAGGCTCTGGAACATAAACCCAGCATCTCCCTTTGCGACAGGGTCTACCTGGAAACCGCGGAAAAATTTTCCTGGCCGGATATTCAGCAGCAAGAATCGTTTGACAGTGTGTTCTGTCATGGGCTCCGCGATCAGTTCGGCGTTCTTGTAGATGGAACAATTGTTCCCTGCTGTCTGGATTCAGAGGGGAACATTGACCTTGGCAATATCTATGAAAAACCACTTTCAGAGATTCTCTCCTCTCCTCGTGCCAAGGCATTGTATGATGGTTTTTCACGCCGAACCCCATCCGAAGAATTATGCCGGCGCTGCGGTTATGCCCAGCGTTACTCCATCCTATAATCGGTTTAACTTTTTTCGCATCCAGAAAGCCAGCTCGCTGACTGGGATGCTCAGTAAAAACCACAGGGAGGTAAATCCCAGGCAGACCTGTCCCATTAGATTCAGCGGCTGGTCTGCATAATTCCAGACATCCCAGCCAAGCCCCAGATTAACCACACAGCCTGTTATAAACTCCAGGAAGGTGATCGAAAGAGTGGCAAAAAAACAGCAGAACCATAAAGGTAATCTGCCGCAGCACTGTTCTGCCAGAATTCCCATCAGAAGATAACAAAATCCTCCCAGCAAGAACATGCTCCAGTGGGTAAATCCGCGCCATAACACCTCAATAAAAGAATAACCGATTCCGCCAAACAAAAACAAAATCAGCGAATATGCACCTTTTTTTATCACACACATCACCACAACATTTTTTCTTTAGTATAACAAAAAAGGCGGGAAATATACTTCCCGCCTTTTTGTTATATAATCCGATATGATAACTATTTGTTTACCGAAGCTTCACCAAACCAGTACATTCCATTTGGTAGAATGCTCCAGCCGGATACCTTCGCAGTATCGCTGGTGGTTGTGATGGTCTGCTGATAGAGCGGCATCACATATCCGTCTTCGAGCAGGGTGGTCTCTGCTTCAGAAAGTTTTGCTGTTCTTTCTTCGCCCGATGCCTGCATTGCATCCAGCATCAGCTGGTCAAAATCAGGATTTGTATATCCACAGCCCGACTGAACATTATAGGAAAGGTATGGTTCCAGATAAAGCTGCTGATCCCGTGCATCTGCTTCCCATACGCTGCACAGAATATCTGCATACTGCAGGCTGTTTCTGCTGAGCTTAAAGGTCTCTGCATCCTGAGCAGTCAGGGTTACCGAGAAGCCCAGCGCTTCCCAGGAAGATTTTACTGTTTCCAGAGCTGCTGCAAGTTCATCATTTTCCAGATAAACAATCTCAATGGATTTATCATCTGCAGTCTGTTCCTCTGTATCGGTTGCTTCTTCCGAACCTGCACCATTTATTATACTCAGTGCTTTTTCGGTATCTGCTGTTGCAGAGAGATTTTCTCCTCCCAATGGGCTTACCGACAGCAGTGCCTGTCCACCTGCTGCTTCGGCTGCTGCAGTACGATCCAGTGCAAGAGAAAGTGCATTTCTGACGTCTGCATTCTTCAGCAGAGAATTTGCAGTATTAGTGTTAACTACCAGGCTGACTACAGTTGAAGATGGAATTGTTGCTGCAGTGACAGTATTTGCAAGCTGTGGAACTTCCACGGTATTTCCTTCGGTATCGGTCTGGTTTTCCGGCTGAGAAACCTCTCCCTCAGTCAGCATAATATCACCAAATGCCATGCCGACCGGTGCAAAGTTTTCATCCAGCATTCTTGCTACAATATAATCCAGAGATACGTTTTCCTTGTTCCAGTACTGATCATTTTTCTGGAGAACAAATTCCGTTCCTGCTGTATATCCAACCAGAGTGAATGGACCGTTGGAAACTGCTCTCTGCGGATCTTTGGACCAGCTGTCATCCGAGCCGACCATATCCTCTCTCAATGGCATAAATGCCGGCAGAGTGAGCAGTTCATTAAAATATTCTGTTGGCTGTTTAAGTGTTACTTCCAGAGTTTTATCATCCACTGCCTTTACACCCAAAGTATCGACCTCAGCAAGTCCCTGAGCGATATCGTCGTAATTTGCAAGATATCCCATCAGATAAGCGTTTTCCGCATTATTAGCAGGATCTGCACAGCGTTTCCATGCAAACTCAAAGTCGTTGGCAGTAACTGGCTGTCCATCCGACCACGATGCATCGCGCAGTGTGTAAGTCAGCGTTACAGTTCCATCCTCATTCTCTGTTTCCTGCGGCATATCCTGTGCCATTGCTGGTTCTACACCGTTTGCACTTTCGCGCATCAAACCTTCGAAGGTGTTGTTTATCACGCTCATGCTGTCATCAGATACTGCTTTTGCCGGGTCCAGAGTCTGGCTGTCCACACCAAGGTTCCAGGTAAGCACGCTTCCTTTGCAGTCAGCGCTGACCATATTTCCTTCAGTAGAAGTGGTCTGCTCGGCAGTCTGCTGCTGTTCGCCGGTTTCTTCTTTGGAAGAGCATCCGCTGAACATCGAAACAGAAAGGATCATTGCGAGTAATAAAGCAATCAGTTTTTTCACTGTTTTTCCCCCATTTACCCTACGGGTCTTTTGTTCTGTGAGCAGAGGAATGTTGCACTTTCTTCCACCCACATTTTATCTTCATAATCAAAATTTATGATACCATTTCTCAGCCGATTTGTCAAAGAACCAAGGGCTTTTGTCGGATATTTTACAGTTTGGAAAAATATTAACGACACTGTTCTCCTTATTCAAAAAAGCTTTGAATCTCTCCGGCAAGATACAACGATCCCAACGCGCAGATCACTGCATGATCTCCCGCTTTTTTGATTGCAGTCCTGATTCCCTCGTTGACCGTCTGACAGGCGGTTGCCTGCACCCTATATCTTTCCTTCAACATGCGGCACATATCATTTTGATCCATTGCGCGCTGGCTGTCCGGATGAATACAGACAAATTCCTGCGCAAGCGGCACCATCTCTTCAAGCATCCGATCTGTATCCTTGTCCTGCATCATCCCAGTTAAAAATACTACTTTTTTATCCGGATAGAATGCTTTTAATGCTTCTGTCGCTGCCTGAACACACTGTGGATTGTGTCCCCCATCCAGAAGAAAATCAGGATTTGTGCAAAGGCGCTGCATTCTGGCCGGCCATTTTGTTTGCCGGATTCCATCCACGACTGCATCATTCGAAATCTGGTATCCCTGCTGTTTTAATACTCCCACCGTTTCCAGTACGTTGGCCAGATTTTTTACCTGGTGTGCTCCGGCAAGCGGAAGAAAGATAGCTCCATATTCTTTATCCTCGATTTGCTGTCCCTCTACCGAGGAAGACAGCACCTTCATGCGGGAAACGGAAGCAATGGTCAGCGGAACCTGTTTTTGTTTACAGATTTTTCTTACCACATCCATTGCAGATTCCTGCTGTTCTGCCATGACAGCATAACATCCAGGTTTTATGATTCCACCTTTTTCCGCTGCAATCTTTTCAATGGTATCTCCCAGCGTTTCGGTATGATCCAATCCCAACTGGGTGATAACCGCTGCCTTTGGGGAAGGAATACAGTTGGTCGCATCAATGCGTCCGCCGATTCCCACTTCCAGAATCACAATATCACACTGTTCCTTTGCAAAATACCACAGTGCCATCAGGGTCAATATTTCAAAAACAATCGGAATCCCTCCCATTTTATCGCAGACTTCCTTTACGGTCCCGGCAGCCTCGATAAAATCTTCATCCGGGATATCCTGTCCATTTATTTTCATTCGTTCGTTATAGCGCATCAGGTGCGGTGAAGTATACAGTCCCGTTTTGTAACCGGCTTTGGTCAGAACAGAGGACAACATGGCGGCAGTGGAACCCTTTCCGTTGGTTCCTGCCACATGAACAAACGAAAGCTTCTTGTGCGGGTCATTCAGCTGATGAAGCACTTCTTCCAGCTTGTTCAGACCAAATCTTCCACGTCCCTGCTGACATTCTTCAATATAAAAACAAGCTTGCTGATAATTCATCTTGTTTCCTTCCTTAAAAACTCCCGTATTTTGTCCAAAACCCGAAAAAAGGACACCGTCTGAGGTGTCCTTTTTCCTAGGTTACAGACACTTAGTCTGTGATTATTTTACGTAAGCGATTGCTTCAATCTCTACCAGAGCGCCTTTTGGCAGTTTAGCAACTTCGTAAGCTGCACGAGCTGGGCACTCTTCGGTGAAGTATTCTGCATAAACTTCGTTCATTGCGCCGAAATCACCGATGTTCTGCATGAGAACGGTTGTTTTTACAACGTTTTTCATGGAGAGACCTTCAGACTCGAGGATTGCTTTGATGTTTTCCAGAGACTGTTTTGTCTGTGCCTGGATGTTTGCTTCAGCCAGTTCGCCGGTAGCTGGGTTGATTGGCAGCTGGCCGGAAATGTACATATTGTCACCAGCTACGATTGCCTGGGAGTATGGACCGATTGCGCCTGGAGCTTTTGTTGTTGCAACTACTTTTTTCATGGTAATCTCTTCCTTTTCGTTATCATTTTTTCTGGGCAATTCAACCAGAAAATATAGGAACCAAAACGTTCCTTCTGTATTTTTTATTGTAGCACAAGAGGCAGCCAACTTTCAAGAGTTTTTTCCCGTACTGAGTGCAGATGGTTGGCTGCAAAACTACAGCCTATCTCACCGTTCCCTTGCGGAATCTCTAAAACTGCTTCTCTGGTTTTATTAAATGTTACAGGGGTGCCCGCAAACTTCTGTTTTTGACAGACATTACTTCTCTGCTAACATTAATTTTGCACACTTATAAACGTCGCCGCATCCCAAGGTGATGACCAGATCCCCTGGCTGAGCATGGCTCATGACATATTTTGAAATTTCCTCAAAGGTCTCAAACCACACACATCCTGGAATCTTATCTGCAAGGTCCTTGGCATAGATATTGTAGGTATTCTTTTCCCTGGAACCCATGATTTCTGATAGAACCACATGATCTGCAATCTGCAAAACTCTTGCAAAATCATCCAGCAGCATTGCGGTTCTGGAATAGGTAAATGGCTGATGTACCGCCCAAACCTGTTTGTACTCCATTGCTTTTGCTGCTTTTAAGGTAGCCTCGATTTCCGCCGGATGATGTCCGTAATCGTCTGCAATGGTAACTCCTTTGTTTTCGCCCATAATCTCGAATCGTCTGCCAGCTCCTTCAAACACACTTGCCGAAGAAAGCGCCTGCGAAACGCTGCATCCAGATTCGATTGCCGCAGAAATTGCCGAAATACTGTTTAAAATATTGTGATCTCCTGGTACATTGAGCAATACTTCCCCTAAATTTTCCCCATGGTAATAAAGGGAATAGCGGGTATGTCTGCCATCCTTGTGGACAATATTCTTTGGATAGTAGTCGTTTTTCTCATCCATACCAAAGGTAATCATCTTTTTGCCGGTAACTCCCTCCACTGCCTTGCAGGAGTTTATGTCATCCCCGTTATAAATAACTGTCTTTGTGGTCATCTGAGCAAACTTATGGAAGGAAGCAATGATGTTGTCCAGCGTCTTAAAGTATTCCAGATGGTCAGCATCTACATTGAGGATAACTGCAATATCCGGATGACACTTTAAGAAATGATCCTCAAATTCGCACGCTTCGCAGACCATAATATCACTTTTTCCAAGACGTCCGCTACCGCCGATTGCAGGCAGCTTGCCTCCTACTACTGCCGAAGGGTCCATCCCGCATTCCATAAACATCTGGGTAAGCATGGCAGTGGTAGTTGTCTTACCATGTGTACCACAAATACAAACGCAGTTGTCAAACCAGCTGGTGACCAGTCCCAAAAGATCGGCGCGCTCAATGGTCGGCACACCGCTTTCTCTTGCTGCAATCAGTTCCGGGTTGTCATCCATAATTGCAGCAGTGTGTACAATCAGGTCTGCCCCCTTGATATTTTCTGCTTTCTGTCCCAGAACAACCGGAATATCCATTTTTTCCCGCTCAAAATCGATGGTATCCCCAGGATTGTTGTCCGAGCCTGTGATATAGTATCCCATACCGTGCAGAATCTGCACCAGCGGGAACATTCCCGAACCACCGATTCCAATAAAATGGATATGTTTTTTATCGTTTAAAAAATCCTTGCGAATATGTGTCATACAAACCACCTTTTCTGTTAGAACAAAGTGTTCTGCCTTTCTGTTTTGTCTTAAAGTGAATCAGCTGTGTTAGCTTTTCTCCTTCTTCTATTATATTGCCTATCGAGCGGAAAATAAACAGGATTTGTGCGATTTTCCTCGGTTTTTTCTTTTTTCTGCGCTTGGTATAAGAAATATGTGGATGCACATACTATCGTTGACACCATCTTTTCCCTGAAAACTCTGCATCATTTCTAGACAAAAGGAGAACACTTATGAATATCACCGATATCCGAATCCGAAAAACCTATTCTGACAACCGCCTGCGCGCACTGGTTTCCATCACGGTGGACTATGACCTTGCTGTACATGATATCAAAATCATCGAGGGACCGGAACGCCTGTTTGTTGCAATGCCCAGCCGCAAAGATGAAAACGGTACCTTCCGGGATATCTCCCATCCCATCACCCCTCAGGCAAGAAAGCAGTTGGAAGATGCCGTATTGCAGGCTTACCAGCAATACATCACCCAGCAGCAGGAAGTGGGCGACAATTCTATGCCCGACTCTTTTTCTGATTCTTCTCCCGCTGCAAAACAGCCTTCCCGTCAAACTACTTTGTGGGAGCAAAATCTTTACCATAATCCAAACATTACCTTTCATGCATAAAAAAGAGCTCCCATCAGGGAGCTCTTTTTATTTTCTCTCCTTATATTCCAATATCATCAGGGCAATTATTCCCACAAGCAGGCTCACCAAAGCATTTGCCGATGGTATCCCAAAGTACGCTAGCAGCATTGCTGCAGAGACCATAAAAATCTTTACCCCTATATTTTGATTCATCTTCCAGAATCCTTTCGTTTCATGATGAATTCTTTGATCTGTGCTGATTCAGCCAGGATAAGATAAATAACCCCAACGATCAGATTAACGACACTAAGTGCCGGAAGAAAAATCCCAGTATACTCGAGCCCTGCGGCAAACAGATCCATACTCCAGCTGGCACCCCCGCCCATAAACATCGCAGCGGAAAGATTCCAACAACAAAAGAAAAGGGCTGCAATCAAACAAAAAAATACGCCTGCACCTCGTCGATTCATTCTGATCATTCCTCCTTTTTTCCATCATACCATAGTTTTCTTTTGCTCACAAGCATAAATCGTTTATATTTGTAATAAAAGGCAAACAAAAAGTCCTCCATCCGGGTGGAGAACCAGATGGAGGATCTTTTTTAGTCTTTTATCAAAACTCTTTGAAAAAGAGCTTATCTTTTCTTCTTACCAAGAAGTACGATACCTGTCAGGGAAACTACTGCCATAGCAGTCATCAGTCCTACCAGATCCTCTGCACCGGTATCCGGATTTCCCTTATCGCTGCTGCCGCCGCCGAGGTAATCGTTGTTCTCCTGGTTTTCACCCTGAGATGGGGTTTCTTCTACAATGCCGTTGTTGCCGGAATTGTTGGAGTTATTTTCGTTGGAGTTGTTGTCAGAACCTTCGTTTTCTGTCTCTGCGCTCAGATCCAGTTTGGATGGAGTGAGAACGTACTCACCGAGGTTTCTGGTTTTCAGTTCCATTGCTTCATTTTCTTCGTTGTATACAGCGTTGGTTGTTTTGAGTGCGCCATTTACAACTTCGTACAGGTACATTTCCTCTTCAACTGGGATGGTCAGAGTACCGGTTGCGCTGAAGGAATCCAAATCGCCTCTGAAGTTATAGAAGTACAGGTCTTCCGTGTAACGATTTGCAACTTCTTTATTGTAAGTACGGTCGAAATCGAGCATTACCTTATCGCCACCGAACATTTTTACGGTGTAGTAAGCATCATCGTTAAAGTTAAAGGTTGCGGTGCCGTCCTGATCTTCCGCTACTTCCCAAACTGCTTTTTCAAACACCTGGTTTTCCCATTCGAAGTCTACCATGTTTTCGGATTTTGGGTTGCTGTATACACCTTTGAGCTGAATCTGCTCGGTCTTGTTCTGGGTATAACGCTCAGAAACGAACACGCCAATGTTAAATTCCAGATCATCCAAGCTGTTATATGCTGCCTTAGTCTGTGCTTTTACATAAACTGCACCTTTTACCAGAGCTTTATCAGAAGAGTTTGCCTTGTAAAGTTCCGCTGTCTCGATCATATCCTTGGACTTATCGATGAAGTTCAGTTTCCAGTTTTTATCGATGGAACCTGTGTATGGAACATGGCCGGTCATCTCTTCTTTGGAAGCACCGATTGTAACGCTTTCACCTTCTTTTGTGGTGTAGTAAAGCGGCAGGTAAACGGTGTCGCCCGGCTGAAGGTCAAATTCATTTTCTTCAGCAAGCGGATAGCTGAGTGCCTCTTCACCACGCACCACCTTGATTTCACCGCCAAAACCAAATTCATTTGGCCATTCGTTCTTTTCTTCCCCTACAATTCCTGTGCTGATATCCGCAAATGCTGCTGTACCCATGGTAAGCATCATCGCTGCTGCTGTCGAAAATGCAATCATTTTTTTCATCTGTGTTTTCCTCCTATGAATTCATTGATGTCGGACCCCACAGCTGTCTTTTTCCCTTGGACGTTTCTCCACTTGTTTTACGTCTGTCGATATTATAAACGCTATCTTTGTTTTTTGCAATAGTTTTTGATGTGGTAAATTCTTGGAGAAATGGCGCTTTTGTGGCGCTTTTCTATATTTTTCTAAAAATGTCATTTTACATAGACTTTTGTAATTGGATATAGTATCATAAACTTATCTTAAATTCTTTTTAGGGCATTAAGGAGGTTTCTTATGAAGATTGCTTTAGCTTCTGCAAAATTTATCAATAACGATATTGCGTATAACCTGCATCAGATGGAACGTTATGCTCGCCGTACAAAGGATAGCGGAGCTGACCTGATCTGTTTTGGAGAAACTTTCTTACAGGGATTTGATTCTCTTAGTTGGAATTACCAAAAAGACAAAGAAATTGCTGTGGAACTTTCCTCCCCGCCTATCCAGAAAATCTGCCGACTTAGCTGTGATATCGGGATTGATTTTCTGTTTGGATTTGTAGAGCGGGAAGAAGAAAGACTCTATTCCTCCTGCGCTCTTATTTCAAATGGACAGATTCTGTACGACTACCGCAGAATTTCACCGGGCTGGAAAGTCTCTCGCCTAACTGACCATCATTATCAGGAAGGTAATCTGGTACAACCATTCGAATATCGAGGGAAACAATGTCTGATTGCTCTCTGCGGTGATTTATGGGTTTATCCAGAACGTTTCGATCTTGGGCAGGATATTCTTTTCTGGCCAATTTATGTCAATTTTTCTATCGATGACTGGCAGCAAAGCTTACAGGACGACTACACACAACAGGCAGGAAAAATTTCTTCAGATGTGCTGATGATGAATTCTTTATCGCAAAATCCTGATGCCTTTGGCGGATGCTTTCACTTTCGCAATAAAGTTCTTCAGGATTTTCTTCCTTACGGTCAGGAAGGACTTTTGATCGTCAAAATATAGAATTTTTTCGGTAATTTCTTGTACTGTTTCCTCTTTACACATATTACTCTAAATTTTTCCACATTCCATCTGGCAAATTTGGACAAAATCTGCTATATTAGTATCATATTCGTTTGAAATTAGGACAATTGACAAAAATTGTATTCTACGACACGCTCAAACAACATGATTTTCAGATAATTTTTATTACGGGAGATCGATGCTGAGATGGAACAACTTTTTATCGGCGAATTAATCAGACAAAGAAGACTGGAACTTGGATTAAAGCAGTGTGAATTATGCGAAGGAATCTGTGAACCTGTTACTATGTCCCGTCTGGAATCAGGAAAACAAACCCCGGGAAGCAATAAGTTGCGCATGCTGATGCAGCGCCTTGGACTTCCAGAGGAACGCTACTACGCATTGGTTAGCAAAAATGAACTTCGTATTTCCGAATTGCAGACCGAAATCGTTTCCAGCAACGTGCTCCACGACTCTTTGCGAGGATTGGAAAAAATCGAGGAACTGGAAGCAATTGCAGAACCAAACGACAATCAGGTCCGTCAGTTTATCCTTCGTTCCAGAGCGATCCTTGGCAAGCTGGTTGATGGCAAGGTTGAGCCATATTCGCTGGAAGAAAAACTAGAGATGCTCTTTGAAGCAATCCGGCTCACCTCACCTTACTTTGATATCGACCATATCGGCAAAGGATTGTACTGCATTGATGAGGTCAAGGTTATCAACCAAATTGCCAATATCTATTCCAAGCAAGGCAAACGTGAACAAGCGCTTCAAATTTTTGTTCAGCTGATCGAATACATCAAACAGCATTTTCATAACGTCAAGCAGTCCGGTGGTCTGCTTCCGTTAGTTTCTTTCAACTATGCTCGAGAATTGGATTTGGATGGGCAGTATGAAAAAGCCATTGAGGTTGCCCATTTGGGCTGGGAATCCTGTGTCCAGTATGGTCAATATGCTACGCTTCCCTCTTCTATAGAAATTATTGCAGAATGTTATCATTTTCTCGGCGATGATGAAAAGAGCAAAGATTATTACAAACAAGCATACTATATCTATAAAGCAATCGGTGATAGTCATGGTTTGGACAGTATGAAAACAGAAATTGCTAAATATTTTGGAAGTGATTTCCAGCTTTAAGCTTCCCTCCAAAAATTTCCCCTGCCTTTTCTTTTAAATGTTGATAGAATTGCTTTAAATCGGGCACACTGATAATGAAGCCATTTTAAAACCAAAAGAAAAGAGGGAAAAACATGGATCTTACCACCAAAGAACTGACCGCTATCGAAGAGCAGCTTGGGCAGGAACAGCTGATGATTCAGAAATTTAAGATGTATGCCGAAATGACACAGGATCAGCAGCTCAAAACCACCTGCGAACAGATTGCAGCAAAGCATGAAATCCACAAAAACAAACTGCTCAATCTGTTGGGTTAACCAAAAGGAGGAACCAAGATGCCAAAACAGACTCTTACTGACCGCGAAATGCTCACCGACGCGCTCTCGTCCGAAAAATTCATGACCGAAAACTACAACACCTATGCAAATGAATGTGCCTCCCCTTCTCTGATGAACGAATTCATGAACCTGCTTTCTGAAGAACACCAGATTCAGCATGATGTTTTCAGCGAATTGCAGAAACGCGGCTGGTATCCAACCCAGTCCGCTCCTGCAGAAAAAGTCCAGCAGGCAAAGATGAAATTTTCCAATCTTTCAAACTAAATCTGTTAAAAAAATGCAGCCTAAAAAAACGGCTGCATTTTTTTGTTTAATCTGTACTTTTTACTTCTCTATAATTATCATAAACAACGAGATGACAAATATTTGTCAAAAAAAACAGCTTGATTTCTTTTAATATTCATCTTGATTTCACACTTAAGATAAGTTACTCTAATAGATAAGCACTTTTATTTTATATTCCTATATTTTTTCAGGAGGTTTTTTTGTGAACAACATTTCTTCCCTTTTACATACAATTTCCCAGGGTGAATATGATTCCACTTTCTCCGTGCTCTATCATGAAGATTCCATCGCTCACCAGAGGGAACGCTACACCCATCTTCTGGAACTGTTTGCAAAAACTTTTCCAGACAGTGACACTCCGCGACTGTTCAGTGCGCCGGGACGCACCGAAATCAGTGGTAACCACACCGACCATCAGCATGGATGCGTCGTTGCTGCCAGCATCAATCTGGATATGATTGCTGCTGCATCCAAAAACAGCAAAAACTCTGTCCGCATCCAGTCCGAAGGCTTTGATTTTGAGGAAATCTGCCTGGATGACCTGAGTGTCCATGAAAACGAAATCAACACCACCGCTTCCCTCATCCGCGGCACCGCTGCTATCTTCCATGAGATGGGCTATCAGATCGGCGGTTTTGATATCTGTGTTACCTCCGAGGTATTAAGAGGTTCCGGACTTTCTTCCTCTGCTGCTTTTGAGGTGCTGATTGGCACTGTATTTTCTTATCTTTATAACGATGCTAAACTTGACTCGGTTCTGATCGCTCAAATTGGTCAGATGGCAGAAAACCGCTACTTCGGAAAACCATGTGGTCTGATGGACCAGATGGCATGCTCTGTCGGCGGATTTGTTGCAATCGATTTTTATGATCCTGCTCATCCAATCGTGGACAAAACCCAGTTTGACCTTTTCCGTTGCGGATATAGCATGTGCATCGTGGATGTAAAGGGCGATCACTCCGATCTGACTGATGAATATGCTGCTGTTCCTGCCGAGATGAAATCGGTTGCTGCTTTCTTTGGAAAAGAGTATCTCCGCCAGGTTCCTGCTGCAGAATTTTATCAGAACCTTCCAGCCCTTCGTGAAAAGACCTGCGACCGCGCTGTTTTGCGTGCTCACCACTTCTTTAACGAAAATCTGCGTGCTCAGGAAGTTTCTCAGGCACTCAAGGATGAGGACATGCCGCTGTTCTTAAAGCTCTGTCAGGAATCGGGACGTTCTTCCTATATGTATCTGCAAAATATCTATCCAAGCTTCTCCGCCCTTTCCCAGCCGGCGAGTGTTGCTCTGATGGCTGCTGAACACCTGCTCAAAGGAAACGGCATCTGCCGTATCCATGGCGGCGGCTTTGGCGGCACCATTCAGGTTTTCATCCGCAACGAAGCTGCAGCTGACTTTGTTCGAGAGATGGAAAAAATCACTGGAGAAAACACCTGTCACCTGCTTTCCATCCGTCCATGCGGCGGCATTGAAGTGACAACAAAACTTTAATTTTGTACAACTTTTCTTTTTGATATAAGGAGGATTTTATTATGGCTGAACTTCGCTGGCACCCACTCATTCAGGACTGGGTTATGATCAACTCCAACCGCCAGAATCGCCCTCAGATGCCAAAGGACTGGTGTCCTTTCTGTCCAGGTTCCGGAAAGGTACCGGACGACTATGAGGTGCTCAAATACGACAACGACTTCCCTGCCCTTTCCCAGAACCCACCGCAGCCAGATGACGTTGCAAACGACTTTTTCAAGGTCAGACCATCCTACGGAAAATGTGAAGTTATCCTGTATTCTCCAGGTCACCACACCACCCTCAAAGAGCTCAGCGATGAACACATGAGAAAACTGGTCGACCTGTGGGCAGAGCGTTATGCTGACATCAGCAAGGATGAAAACATCAAATATGTCTTTATCTTTGAAAACCGCGGCAGCATGGTCGGAACTTCCATGCCGCATCCACACGGACAGATCTATGGTTACTCGGTAATTCCGAAAAAACTGCAGCTTGAACTTCAGTCTGCGCAGGAATACCGCAAAGAAAAGGGAAACTGTCTGTTCTGCGATATGCTCAAAGCAGAACAGGATTTTGGTAAACGAATCGTATTTGAAAACGATTCCTTCACTGTTTTCCTCCCATTCTTTACCGAGTATCCATACGGCATCTATGTTTTCTCAAAACGCCATATCTCCCATATCACCCAGATGACCGACAAGGAAAAGACCGATTTTGGCATCACCTTAAAACAGATTGTTGGCATGTTTGACACCATGTTTGATAAGGAATTCCCATACATGATGTGTATGCACAACGCTCCAGTAAACTCCGGTGATGTTGAGGAAGATTTCCACTTCCATGTTGAATTCTTCCCACCGCTTCGTTCGGCAAACCAGCAGAAATTCAACGCTTCCAGTGAAACTGGCGCATGGGCTCACTGCAACCCAAGATGTCCGGAAGAAACCGCTGCTGAACTTCGTGAAGCATACGACCGCTACAAAAATAGCTTGTAACAAAAAACGGACAGCTTTCGCTGTCCGTTTTCTTTTGCTCTGATTTACTTGTCTTTGTAAGGTAGACAAGCAGGAACAGGTTTATACTATCCGAAAACTTCCCACTGGGAACTTTTCGAGGATGCTCTCTGCTTACAATTGGTTTTTGAAAACTTTTTCTCTTGCAAAAAGTTTTCAACTACAAAAAAACTTTATTTTTGTGTCCTACTGCCCGTCCTTGCGCCGTAGGCGAACTGGGTGCAGGCTCAGCCTGCTGTACCATCTTCACTAAATATGGTTGAATCTGTGGATAAGTCATGTTCTCCGGCAGGGTGTCAAACAGTTCCACTCTCTTCATCTCAAAATCCCGGGGAAGGGTATCAAAGGAATGGATTTGTGCAAAATACAGCATCCCAAAATCTTCCTGTTCATCCCGTTTTACCCCATAAACTCCGACTTCATGCAGATCATATTCTTTCGCTCCGCTTTCTTCATACAATTCCCGTCTTGCCGCTTCTTCGGGAGTTTCTCCCGGTTCAATATGTCCTCCGGGCACTTCCCAGGTACTGCGCTGTTTATGCTGGCAAAGCACCCATTTTCCCTGATATTGGCTGACAATCACCGAAAATGTAATTGGCAGATTTTGTGTATCCTCGTTTACCATCCGGACTTTCAGCATATTCCCTTCCTCCTTTATTCATAAAGCCCTTTTCTTTCCCATAAATATGGTATCAGGGGGCGTGTTTATGGATCAAACTGTTTTATTTTTTATTCTGATTGCCTGTATCATCGCGCAGGCGCTCTTTTTACTCAATCATCGTTACTTTTTGCGTGGAATCATTTTCTCTGCTGTAAGCGGCGCTGGGTGCCTTGTTTTGATGCAAAGTTTTTTCCCTTTTCTTGGACTTGCCGTCACTGTACCCAGTCTGATCATAAGCTCCGCTTTTGGAATTCCTGGATGTATCTTTCTTCTGCTTTTAAAATTGATTTGTCCGCTGTAATCGGATATAATAGAGCTATCCCAATTATGAGGAGGAATCATCTTGGCTAAAAAGCAGGAATATGAATTTGTCTGGACACAGGGAAAAAAAGGCAGTGACGACGCATTTTTTGTTCGCGCAAATGTTTTTGTAATCGAACAGGGTTTTAAAGTAGAATTCGATGATCTGGATAAGGTAAGCTGGCATCTGACCGTTTATGACCGCGAAGAACCAATCGGTGCTGCCCGCATCTACAAAGGAGAAGACGGTGTATGGCAGATCGGCCGCATCTGCGTACTGGAAAATTATCGCGGCAAACATCTGGGCAATCAGATCCTCAGCGCCTGTGAAGAAAAGATCCGCGAACTTGCAAAAGGTCCAGCTGTTGCTCACCTAAGCGCACAGGTCCGCGCAAAAGGCTTCTACCGCAAAAATGGCTATGTGGAATCGGGAGAAGAATATCTCGATGAATACTGCCCGCACATCTCGATGTCCAAACAACTTTAAGGTAAGGGAAACACTCGCAGAAAATCTGCGAGTGTTTTTTGTTATCTGATTCTTAAAAATCAAATATTCTTCTTTATCATCCTGTAAAAGGTACTGCGGCCGATATAGGTTTCCTGTTCAATGACATCCCCATCGATTACAAAACCCGCTTTCTGGTAACACCGGATTGCTCGTTCATTCCATGTCCTGACTTCCAGATACAAAGGTTTTCCCGGATATTTTTGTGCACAGATTTGGGATGCGATTTCCAGTATTTTCTGTCCATATCCTTTGCTGCAGCAATCTGGATTTACACCGATTCCAATGAATACCTCGGTCTCTTCCTCCAGAATGTTGGTAAAGCCCACTAAAGTGTCATGGTCAAAATAGGTGTAAAAATTCTTTTCCTTCTGTGGGTTTGCAAACCCCAGGTTTTTCTCCTTTATTTGCTCGTAGGAAGGCAGATTATAAATACTGTACTCGCCGTCATATACCCATTCGCAAATTGCCTGCTTTTCATCCTCTCTGATTGGATGATAGGAAAGAACGATTTCCATTTTTGTTTTTCCTCTTTTACTATATTTTCTAGTTCAAATAAGCACGGCTTACGCCGTGGTGCTGCCGCACCACAGCATCGAAACAGTGCCCAGCCACTGATGTACTGCTTTTTTATTTGTTTTTGTTACACAGGGGGCACCCCCCGTACCCCTGCAAACTTTTGTTTGCCTCCGGCGATCTCAAACGAGAGAGTCCGGAGGACGAACGATCTGCGCGAGAGCGAGGCTATCGAAATACACTTAACTAATTATGCGAACTGCTTTGGTACTTTCTCAGAAAGTACCAGACTCAGTCTGCCAGCACGAAATTCACCTGACCAGCAGAAACATCGACCGAGGCAACCTGTACCCGTACTTGCTGACCGATCCGGTAAACCACTCCACTGCGTGCTTCTTTAAGCTCAATACCTTCCTCCAGTACATATTCTCCCATTGGCAGATCATGCACCGAAACCATGCCTTCCACGCTGTTTGCAAGCTCCACATAGAAGCCATATGCGGCAACTCCGGTGATTCTTCCCTCGAATTGCTCACCGATATAGCTGGACATATATTCCGCCTTGTAGCAGGCCTCGCAGTCGCGCTCAATATTCATGGCGTTGACTTCCATCTGGCTGGAATTTTTGCTGGCACCCGGCACAAAGCTGCCATAGCGCTTTTTAAGCTTATCCTTTGGCATGCCGTTTAAATAACTTGTCAGGATGCGGTGGATCGTCAAATCTGGATAGCGGCGGATTGGGGAAGTAAAGTGCGCATAATTTTCAAGCACCAGACCAAAGTGTCCGATATTCCACTCGGAGTAAATTGCTTTTGACATAGTACGCAGAAGCTGCCCATTGACCGCAGGTTCCAGCTCGGTTCCGCGAACACTTTCCAGAATATTCGCAAAATCCTTCGGCTGCGGATTTTGCAGAAGTTTCTCTGCCGGAACGCCAAGCTTTGTCAACAGATTATGCAGGAAATTTACCTTGATAACCGGTGGTTGCTCATGAACACGGTAAACAAATGGCATTTCCTGTTCCATCGCAAGGGTAGCCGCCGCTTCGTTTGCGGTGAGCATAAATTCTTCAATCATTCGCTCACTTTCTCCGCCCGGACGCGGAACAATATCCTTGATTTTGCCGTTTTCGATGATGAATTTAGATTCATTGGAACTAATGTTCATTGCTCCCCGGTCAAAGCGGCGTTTTCTTAAGATGTGTGCAAGCTTCTGCATCAGCTGAATCTGAGGAATTAGTTGTTTATACTTTTCCACAATTTCCTGTGGGGCAGTGTTGTCCAAGATCTGGTTGATCTCGCTGTAAACACCCTTAACGCGGGAACGGATATAACTTTTAACAAAGCGGAAACCTTCTATTTCGCCGCTCTTCTTTAAGGTGATGAGTGCCGAGAAGGTGAGTCTTACCTCATCAGGATTGAGCGAACAGATTCCGTTGGAAAGTTCTTTCGGCAGCATCGGGATCACCTGATCTGCATAGTAAACGCTGGTACCGCGGCGGTAAGCCTCAAGGTCAAGTGGGCTGCCCTGGCGGACATAGTGGCTGACGTCGGCGATGTGCACACCGAGGAAGAAATGCTCCTCGTCCTCCTCCAAGGAAACTGCATCATCGAGGTCCTTACTGTCGGAAGAGTCAATGGTAAAGATATCCATATCGGTCAAGTCCATACGTTCGGAAAGTTCCGAAATCGGGATGCCACGTTCCGCAATCTTCTGCGCTTCCAGCAAGGTAGCTTCATCAAACTCGGTGCGTGCGTTATAGTTTGCAAGCACTGCCTGACAGCAAACCTGAGCAAGCTGCGCGCTGCCAAAGGTGTTGACCACCGAAACTTTGTGTGCAAAGTGGCTGTCGCCGCGGTGGGTAATCTTCACCAGAACCTTGTCGCCATCCTTTGCACCATGAAGCTGACCCTTTTCAATTTCCAGCAAAAAGCGTGCCAGGCGGTCCGGACGCAGATAATATCCATCCGGCTGACGGACAACCACTCCGGTAAATGGTGCATCATTTTCCTTTAGAATCTGTACAACAGCGCCTTCCCGATTTTCGCCTTCCTCCGCCTTGCCCTTCTTTGGTTCAACACGGAGCATAACAGTGTCGCCCGGCATTGCTCCGAGCATAAATCTTCCAGGAAGGAAAATATCCTGCGCCTTATCAGCCGGCAGTTCCCCTTCAACAAATGGGCGGGCAAATCCGAACTTTTCGTTCAGGGTAACGATCTGCGCCTGAATCAGTCCCTGATTTTTGCTCAGCACAACCGAATTTCTTCTGCGCCAAAGCTCTCCGCTTTTTTGCATCTGTTCCAGCAGATCATAAAACTCACGGCGTTCGTCATGTTTTAACTGTACCTTAACTTCCAGCGCATGGATGCCAATTGGCTCCTTCTTTTGATGTTTCAGCACCTGCATTACCCGAGTTTTAACATCCTGCCGGGAGAATCCAGGTTTTGCGCGAAACGCCTTTTTATGCGAAAGTTTTCTTGCCATAAAATCCCCGTCCTTTCCGAGTATTTCTTTTCCTTATTATACCCCAAAGGGTGGATTTGTACAACTAGCAGGCTGAGCCTGAACCCTGTTTCGTGCTTTGGTTTTGTATAGGATTACAATCTCAGCATGCGGCGCTCTCTCGTTTGTAAAAACTACCTGTCTTTACATCGTAGTCAAACAGTGTGTAATTAAATCTGGACAAAAAAAATCCTCCCCGAAGGGAGGATTTTTCTACTCAGTTAAATTAAGTTTATTAAAACTTAATTATTTTTTGAGAGCCAGAGCGCCAGCAGCTGCTACGGAAACTACTGCCAGGGATACTGCCAGACCTACGAAGTCTTCAGCACCAGTGTTTGGGTTTGGTTTGTT
>UMBF01009259.1_pt1 | contig 46171 bp, 44 predicted proteins | sample 1963901 | NCBI WGS metagenome assembly UMBF01 (sample SAMEA4835935, study PRJEB28245) | human gut metagenome | biome: gut microbiome; material: fecal sample | place: Denmark | collected 2008 | reverse complement strand
CCCGCCGGCAATCTCGCCGACGGGCGCCGTTTTCTGATGCAAGGGTAGCTAATTTGCACCAAAACAAGGAGTGTTCCAAACTGCCGGCAGAGAAGGAGCGCCCCAGGTGCCGACCTTAACCCCACATTATTCGATGGAAAAACGTGGTTACCTCCCACATTATTCGATGGAAAAACGTGGTTTACTCCCACATTTTTCGATGGAAAGACCAAGACGGTCTTATACTAACCATGATCGTTAGGGGGCAGTATGCAGCGACAGCTAATGGACGAACTCATCGCTTGGAAATCTAGGTCAAACCGCAAGCCCCTCCTGCTTAAGGGGGCCCGCCAGACGGGAAAAACCTGGCTTCTCAACGAATTCGCAGGCCAGCAGTATCAAAACGTCATCCGTTTTGACTTTATGCTCGAACCGGGCGCACGTTCGCTGTTCGACGGAAGCCTTGACCCCAAACGCATCATCTCCCAGATAGAGCTCCTGCGCGGCCAGACCATAACGCCGACAGACACGCTCATCATCTTCGACGAAATCCAAGAGGCACCGCGTGGCATCACCTCGCTCAAATACTTCAACGAGCTGGCGCCGGAATACCATATCATGGCAGCCGGCTCCTATATGGGGCTCGCGCTCCGACGCGAAAACGAGTCGTTCCCCGTCGGCAAGATCGACCAGCTCACCATGCGCCCCATGGGGTTTGTTGAGTTCGTTCGTGCCGTCGATGGCGATCCACTCGCAGATGCCATCCTTGCCGCAGACATGGACCTGCTGGCAAACGTTTCCGAAAAGCTCGAGCGCCTGCTCAAGGAATACCTCGTTGTCGGTGGCATGCCAGAAGTTGTCTCCGCTTTTGCCGCCTCCCACGATTTCATCGAGGCCCGCAGGCTTCAGCAGCAAATCATCGAAGCTTATGAATCCGATTTTGGCAAGCATGCGCCAGCCCGCATCGTCGAGCGCATGAGGCTGGTTTGGAAATCCCTTCCCGGCCAGCTCGCAAAGGAAAACAAGAAGTTCGTCTACGGCGCGCTTCGTCCCGGGGCGCGCGCACGCGATTTTGAGGAAAGCCTCCAGTGGCTCATGGACTATGGAATCGTTCATAAGGTACCACGTGTTTCCGCCCTAAGAGCACCGCTCACAAGCTACGAGGATCTCTCGGGCTTCAAGCTGTTCTGCATCGACACCGGCATCCTCGGAGCACTCTCCAGCCTCACGCCAGCCATTATTCTGAACGGGCCCGCTGTTTTTACGGAGTTCAAAGGCTCGCTGACCGAGCAATACGTCGCACAGGAGCTTTTGCTCCAAGGCAAAACTCCCGCGTATTGGTCATCCTCCTCCGGCAATGCAGAGACTGACTTTGCCATCGACCATGCGGGGACCGTGCTTCCGCTCGAGGTCAAGGCGGCAGAGAATCTCAAAGCAAAGAGCCTGAGGACTGCCTGCGAGAAGTTCAAACTTGGGCGCTGCGTGAGAACATCGTTAGCGGCATATAGAGACGAGGGCACGCTCGTCAACATTCCGCTCTGGGAGATTGGGCAAATCGACAAGCTGGCATAGGCGCTGTGGAGGGGGGGTGCCCCGTAAGGAGTGTCCCAAACTGCCGGCAAAAACGGAACGTCCCTATCTACCGCATTCCCGAAGCAAGGCGACGCCGATGTTTTGACAACGGCAGCGAGCGGGTCGCATTTGAGACAAGGTGACGCGAAACGAAAGGGCGCTGACCTTCTGGTCGCGCCCTTGAGGTTGAACGTCAGATTGTCCAAATGCGGCCCGCGCAGCGTCGACCGGTCCGCCGTTCGGTAGAACGGCGGAACCAATAGGTTTGGTAAAACGCCGTAACTCTAGAGCTCCGTTACTTCAACGTTGTTGAAGATCTCGTCCCAGCGGTCCATGACCAGGTGGCCGGTCTTGGGATCCATGGCGTTGAGCTTGCCGCAGGTATTGGCGGTCTTGAGCACCGTGACGTCGTCGGCACCAGCCGCAATGGCATGCGCAAAGCCGGCGATGGTCGAGTCACCGGAACCCGTTGCGTTCACAGCCGCAATCGCGGGCGTCTTGGCGCGGAACGCGCGGCCCTCATGGAAGCCCACCGAACCGGCAGCGCCCATCGAAACGACAACCCAGGGAATACCGGCAAAGCGGTCATCGGCGGCAAGCGCCTCGCGCAGGGCATCGACATCATCGGTCGTAAAGGACGTACCCAGCAGGCCGTTAATCTCGGTCAGATTGGGCTTTACGAGCTCAGGCTTAGCGTCAGACTCCAGCGCGGCCTCCAGCGATGCACCCGAGGTGTCAAGCAGCACCTTGGCGCCCGCCTCCTCGGCGATCTTGACGAGCTCGGCATAGTAGCCGGCATCGACGCCACGCGGCAGCGAGCCCGAAAGCGTCACAACGTCCGCCTTCGCTGCAAGCTCGGCAAACTTGGCCGTAAAGGCCTCGAGCTCGGCCGGGGCGATCTGCGGACCGCTCTCCAAAAGCTCGGTCTGATTGCCCTCGTGCAGAATATTCAGGCAAATGCGCGTCTCACCGGCGATGGGCACAAAGTCGTTCTTGACGCCGTCGGCATCCATAAGCTCGGCCATATAGGCACCCATGTGGCCGCCGAGCAGACCGGTCGCGAGCACATCGTCACCCAACTGCAGCAGCACACGGCTCACGTTGAGGCCCTTGCCGCCAGCGGTCTTTTCGGGCGTCACACGGTTAACATCGTCGATGATCAGCTTGTCGAGCTGATAGCGCGTATCAATCGACGGGTTCATGGTAACGGTCAGAATCATGTTGAACTCCTGTTCCGGGGCGGCATAACCCGCCCCAAACATACGATAACTCGTTAAAGGATCTCGATCTCAAAGCCGCGAGTGACGGTCTCTCCCGGCTTGGCCACCAGGCAGCCACGCTTGTGCTCCAGAATATCGTCCTCGTCGGAGCAGGTGGACAGACCACCCCACGGTTCAACAGCCACAAAGTCGCCCTCGGGCTTGCTCCACACAATCAGGTACGGCATATCGGGGAACGTCAGGCGCACGCCCTTGTCCTCGGTTTTCTTGGTGAACGTAACCACACGGCTCTCGAGCACGTCGAAGATGGTCTCCGCGAAGTCGAAGAGTTCGTGGGTAAGCGGCAGGTTCTGGCCGATCATGGGGTTCTTGCTGCGATGCTCAACATCAATCAGGCCCGTCGAGGGAACGGCAGTACAGAGCTCGGTGGCCTCACGCTGCTCAAAACGAAGCTCATAATCGTCATAAGACTCGCCCTCGTCGAGCGGGCACTTAAAGCCGGGGTGACCGCCCACAAAGAACGGCATGTCCACGGTGCCCCCATTGGTCACCTCGTACGACACGGCCACCTTTTCCGAATCGATCGTGTAACGAGCAACGATCTTAAACGGATACGGGTACTGCTCGAGCAACTCGGCATGGTCGGCAGAGCTTAAGCTCAGCGCAACCATGTTGTCGCCCTGCTCCTCGAGCTTCCACTCCTGCTTGCGAGCAAAGCCGTGGCGGGCGAGCTTGACCTCGCGGCCGCCCATGGTCATTGCGCGACCGTCACGAAGACCGCCGCAGATCGGGAAGCAAATAGGTGCCTGGCCCGACCACACCGCCGGATCGCCCTGCCACAGGTACTCACGGCCGTTGGCCGCAATAGAAGTGAACGACCCGCCCGCCGTGCTCAGTGCTACGCGGATAGAACCGTTATCAAGAACAAACTCCATAGGAGCCTTCCCTTTCTTACGTCAGCCCGCCAAGTCAATAGGGCTGATAGAAAACCGGCCCGCGCCCCCTCACAGAAACGCGAGCCGTCAATTAAAAAGCTGCAAATCGCCAAGTACAGCCAAGAGCGAAGCACTCAAGCCAAGCAAGCAAACGTGTTATCGGAGCAGCTCGCCGTACCAGAACACTTCGCAACAACAGGGGCAACCCCACAGGTCAGCTCAACGTCAGCGAGAAGCCAGCTGGCGAGGCAAGGTGCCGTGAAGCGAGGCGGCATTGACCTTCTGGTCATGCCGCCGAAGCTGAACGGCAGATTGCCCGCCAGATGGCTTCGCAGCGTCGACCCGTTACGCGGTTTGGTAAAACCGCATAACCTCCTTAGTCGTGGTATTCGCCGCGGTCCCACTTCTCGAGGAACTCGTCAAAGAAGTGCGGGTCAGCCTGAGCCTCGGCGTCGGCCTTATTGCAGGCGTCGATCTTGGCGATCAGGGCGTCGTGCTCGGGAGTCTTCTCGTAGGGCTCCTCCAGGAAGGCAAGCATGATATCGGCCATCAGGAACTCGCCGGTGATCTTGCCACCAAAGCCCACGATGTTGGCGTTGAGCTCGCGACGGGCATACAGGGCAGAGGTCATGTCGCGGACCAGGGCGCAGCGGGCGCCGGGAACCTTGTTGACGGCGTTGGTGATGCCGATGCCGGTGCCGCACAGGGCCACGCCAAAGTCGGCCTTGCCGCTGGCAACGGCCTCGCCCACGGCCTTGCCGTAGATGGGATAGTGCGTACGGGTGTGGCTGTAGGTGCCGCAGTCAAGCACCTTGTAGCCAGCCTGCTCCAGGCGGTCGGCCAGATAGATCTTCTCGTCCGTAACGATATGGTCGCAACCGATTGCGATGGTCTTCTTCATCAGAACGTCCTTTCGTCTGAATTCACAAGTTGAGGTAGAAGTTCGAGTTCTCGGTGGCTCTCGTTAGGCCATCTTGTTGAGCATGTCGACACGGATCTGGTGACGGCCGCCGGCGTACTGGGCACGCAGGAACTCGCGGGCGATCTTCTTGGCGACCTCGGTGCCCACAACGCCCGGGCCCATGGTGACCATGCGCGAGCCGTTGTGCTCGCGGGTCATGTAGGCGGAACGCTCGTCGGAAATGTTGGCGACGACCATGCCCTTAATCTTGACGGCGGCCATATAGGAGCCGACGCCGTACTTATCGAATGCGAAGCCCTGGGAATCCTTGTGCTCCAGCAGGTCCTTGGCAACGGCGGTCGCGGAATCGACAAAGTCCGCGGCAGGGGTCTCGGAATAGTCGACGACCTCGTGACCGTCGGCGATGAGCATCTCCTTGATGGACTCCTTCATCGACATACCGTCGGCATCGGAAGCGATTACAACCCTCATGACATCCTCCTTGAGAGATACGCAGGTGCGTAGTTTCTGTTTGGAAGTGTTGAATCGCGTTCAGGTCCGGGCATCTGAATGTGCGGTTCTTCACTGTTCATGTTTATTTGAACACATTCGAACAGTAACTGCAACAACTATTTGTTTGTCTTTGTTCTTTTTTGAACAAATACCGTTTACGGATGATTGCTGACCGCTTGGGCCCAGCACGGACGTAGCGACCACGTGTTCAACAAACAAAAGGGCGGCCGAGAACGCGTCTCGGCCGCCCTTCTTACAGTTGATCTTCCAAAGAACGCTTTGCCGCCTACTCAGACTGCCCGCTCTTCTTGGCATGTCTGGACGGAGCGCTCAAGAAACGACCCGTCAGATAGTTCGCGGGACCGGAGATATCGATCCCCAGCAGCACGTGTCCTAGCCATAGGAACGCCGCGAGCACCAGTAGAGGAATCACACACGAGGTCACGATCATCACGATGACGCCTTCAATCAGATCGGTCACCTGCTGCACGATCTCGTCGGTCATCTGCTTAGCGCCGCTGGTCACCGACGTGACCAGGCTCGAAGCCCCGTCAGTCAACTGCTCGAGCACGTTTTTGGACTCCGTGGCCTCGGATTTTTTCTTGTTCGATTTTGAGCTGGTCTCGGCTGATTTGTCCGTGGTGTCGGCCGCGTCCGCGGCGTCCGCAGCCTTTTGCTCAGCCTGTTCAATACTTACGCGATACGTTTCATCGACCTTCTGCGACACCCATACGCTCGCGGGCACGAGCGCCATGCCGATCACAGCAACCACCAGCACGCGTGTCGCCACACGGCGCAGGACAGCGCTCGTGCTCCAGCGCCCGTGAATGCCGAGCGACACCGCAAAGAGCACCAACGCAGACGGGATTAAGATGCCCAGGCCAACCGACCACAAAATTGTGAGCAAATATTTCTCGAGGTAGAGCACGGCAAGCACGATGCCAAGGTTGCCTGAAAGCTGTGCGAGCTGCTCGGCAACCGGCGTTCCCGTATCACCCGGCAGCGCGGTAATGCCCGCAGATAGAGCAACACATGAAGCCGTGAGCGCCAAAACGTTGCCCTTCTTTTGATCGATGACCTCGATAGTGGAGTCCCAAGTCTTGGTATCGGCGAAATGCGGACGAGCTACAAAGCCCGACAGCAGCGCCAGTACCACGAGCGCAACGATAAAGCCAATCTGCAGTTTTTTGTTTGCGCACACGACATCGGACAGGCTGGGCTGCAACTCGGTTACCGTCGTGTGCTCGGTTATCTGGACAGGACGCCCATGAGCCATCTCGTGCGCATCTCTTTTTTGTATTGACCCGTTATCCGGCATTTGGATACCTCCTCAGTCCGGTCTGTATTGCGGATGGAAGTATACCCACCCAGTAAAAAACCGAACGGGAGGACGAATGGAGCGCACCAAGACTGTCCCCAATGACTATCTCGGGATGAGTTGCGGTGGAATAGGGATTGTTTTGAGCCCGCCGGCCCCTATTCAGTCCCTATTTCACCGCAACTTGGAGGAGGACAGAAAAAGCCCTGTCGCGGGTAGCGGCAGGGCTTTTGGAAGGGGCTTGGTTGTGAGGGCTCGTTAGGCGAGCTTGGCCTCGAGCGCAGCGATGCGCTTGTAGGCATCGATGGTAAAGCGGGTCTGCTTCTCCAGGATCATAGTGGTCATGAGAGTGTCCTGAGCGTGAGCCATGATGAAGGTCATCTCCATCTCGCCACCGCCGGCCTCCTGCGAAAGCAGCTTGGTCTGCGTGTCGTGGGCACCGATGAGCGCATCGCTGGCATCCTTGTGCAGCTGCTCGGCCTTCTCAAAGTCACCCTCGCGAGCAGCATCGAGCGCTGCAAGCAGATCGGTCTGGGCGTCACCTGCGTATGCGACAATCTCGAATCCAACCATCGAGATTTCTTCTTTGGTTGCCATGTTGCGTTCCTTTCACATATGAACCAATGGAGAGCATCGCGTCCGGGCATACGCGCTGCGTTGTGTATGACAGAAACAATAACATTCAAACAAAAAAGAACAGCGCAAAACGTAATTTCGAGCTATGAACGGTTACTTTTCGTCCGTGAACGGTTTTTAAACCAATCTGAACAATATCGAACACAATTAGCGGCAACCCAAACAGACCCGCGCCCTAGCGCCAATCGCGTACCGTATCGCCCTCGACGAGCACGCCCGGAAACAGCATGTGCTCCACACCGGGTTCAACGCCCTCGGCGCCGGCAATCTTGTCGACCGCCCACATGCCGACGCGCTTGTTGTCAAAGCGCACCGTGGTCAGGCGACGATCGGGCACGATATCGCCCAGACTATCGTCAACACCCACCACGCTCACGTCCTGGGGCACGCACTTCCCGCGCGACTCCAGCCCGCGGATGCAGCCGTAGGCCATGGCGTCGTTGGAGGCATAAATGGCCGTGCAGGTCGGATCATCCGCAAGCACCTGGCCGGCAGCATATCCACTCTGCGCCGTCCAGTCACCGCGCACGAGCTGCGGTGGCTCAATGCCATGCGCGCGCAATGTCTCGCGCCAGCCTTCCTCGCGCCGCATGCCCGAAAGCGAGCGCTCGGGACACGAGATAAAGTGCACGGTTTTGTGCCCCCGCCCCAGCAAGTACTCGACCACCTGGCGCGAGCAATCGAACTGGTCGTTATCGACCGTAGAACAGAGCGGGTGCTCCAACATCGTAACGAGCACAGTCTGCATGCCGGGCAGCGGCTCAAAAGTGCCAAAGTCCGCCGGCATGCGATTCATGATCACAACCATACCGTCCACCGGCAGTGCGCTCATGCGCGACGATGCGCCCTCGAGGGTATACGGATGCCCGTCTACTTTAGTGAGGGTGATGGCATAGCCATGTTTGTCGGCCGCGGCGGCAAAGCCCTCCATACGGTCGAGGTTGCCGGTACCGGTGATGTTGAACATGGCGACGCCGACGGTCTTAAACTTGCCACGGCGCAGCGATCGACCGGCAAAATTGGGGCGATACCCCAGCTCGCGCATAGCAGCACGCACGCGCTCCTTGGTCTCGGGGCGCACGCTGGGCGAATCGTGCACGGTGCGCGAGACCGTCTGCTCCGAGACGCCCGCGAGACGCGCCACGTCCTTAACGGAAACCGATTTTTTAACAGCGGCCATAGGTCGATCTTTCTATGTCGACGATGCCATTAGTGGCACCCTACGCAGTCATTTTTAACGCCTTCAAGTATATCCAACGCCTCCCCCACCATACGCTCACCACCCAAAACCTACCGTTCACCGACATTTTTGCTTCCCCAAACGGCTTTTGGCGCCCAAATGTTAACGTTGCCATTGCGCAAACACAGAGCCACCGGGCGGCTCAAACGTTTACACATAGGGAATCGACGGTTCGCAGGCACAGGAACCACCGGTTCGCGTCTTTTTTTGTGTCGCAAAATGGCAACGTCAACATTTTGGCAACCGAAAGTCAAAAGCTACCATCGTTGCTAACCCACCGACTCTTAGGAGCATTGCATGGAGCAACTCATCGCCATCATCGAAAAGGGCCAGCCCTTTTTCAACGCGATCGCCCGCAACAAGTACCTCAAGGCGATCCGCGACGGCTTTATCTCCGTCATCCCCATCATCATCTTCTCGTCCATCTTCTGCCTGGTAGCCTCGGTCCCCAACATTTGGGGTTTCTACTGGCCCGATGACATCAACAACGCCCTGTGGAAGTGCTACAACTACTCCATGGGTATCCTGGCCATCGCCTGCGCTGCCACCACAGCCAAGCACTTCGCCGACGCTCAGAACCGCGATCTGCCCAAGAACAACCAGATCAACTTCATCTCGTGCATGTGCGCGGCTATCATCGGCTTCTTGCTCCTTTCGAGCGACACGATCGCCACGGACGCCGCCAGTGGCTTCAACACCACCTACCTTGGTTCCAAGGGCCTGTTGACCGCCTTCATCGCTGCGTTTGTGACCGGCATCATCTACAAGTTCTTCATTAAGCGCAACATCACCGTCAAGATGCCCGAGCAGGTTCCGCCCAACATCTCGCAGACCTTTAAGGACATCATCCCCTTCTCCGTCTGCATCACCGTCTTTTGGGTCTTTGACATCGTCTTCCGCGCTGCCTTTGGCTTCTGCTTTGCCCAGGGTGTCATCCAGGTGTTCCAGCCCCTGTTCACCGCTGCCGACGGCTACATCGGCCTTGCTGTGATCTACGGCGCCATGAGCCTGTTCTGGTTCGTCGGCGTCCACGGCCCCTCGATCGTCGAGCCCGCCATCGCCGCCGCCCTCGTTGCCAACATGACCGACAACCTGGCTGCGTTCCAGGCCGGCCAGCACGCTTCCGCTGTCCTGACCCAGGGTGCCCAGTACTTCGTCGTCTGCATGGGCGGTACCGGCGCCACGCTCGTCCTGGTCTTTATGTTCTGCTTCCTGGCCAAGTCCCAGGAGATGCGCGCCGTCGGTAAGGCCGCCATCGTCCCCGTGTGCTTTGCTGTCAACGAGCCGCTGCTGTTCGCCGCGCCCATCGTGCTCAACCCCGTCTTCTTTGTCCCGTTTGTCTTTGCCCCGATCGCCAACATCTGGATCCTCAAGATCTTTATCGACTTCTTGGGCATGAACGGCTTTATGTACACCCTGCCTTGGACCGTCCCCGGCCCCATCGGCACCATCATGGGCTTGGGCTTCCAGCCGCTCGCCTTTGTGATGCTCGCCATCATCCTGGTCGTCGACTTTGCGCTGTACTACCCGTTCTTCCGTGCCTATGACGCCCAGAAGTGCGCCGAGGAGGCCGAGATCTCCCAGGAGGAGCTCGCCGCCAAGAACGCCGAGAAGGCCGCCAAGCTCAACGATGCCTTCCAGGGCAAGGCCGACGCCAAGAGCGTTGCCGCCGGCGCCGCTGCCGAGGCCGTGAAGGCCGACGCCGCTCCCGCAGCACCCGCTGCCGAGGCTACGGCCACCAGCGACCTCAACGGCAAGCGCGTGCTCGTGCTCTGTCAGGGCGGCGGTACCTCGGGCCTGCTCGCCAACGCGCTGGCCAAGGCCGCCAAGGAGCGCGGTATTAACCTCGAGACCGCTGCCGAGGCCTATGGCAACCACGTGGACATGCTCCCCGACTTCGATCTGGTCGTCCTGGCCCCGCAGGCCGCCAGCTACCTGGCCGACTTGCAGAAGGACTGCGAGCGCGTGGGCAACAAGTGCGTCGCCTGCCGTGGCAAGCAGTACATCGAGCTCTCCCAGAACGGCGATAAGTCTCTCGCCTTCGTAAGCGAGCAACTCTCGAAGTAAGTAACGCCCAGGGCCAGCCGACCATCCAAGACCGGCTGGCCCTTCGATTTAGACGATTGGATCATCATGTCCGTTAACCCTGCTAGCGTCACCAACCCGCCTGCGCAGTTTCCCGAGGACTTTGTCTTTGGCGGCGCCACTGCTGCCTACCAGGTAGAGGGCGAGACCCGTACTCACGGTAAGGGCAAGGTTGCCTGGGACGATTTTCTGGAGGCCCAGGGGCGCTTTTCCCCCGATCCCGCTTCGGACTTCTACAACCAGTACCCCGTCGACCTGGAGCTGTGCGAGGAGTTTGGCATCAACGGCATCCGCCTCTCCATTGCCTGGAGCCGCATCTTCCCCAACGGCACCGGTGAGATTAACCCCGAGGGCGTCCAGTTCTATCACGACCTTTTCGCCGAATGTCACAAGCATCACGTTGAGCCGTTTGTCACGCTGCATCACTTTGACACGCCGCTTCCCCTCTTTGAGAAGGGCGACTTCCTCAACCGCGAGACCATCGACGCCTTTGTGGACTTTGCCACCTTCTGCTTTAAGGAGTACGCCGACCAGGTGACCTATTGGTTCACCTTTAACGAGATTTGGGCCGATGCCTCCAACACCTACATCGAGGGCACCTTCCCCGGTGGCGTCAAGGCGCATCTTGCCGAGGCCTTCCAGTGCGAGCACAACATGATGCTCGCCCACGCCAAGGCAGTACTGGCCTTCCACAACGGCGGTTTTAAGGGCAAGATCGGCGTCATTCAGTCGCTGGAGTTTAAGTACCCGCTCAACGAGAACGACCCCGCCGACATCAAGGCCGCCAACAACGAGCACGTGCTGCAGAACCAGTTCTTGCTCGACGCCACCTTCCGCGGCGACTATGCTCCCGACACCCTCGAGTGCGCCAACCGCCTGGCGGCCATCTCGGGCGGCACCATCGAAATCCTGGACGAGGACCTCGAGATTATGCGCGAGGCAGCGCTCTACAACGACTACCTGGGTGTCAACAACTACCAGTGCCGCTTCCTCAAGGCTTACGACGGCGAGAACGACCTGCACCACAACGGTACGGGCGAGAAGGGCACCGGCCGCTGGCGCGTCAAGGGTATTGGCGAGCATGTGAACAAGCCTGGCATCCCCACCACCGACTGGGACTGGATTATCTATCCCGAGGGTCTGTTCGATCTGCTCGTCTACATTAAGCAGCGCTACCCCAACTACAAGCAGATCTTCATTACCGAGAACGGCATGGGCTACAAGGACCCCTACAAGGACGGTTTTGTGGACGACCAGCCGCGCATCGACTACATCGAGCAGCACCTGCGCTGGCTGCTTAAGGCCATGGAGGTGGGCGTCAACGTGGGTGGCTACTTCCTGTGGAGCCTGCAGGATCAGTTCTCCTGGACCAATGGCTACAACAAGCGCTATGGCTTCTTCTACGTTGACTTTAAAACCCAGAAGCGCACGCCCAAGGCAAGCGCCTACTGGTATAAGCACGTGGCGCAGACCCGTCGTCTGGACTAGTGGCTTGCGACTAGCGGGATTGCCCCGCTCACACAACCTGTCCCCATTTCTCAGCCGGGGGCGGCACGTCACACGGCGCGCTGCCCCCGGCCCTTTTGTGCAGGTCGAAAGCCGTTTATCTCAATCTGTAACATCTAACCGAGTTTTTGGTCCCTAGCTGTTACAAATCAAGACAAACCGGGGAGACCGGGTCGAATTGTCTAAATCTGTAACACTAGAACCGGTTTTGGACGTCTAGTTGTTACAAATTGAGATAAACGCACAGGACAATCCTCTCAATCTCAATCTGTAACATCTAACCGAGTTTTTGGTCCCTAGCTGTTACAGGTTGAGATGAACGAGCCGAGCACGTCTACGCCCGCAGGTCCTTTACGCTGGAACGCTCGACCAACACGCCCGAGACGAGCGTACGGCTTCTGGAGCTCGGGGCTTCCAGACCTGCGACGACCTCGTTAAGCGCACGGATGCCCAGCTCGTGGTGGCGAAACTTCACCGACGTCAGAATCGAGTTGGGAATCGTCTTGTAGAGCTCATCGTCGAAGCCGATCACGGACACGTCGTCGGGCACACTGAGCCCTTTGTCACGCAGAGCCACCATCACGCCGTTTGCCATGCAGTCGTTAGCAGCGAGGACCGCCGTGCAATCGGGTTTATCGGCAAGCACAAGGCCCGCGGCATAACCACTATCCGCATTCCAATCGCCTTGCAGAGGCTCGGGCGGCTCAATGCCACGCGCCTCGAGTGCCGCTCGCCAACCTTTCATACGGCACTGGCTCGACAGTGACTCTTTTTTACCAGAAACGAAGTACACGCTCTTGTGCCCGTGATTCAAGAAGTACTCGCACGCCATGCGCGCGCCGCCCTCTTGGTCGTCACTGACGGTGGAACAGCGAGGATGCTCCATCGGTGTGATAATCACCGTCTTGAGGTCCTTCGGTGCCTCAAAGGCATCAAAGTCATCGACCATCTGACGCAGGTTGAAAATCATGCCGTCGACGGGAAGCTGCGACATTCTGTGCGCCGCATCGGCAAGGGTCATCTTCTCCCCCGCCCGCTTTTTGATCATCGTGAGAGCAAAGCCCCGCTCTTCGGCGGCATCGGCAATACCGTCAATCATGTCCACGGCGCCACCCGACAAGTGAAACAGCACCACGCCGATACACCCGTAACGGCCCAACTTGAGCGAACGCGCGGCAAAGTTGGTTCGAAATCCGAGCGCCTCCATTGCGGAATGGACTTTATCGCGCGTCGACTCGCGCACGCTATCGGGCTCGTTGATCACGCGCGACACCGTCTTGAGCGAAACGCCCGCGGCAATCGCCACATCGTTCATCGAGACGTTTTTCTTGTCCATCGTTGCCACTGCTTCTCCACTCGGTTCTCTATCGCTTGTTTTTTGCGTTCTAGCATACACTACCTGCCCGACTGATAAATCAACCATTCACCGGACAATATCGACCGCTCGCCCTTATATCCTTGTTGCTCTTCCAGAAATGTCTTACGTTGTCATTAACGAAATGACAACGTTGTCATTTCGCAATGCCTTCCTTAAGCAGGAAGGCTTCCGGGCAGTCCTGACCATCCATCGACGACCAGTTCCATCCACATGCATCGTGCATCAAGTAGCAAAGGAGCTCTATGGACGCCATCGTAAAGATGCTCGAAAAGCATCAGCCGTTCTTTGAGAAGATCTCGAGGAACGTCTACCTCCAGGCCATCAAGGACGGATTCCTTGGGTGCATGCCCATCGTCCTTACCTCTTCGATCTTTCTGCTGATCGCCACGCTTCCCGGCGTAGTTGGTATTACGCTGCCCCAGCCGCTCATCGACTGGTGCAACAAGCTGTATAACTTCACCATGGGCGTCATGGGCATCATGGTTGCCGGCACCACCGCCAAGAACTTTACGGCGTCCATGAACCGTCGCATGCCCGCCGGCAAAGTGCTCAACGACGGCTCCACCATGGTGGCCGCCCAGTGCAGCATGCTGCTGCTCGCAGTCACGCAGTTCACCACCAAGCTCAACGGCTCCGAGCTTTCGGTCTTCGATTGCACCAGCATGGGCACGCGCGGTCTGTTCTCGGCCTATATCGCCGCGTTCATTACCGTGTGGGTCTATAAGTTCTGCGTCTCGCGCGATCTGACCATTAAGCTGCCCAAGGAGGTTCCGGGCGCCATCGCTCAGAACTTCCGCGACATCATCCCCTTTGGCGGCGCCGTCATCATCTGCGGCATCATCGATGTCGTCGTGCGCAACCTCATGGGTGTTCCGTTCTCCGAACTGCTTATCAAACTGCTCTCCCCGCTCTTTACCGCTGCAGAAACCTATCCTGGTCTTATCCTTATCCAGGCAGGCACCGCGTTCTTCTGGTTCATCGGCGTCCACGGCCCCTCGATCGTCCAGCCGGGCATCGACCCCATCCGTCTTGCCAACCAGGCCGAGAACCTGCAGGTTCTGCTGGCCGGTGGCCACCCCGCCCACTCCCTCACCTTTAACATGTCGCTCGTGGGTGAGTTCGGCGGCACCGGCGCCACGTTCATCGTGCCGCTTCTGCTGATTCTCTTTATGAAGTCCAAGCAGCTCAAGGCCGTCGGTAAGGCCTCGATTGTTCCTGTTGCCTTCGCCGTCAACGAACCGCTGCTCTTTGGCGCGCCGATGATCCTTAACCCCTACATGCTCATCCCCTTTGTTGCCGCCGGCTGCGTCAACGTGAGTGTTGCCAAGTTCTTTATCGATAACGTGGGTATGAACGGTTTCTCCTTCGTGGTGCCTTGGGCCACCCCCGCCCCCATCGGTATCTTCATCACCACGAACTTCCAGCTTATCGCCCTGGTATTTGTCGCGATCATCATCTTGCTGGACGCCATCATCTACCTGCCGTTCTTGAAGGCATACGATAAGCTGCTCTGCGACCAGGAGGCCGAGCGCGCCGCCGAGCTGGGTCTCGAGTCCGATGGCGCTGCTGCCGTCGCCGCCAACGCCTCTGCGCCCGCTGTCGAGCAAACTACCGCTTCCGTCGAGACGACCGCTGCCGCCGTCGACAGCAAGCCTGTCGTCGATCAGCCCGAGCCCGCAGTCGATGCATCCGCTAAGAAGGATGTCGACGGCCTGAAGGTCCTCGTCCTGTGCGCCGGCGCCGGCACCTCTGCCATGCTCGCCAATGCCATCAAGGAAGGTGCCGCACAGACCGGAGAGAACATCGCTTCCTCCGCAGGCGCCTATGGCCAGCACACTGCCATCATGGATCAGTACGACGTTATCGTGCTCGCCCCGCAGGTTCGTAGCTACTACAACGACATGAAGGCCGACACCGACCGTCTGGGCATTAAGCTGCTCGCCCCGCGCGGCAAGGAATATATCGACCTTACCCGCGACCCCGCCGGCGCCATCAAGTGGCTCCGCGAGAACCTCAACTAGCTCCTCCCCCTGTTGGTGCCCGGATCCCCATTTCGGGCACCTCCCCCTATTCGTATCCCACAGAAAGGATGCCTCATGACCAACCCCATGCAGTTCCCCGACGGCTTTGTGTTTGGCGGCGCCACCGCTGCTTACCAGGTTGAGGGCGAGACCCGCACACACGGCAAGGGCAAAGTGCCCTGGGACGATTTCCTGGCAGCTCAGGGTCGCTTCTCCCCTGACCCCGCAAGCGGTTTCTACAACAAGTACCCGGTCGATATCGACCTGTGCCAGCGCTTCGGCATTAACGGCATTCGCGTCTCCATCGCCTGGAGCCGTATCTTCCCCAACGGCACCGGAGAAATCAACCCCGAGGGTGTTGCCTTCTATCACGAGCTTTTTGCCACCTGCAATAAAGCAGACGTTATCCCTTATGTCACGCTCGATCACTTTGATACGCCCGAGGCCTTTTACCAGAACGGCGGCGAGGGCTTCCTGACGCGCACGACCATCGATGCCTTTGTCGAGTACGCCAAGTTCTGCTTTGCCGAGTTCACCGAGGTCAAGCACTGGTTTACCTTTAACGAGATTCCCGCGACCGCCGAGGGCAGCTTTATCGTCGGCAACTGGCCGCACGGCGAGAAGTATCGCCTGGACAAGGCCTTCCAGCTCATGCACAACATGATGGTGGCCCACGCCAAGGCCGTCGTCGCCTTCCATGAGGGCGGCTTTGAGGGCGAGATCGGCATTGTCCAGAACCTGGAGCCCAAGTATCCCCTCGACCCCAACAGCGCTGCCGACTGCGAGGCGGCCCGCATGGCCGACGTCATCAACAACCGCTGGGTACTCGACGCCACCTTCCGCGGCCACTATGCAGCCGACACCATGGAGGCTGCGACCAAGCTGGCCCATATCGCCGGCGGCGAGCTCGACGTCCGCGACGAGGACATCGCCGCGCTGACCGCCGCGCTCCCCTATAACGATTGCCTGGGCGTCAACACCTACAAGTGCCAGTTCCTGCGTGCCGCCGAGGGCGAAAACGACATCAACCACAATGGCACCGGCGACAAGGGCTCCTCGCGCTGGTTCCTCAAGGGCGTTGGCGAGTCATGCGTGCGCGAAGGCGTTCCCACCACCGATTGGGACTGGATTATCTATCCCGAGGGCCTCTACGACCTGCTGCTGCGCATTAAGAACGATTACCCCAACTACAAGAAGATCTACATCACCGAGAACGGCATGGGCTATAAGGACGACTTCGAGGATGGCTTTATCGACGACGCCCCTCGTATCGACTACATGCGCCAGCATCTCGCGTGGATCCTCAAGGCGATCGACGGCGGCGTGAACGTTGACGGCTACTTTGTGTGGTCGCTGCAGGACCAGTTCTCCTGGACCAACGGCTACAACAAGCGCTATGGCCTGTTCTACATCGACTTTGAGACCCAGAAGCGCTATCCCAAGGCGAGCGCGTACTGGTACAAGAACGTCGCGGAGACTGGCCTGCTCATGGCCTAACTTTTGCCGCATACCCCCTGTCGGCCGCATACGAATCCCTCCACGGGTTCGCATGTGGCCTTTTTGTTTTTGGTGAGCCCGAGCGAATCATTTGTCTCGATCTGTAACACGTAGACCAATTTTTCGGTCCCACCTGTTACAGATCAAGATGAACGGAATGACTGGGCCGAGAGATCTCAATCTGTAACATCTAGTTGAGTTTTTCACCCCCAGCTGTTACAGATCGAGACAAAGGTGATAGCTGGATAGACAAAATCTCGATCCGTAACATCTAGCCGAGCTTTTGGTCCCTACCTGTTACAGATTGAGACGATCCGACGGTACCGGTCACTTGAACACACCGTGGTACAATTGTGTCACGACGCAAAGGAGGTACCCATGTCCGCTTGTGTACCCGTCCGAGACATGAAGGACACCGCCACATTCACCGCACTTGTTGAGTCTGAGCGCGACGTTACCGTAACCAAGAACGGCTACGAGGCCATGCACTGCATCAGCAGCGACCAGTATCGCCTCATGCAAGAAGAAATCGCCAAGGCAAAACTGCTGTCTCGTATGATGTTGGCAGAAGACGAAATATCGCAAGGCGACTACAGCGATTACGAATCCTTCGCGGCTTCGATACGAGACAAATATGACCTATAACGTCGTCATACTCAAAAGCGCGCGATATGAGTACGAGAGTATCGTCGGATACCTTGCCCAAATCCTCAAGAATCCGCGCGCAGCAGGCAATTTTGTCGCTGAGTTTGAATATCAGCTTGATCTGCTTCGCGAGCAGCCGCTCCTACGTCCCCTTTCGCACATGCAAGAGCTGGCGGCACGTAATTACCAATCGTTTCCCGTCAACAACTACGTGTGCCTCTACAAGTTTGAGCACGAAACAATCTATATCGCCCACATCTTTCATCAATCACAGGACTACGCCCGCCTGATCTAATTTGCAAGCTGAACGGTTGGCCCGAGCGCATTTGCGCGTCATTTCGCGTCACGTTGACGCGTAAAATGGCGCGCAAATTTTTTCGTGTCATAATTTTGACGTGCAAAATGCCATGTAAAATTTTACGTGTCATTTTGCACGTCAAGTTAAAGCGAAACGGAGCACTACGATGCAAGAGACAAAGGATCTTGAGTTCAAGGAAAGCGTCACCAATTCGTTCCTCAAAACCGTCTCCGCTTATGCAAACAGCACGGGTGGGCGTGTCCTATTTGGAATTAACGACGCCGGAAAAATCGTTGGCCTCGATGACCCCAAGCAGACCTGCTTGGATATCGAAAACAAGATTAACGATTCGATCATCCCCCAGCCCGATTACTCCCTAAAAATCAACGAGCCCGATGCAACCGTTGAGCTTACGGTCTTTCCCGGCAGATCGAAGCCTTATCTATACCGCTCGAAGGCGTACAAGCGCAATGACACAGCGACTATACCAGTTGATACCCTAGGTCTTTCGCGCCTTGTGCTCGAGGGCCAGAATCTCTCCTTTGAACAGCTCCCGGCAAGCAAGCAAGATCTATCTTTCACCGTTTTAGAGAATCGTCTAACTGCAAAGTTAGCGCTTCAGTCGTTCACAACCGACACTCTCAAAACCCTCGGCCTGCTCGATGAGACCGGGACCTACAATAATGCAGCAGAGCTGCTCGCGGACGAGAACGGCTTCCCAGGCATCGACATTGCAGTGTTTGGTGACACTATCAACCTCATTAAGCAGCGCAAGACCCTTGAGCATGCATCAGTTTTAACTGAAATTGACAGTGCTCTTGAGCTATTCGAAGCTCAGTACTGCTACGAAGAGATCAAGGGAATGGAACGAATCCGCAAGGAGCCCATTCCACTTGAGGCGTTCCGTGAGGCAATAACCAACGCAATCGTTCATAGGACCTGGGATGTACCAGCGCACATCCGCATCTCGATGTTCGACGACCGGGTAGAAGTCGCCTCACCCGGCGGATTACCGGCAAGCATGACTGTCGATGAGTACCTGTCCGATATGCTGTCCGTTAGGCGTAACCGCATTCTTGCCGAAGTCTTTTTGCGCCTGGGCCTTATCGAGGCATTCGGTACGGGCATTATGCGAATTCGAGACACCTATAAAGACAGCATCAAAAAGCCTCGTTTTCAAGTTTCGGACAACGCTATTGTGGTCACACTTCCCCTACTCATGGATAACCCCGGGCTCGAAGGCGACGATCTTACCGTATTTGAACTGCTGAGTGAAGTGCATCCCCAATCGACAAGTGCGCTTGCGGCCAAAGTTACCTTTAGCCGCTCGAAGCTACTTCGCATCCTCAAAAAACTCGTTGAGACGGGCCTGGCTACAGTTGAAGGCGCCGGCAGAGGGCAGAAGTATCTCCTGCTGCGCTAGCTAGCAAATGACCTGCGTGTGCTCCTCGATGGCGGCACGGTCCTCGGCGGAGATGCTCGGCTCGCACACCACGGCGTCCAAGCTGTCCAGGCGGCAGAAGGTATAGAAGTCGCGCTTACCAATTTTGCTGGAGTCGGCGATCAGATAGCGCGAGTCGGCCTTGCTAAAGGCGAGCTGCTGGATACGGCCCTCGTCCATGTTGGACGTAGACACGTCGCCATCCAGAATGCCGTTGGCGCCGATAAACGCCGCATCGATGCCCAGCGCACGCAGGGTATCCTCGGCTGTTGGTCCCACAAAAGCGGCGGTGCGGCGGCGGTACATGCCGCCCACCAGGCACAGGTCGCAGTCTTCGCGCGCCTCGAGCAGGTTAAACACCGAAAGCGAATTGGTCACAATGCGCAGGCGAAACGCCGGCAGCATCGAGGCCATCTGCTCAACCGTGGTGCCCGTGCCCAAAAAGATGGTCGAGCCTTCCTCGATAAGCTCCACAGCACGGCGCGCAATCTGCAGCTTTTCCTCGGCATGCTTGGTGCGCTTTTCGCTGTGCGAGTACTCGTGGCGCAGCATAGCGTGGGGACGGCCCTGTGCACTGCGGGCTCCGCCGTGCACGCGCTCGATCTCGCCCAGGCTCGCAAGCTCCTCAAGATCGCGACGGATCGTCATATCCGAGACGCCCAGTGCATCCGAAATCTCCTTGACCGAGACCGTGCCCTGCTCCTCGAGCAGCTGACGAACCTTATCCTGTCGCTCTGCCTTAATCACGATGAATCCTCGCCGTTCTTTGCGCGCATATCATTCAAACAGTAACGAACAAATTGTATCAGACTCGTACGCATCAAAAATGAACGCCCACCCAGCTCCAATCATCACTTTTTTGAGAAAAATACCCCCTGCTTTAGTGGGGTGTAGTGATAATCTCGCCTGTTCGCGCTACAGTTTGTCGGAAATACCTCGATGTTAGGAACCAAATGATCACTTCCGAGCTTTTCGGCACCGCGCCGTGCGGTACCCCCGTTCATCGTTACACCCTCAACGGGCCCGAGATCTGCGTTCGCATTATGGACTATGGCGCCACCGTGCTGGGTATCGATGTGCCCGACATTCCCGGCAACGTGCGCGATGTGGTGCTGGGCTTCGATAGGCTCGAGGATTACTTTGACAACCCCGCCTGCTTTGGCGCGACCATCGGCCCTGTGGCCAACCGCACCGCAGGCGCCACGATCACCATCGCCGGCACGGACTGGCATATGCCCGCCAACGAGGGCGCCAACAACCTTCACAGCGACCTTGAGCACGGCCTGCATAAACGCGTGTGGGACGTTGAACTCGACGAGACTCACAACGCCGTTCGCATGACCACCTCGCTTGAGGATGGCGAGCTGGGCCTACCCGGCAACCGCACCTTTACGGCCGTGTTTACCGTGACGCGCACCGGCGTCTTCCGCATCGAGTATGGCTGCGAGAGCGACCGCGCAACCTACGTGTCCATGACCAACCACACGTACTTTAACCTTGCCGGTCATAACGCCGGCATGGACTGCGAGCACTTCTTTGTTGCCAACGCTGCCCATTACCTGCCCATTAACGAGCAGAACATCCCCACCGGCGAGATCGCTCCGGTCGAGGGCACGCCGTTTGACTTCCGCGAGCTGCGTCCCGTCGCTCCCGGCATGGAGGCCGACGACCCGCAGATTAAGCAGGCCCGTGGCTACGATCACTGCCTGTGCATCGATGGCTATCAGTACGGCCGTAATCTGCGCCGCGCGATGCACGTCGAGGAGATGTGGACCGGCCGCGAGCTGGACTACTACACCACCGCGCCGGGCGTTCAGCTCTACACCGGCAACTGGCTGGGCGACGAGCACGCCAAGGACGATGCCAACTATGGCTGGGGCGCCGGCTTCGCCCTCGAGGCCGAGATGTACCCCGACACGCCGCACCAGCCGCTGTTCCCGCAGGGCATTGTGGGCCCGGGTCACCCCTACAGCAATGTGATCGAATACCACTTTATGAGGCACTAAGCCCACAGCGCGACATATCGCACAGCAGCGCCCGCCGGCACCACCGCCGGCGGGCGTTTTGCTACCTAGTCATTGGGGACAGTCTTCACTGCCAGACGAGAAGGACCGTCCCAATCTGCCGGTACTTGGGGACCGTCCCCAAGTACCGGCACAAAAGGACAGTCCTTGCCAACCCGGACGGCAAACCGGCCAATCGGCAAGGGCTGTCCCCGATCGCTAGTCGTTTAAGAACATCCACGACGACCGGGTGGCAAGGAGTCTCCCCAAGTACCGGCTGGAAAGGAACGTCCCCAGGTGACGGGTCGAGGATAGGCGTGGATTTGGCGCTGATGCGGTCTCAGTCATAGAAAAATCCTCTCCGCCCACAGAGAAGCAGACAGAGAGGATGGCACCCGCTGAAATGGGTTCGAAATCGAGTGGGCTGACCGCCTACTCTTGTTTGGTTCGTTCAATAACCTTTTTGAGAGCCTTTATCAACTTGTAAACGAGATAGATCACCGCAACGGTGATTCCAACCTCAACCAGAACTATAGCCAGGAGGGAAACCTCTCCGCCAATGTTGATCTTACCCAACACGCCCATATTGAATCACGCTAGATATGTATGCAGTCGAGAGCCATTTATTTCAGCTCCAAGAGTATAAGTCGCAGACGCCATACCGCCTACACCGGTAAAAAGAAAGCTCCACTTTGTTCGTTTGGAAGAAAAACTCTTACTGAAATTCGATAAGGCAGCACCAACGGAAGATGCCTTATGGCCCCACCACGATGTAATGTTGTAGTTCTTGATTGATATCCAGTACTCAGCATCGAGCACTCCAGTATAGAAGTAAACCTTCCAATTCCCATCAGTAGCGTTGTAGTAGCCGTCCCAAATCGGGGCAACATCAGCTTGCTCTTTCTCTATCCCAAAAACACCTGTAGAGCCATCTGGCAGCTCGATAGTACGTTCTTGTTTCGGCCCATCATTCAAATCGAAGCATGCGTCGGCGGGCGTCAAATACTCAGAAGCATTTGCGGAGGGCAATAAAATAAATCCGGTGGCGAAAAATAGGACAACCATTGCTAACAACAACTTGGGCATTTTTTTCATCATGTCCTCCTGTCACGTGTCATATGTAACGACAGCCGCGGCAATTTAATTATCGCCTGGTTCTGACAATTTATTTTCCGGCACAGCGACTAATCCGCAAAAGGCGCCATTTTGTCCGTTAGCGGTTTCTTTTTTATCAACAGACGACCAGGTTCCGACAACTATGTATCGGGGGCGCTCTTAAACGGCTGGTCGTTGGGCGCGCTCTTTCGCCGCCCGGCAGATTCGATATGAGCAGGACATAAAAACATTGAGAGCCCCTGCTGCATGAAAGACCGCGGATCAGGCCGACAATGGTGAGTGTCTAATCCAGCCGTGGCGGCCACGCCGCATTCATGGAAGGGGCTCCCATGCTCGATACTACCACCTTCATCGGCCTCGACGTCCACGCCCGCTCGATAAAGGCCGTCTCCCTCGACGTCATGACCGGGGAGGCACGTGCCGCGACCTTCGGCTACGACGCCGGCGCCGTCGCGGAGTGGGTCCGTTCCGTGGACCCCGGGGCCAGGTGCGTGTACGAGTCCGGGGTCACGGGCTTCGACCTGCAGAAGAGGCTCACCGGCCTGGGGGTCGGCTGCGTGGTCGGCGCCGTCTCGAAGATGACCTCGTGTTCGAGGCCGGCAAGTTCTCCAGGTTCAGGAACGCCCGCTCGTTCGCGGCGTGGGTCGGCCTGACGCCCTCCGAGCACTCCAGCGGGGAGAGCGACCGCAGGGGCGCGATCACCAAGGCCGGCAACAAGCACCTGAGGAAGGCTCTGGTCGAGGCCGCGTGGCACTACCTGACGTGCTCCGCTCGGCCGAAGGACCTCGCCAGGGGCCAGGACCCGGACCGGGGCGCCCGGAGGCATGCCGCCAAGGGCGTGCGGAGGCAGTCGAGAGGCGCGAGGCCCTGCTCGCGCGCGGGGTCCACGGCAACAAGGCGAACGTGGCCACGGCGCGCGAGCTCGCCTGCTGGGTGTGGGCGGTCGGCCTCATGGCCGAGGAGGCGTAGGGGGCCGGTCCCCCGCACATAAGCCGATCACCCCGGAAGCGGTTTGATCCGAAGCCGTTGAGGCGAACCTCAGGTCCCTTTTCTGCGAGCGCCCAGGGCGCCACACGCGTGCACAGACTGTCGGTTCGACGTAGAAGCCTCAGCCGTAGCAACGGATTGCCCAGCGAGAGATCGCCGCGGGCGGATATTAAACTGCAAAGACGAGCGTCGGTAAGACACGCCGAGGTCGCCGCGGACGGGTTGATATAGGGAGAGGGCCTGACCCCATATCGTTGGGGCCAGGCCCGATTTTGCCTCTTGACAATGTCCTGCTCATATTAAAAGGAACGTCCCCAGGTGCCAAGGGTGTCCCCAACGACTAGTTGAATGGGGTCGGGATTGGAACTAGGGAGGTAGCGGACTTCTAGCTCTATGCCGAGTTCTTGCAGTTCTTTGAAGGCGGCGATGTCCGTATCATCTACGGCAACCGCGGGCGTTATGGGGCGCTTGCCCTCCCCTGTCTGCATATGGCCAATGCTGATCTTGGCGATCGGCACACCACCCTTAACCAGCGCGAGTACATCGGCGGGTGAGGCCACCATGATCAGAATCAACTGGCGCGGCGTTGCGGTATGAATGATGTCGATGGTCCTTTGCACCGAGAAAAACCGTGTCCAAACGCCTTCTGGCGCCGCTACCCTCATGGGTGCCCATTGGCGCGAATCCGCCGCGATCTCATCGTTGACGATTAAGGCAAGGTTGGAACCCACAGCCTCGTTCCACAGCTCAACGTCTTGCCCGTAAATGAAACGGTCATCGATACGTGTAAGAAGAATCCTGGGTTGAGCCATGGCAGCCCCATTCTGTTTGAGACCCGTAAGAGCGAGACATCACGTCTCCAATATTAGTGCATTTAAAGTGAGAAAAGCCGTCAGAACCCTTGCGCGGATGCGCGATGTCCCGTATCATAGACAGCCGTTGACGCCTCAGTTGCGTCACCACATGGCCGCCAGCGTAGCTCAGTTGGTAGAGCACCGCTCTCGTAAAGCGGGGGTCACCGGTTCGAGCCCGGTCGCTGGCTCCATTGCACAAGATAGCCGCCTTCGGGCGGCTTTTTTGTTGCCGATTTTGAGTGCGCATGCGCCAATCCACGCATCGTAACGGCATCAGCCCCCCTACTCAAAAACAAAACCCCGCTAAGCGTGATTCCCCTAGGGGAATACGCTTAGCGGGGTCCTAGTGTGATTTCCCTAGGGGAATCACGCCATCAGACGAACAGCTCAGCCGAGCAGCGCTACTCCTCCCAGTAAGCGTCTGCAAGCAGCTTAAAGCAAATCTTCTTGACCGGCTGCGCGCCATCGCCCGGGAACTCGAGCGTGGGCATGTGAGGCTCGCCGGCAACGAACAGCGCAAACTTGTCGTCAGCAAGATCGCCGGCGATCGAAGCGTCGGAATCGACCAGATCGTAGTCGTCCTTCTCGTCAAACTCCTGGACCAGCGTCAGACTGCCCGTGGCAACCTTAAAGGCCTCGCGACCCTCAATGTCGATCTGCAGGTCGTGATAGCGCTGATGCGTCTCGTAGTGAGCCTCGGCCTCGGGACGCGTCGTGGGAGCCATGACGTTCGCAAAGACCTTGTCGCCCAGAATCGGATGGCTGCCGACCTCGAGCTGCGCCGGGTCGTTCTCCTCGAGCCAATCGATCAGCACGTCGAGGCCCTTGAGCATTCCGCGGTACTCCTCGATATCGCCCAGTGCACCGTAAATCATCTAAATCCCCTCTCGGATCGTCTCTTTAGCGGCTCTCGGCAAACGCGCCGCCGACGCTGTTGCCGCCCACATACGTCTCGACCAGGGTAAGGTCGGGATTGAACACGACAACGTCGGCGTCGCGCCCCGGCATAATGCTACCGCACTTGTCGTCGACTCCAACCACAAGCAAACGACCGATGCCGGAGCCGCAGCACAACCTCTTACAGCTCGGTCACGACAACGCCGTTGTAGACCTCGTCCCAACGGTCCATGACCAGATGGCCGGTCATAGGATCCATGGCGTTGAGCTTGCCGCAAGTGTTGGCGGTACGCAGCACCGTCTCGTCGTCTGCGCCAGCAGCGATGGCATGCGCGAAGCCGGCAATGGTCGAATCGCCCGAGCCCGTGGCGTTAACGGCAGGGATATCGGGCGTCTTTGCGCGGAACGCACGGCCATTGTGGAAGCCAACGGAGCCGGCAGCGCCCATGGATACGACGACCCAGGGGATATCGGAGAAACGGGCGTCAGAGGCGAGCGCGGCACGGAGCTCGTCCACATCGTCGGTGGTAAAGCTCGTGCCCAGAAGGCCGTTGATCTCGGTCAGGTTAGGCTTGACCAGCTCGGGCTTAATTTCGGACTTAAGGGCGGCCTCGAGCGAAGCGCCCGAGGTATCGAGCAGCACCTTGGCGCCGGCGTTCTCGGCAATGCCCGTGATCTTGGCATAGTAGTCTGCCTCGACACCGCGGGGCAGCGAACCCGAGATGGTAACGACAGCGGCCTTGCTCGCAAGCTCGGTAAACTTGGCGGTAAAGGCATCGAGCTCCTCGGGGGCAATTGTCGGGCCGCTCTCGAGCAGCTCGGTCTGGTTGCCGGCGTGGAGAATGTTGAGGCAAATTCGAGTCTCGCCTTTGATGGGCACAAAGTCGTTGTTAATACCGTTGGCGTCCATGAGCTCAGCCATGTAGGCGCCCATGTGGCCGCCGAGCAGACCGGTTGCCACAACGTCATCGCCCAGCTGACCCAGCACACGGGCCACGTTGAGGCCCTTGCCGCCGGCGGTCTTTTCGGGCGTCACACGGTTGACGTCGTCGATAATGAGCTCATCGAGCTGATAGCGCGTATCGACAGACGGGTTCATCGTAACGGTGAGGATCATTTTTAGCTCCTTATCTCGCAGGCTCCTTATGCCTCGCGATACGAGTCGACAAAACGGAATTACAGAATCTCAATCGTGAACGAGCGGACGATGGTCTCCTTGGGCTTGGCGACAAGGCAGCCGCGCTTATGCTCAAGCACGTCGTCCTCATCGGAGCAGGTCGAAAGGCCGCCCCAGGGCTCAACCGCCACAAAATCGCCCTCGGGCTTACTCCACACAATGAGATACGGGAAGCCCTCGAAGCTCAGGCGGACGCCCTTGTCCTCACCCTTCTTAGAAAGCGTGACCTGGCGGCTCTCGAGCACGTCAAAGATGGTCTCCGCAAAATCGAAGAGCTCGTGCGACAGGGGCAGCGTCTTTCCCACCATGGGGTTCTTGGAGCGGTTGGTCACGTCAATCAATCCAGTCGAGGGAACGGCGGTGCAGAGCTCCGCAGCCTCGTCTTTCTCAAAGCGCAGCTCGTAGTCCGTATAGGCCTCGCCCTCATCGAGCGGACACCTAAAGCCGGGATGACCGCCGATAAAGAACGGCATGTCCTCGGTTCCCTCGTTGGTGACCTCGTAGGAGACGCGAACGGCGGTATCCTCGAGCGTATAACGAGCGACAATCTTAAACGGGTACGGATAATCGCTCAGCAGCGCGGCGTTATCCTCCGAAGCCAGGCACATCGCCAGCTCGTTTGCGCTTTGGCTCAGCAGCTTCCACTCCTGCTTGCGCGCAAACCCGTGGCGAGCGAGCTTTACATGATGCCCGGCAAACGTCATGGCGCTGTTGTCACGCAAGCCTCCGCAAATCGGGAAGCAAATCGGTGCCTGACCGGACCACACGGCGGGATCGCCCTGCCACAGATACTCGCGGCCTCCAGCCTCAATCGAGGTAAACGAACCGCCAGCCGTGGACACCTTAATAGAAATCGAATCGTTGGAGAGAGCGTATTCCATTGCCCATCCTTTCGAACAACTGCTTTTTTTGCTCGCAAGAACCCGTCTCGGCCCTGACTAAAGGACAAACCCGCACGTTCATCGATACGTCCGGTATCCCAGCCATGCAACGGGGTACCATACAGACATTGATGCAATTACAGCTGAAAGGCCTTCTTATGCGAACCATCATCCTCTACGCCTCGCGCCATCACGGCAATACGAAAAAGCTCGTGGACGCCATCGTCGAGGCACACCCCGAGATCGATACCCTCGACGTCAAGGCGCTCGGTAAAAACGAGTACCCTAACCTGCACGAATACCATCTGATCGGTGTCGCCACGGGCATCTATTACTCCGAGATCGACAAGGACATGGCACGCGTGCTCACTAACGTGCTGCAGCCGCAGGACAAGGTGTTTGGCCTTATGACCTACGGTGGCAAAAACAAGTGGTACGGCAAGGATATCGATGGCATCTGCCGCATGAAGCAGGCCATCTTTATGGGTGTCTACGGCTGCCCCGGTTTTGATACGTGGGGGCCGTTCAAGCTCGCCGGCGGTGTCCAAAAGGGACACCCGACCGCCGAGGAAATTAAGGGCGCCGTCGACTTCTTCGACAAGATCGAAGACGAGTATGGCGACATCATCGTCGAAGAGTACGCCAAGCGTGAGAAGCGTCTAGCCTACGAAAAGGAGCATCCTGCGGGAGGTCTTGTGGCCGGCGTCAAGCGCACGGCAAAGAAGATCGCTAACAAGCTGTAACTGTGAAGGTGCTTTTGAGCGTTTAACCCATACGGCGGGTCCGAGCAGATTCGGGCCCGCCGTCTTTTTCTATCGTTACTCGGTAAAGGCGTTGCCGACGCTCTGGCCGCCAACATACGTCTCGACGAGGGTGAGCTCATGGTCGAACACGACAAAGTCGGCGTCGCGACCCGGCATGATGCTGCCGCACTTATCCTCGATGTGCGCGGAGCGTGCCGGCACCTCGGTTGCCATGCGAATGGCGATATCGGCGCTGGCGATGCCCCAGTCGACGATGTTCTTGACGCCCTGGGCAAGCGTGAGCACCGAGCCGGCAATGCTCTTGCCGTCAGCGAGCCAGCACAGGTTGTCCTTCATGATGACGTCCATGCCACCACTGGTGTAGCTGCCCTCGGGCATGCCGCCGCAACCCAGGCAGTCGGTGATGAGCACCGTGTGCTGCCAGCCCTTTGCCTGCAGCAGTGCCTTGATGGCGGCAGGGTTTACGTGCTTGCCGTCACAGATGATCTCGGCGTAGGTCTCGGGCGTGGACATGGCAGCGCCCACGACACCGGGCTCACGGTGATGCAGCCCGCGCTGGCCGTTATAGGTATGCGTAAAGCAGCTGGCACCGGCGTTGATGGCGGCGATGCACTCATCGTAGGTGGCGTCGGAGTGACCGATGCTGGTCACCACACCCTTGGCGTTCAGAGCAGCCGCATAAGCAGCGGCACCGTCGCGCTCGGCCGCCATGGCGCTCTTAACGATGCGACCACCCGCAGCCTCCTGCCACTGATCGAAGACCTCCTCGGAGGGATCGATAAGATAAGCGGGGTTCTGCGCGCCCACGTGCTTCATGGTAAAGAAGGGGCCCTCCAGGTAGATGCCCTGAATGCGAGCGCCGCAGAAGTCGGGGCCGCGACCCTCGTCCGCCTGAGCGATGGCGGCGCAAGCGTCCTTGATCTGCTCGACGCCATCGGTGAACGTCGTGGGCAGCCAGCTGGTGGTACCGCGACGGGCAAGCTCGGTCGAGCTGATATCGATGCCCTCGGGATCATTATCGGTAGTTGAGTGGTTGTAGAAACCATGGATGTGAGTATCGACCATACCCGGTGCGATCCACGATCCCGTGTAGTCCTTAATCTCGCAAGAGGGCTCGTCGGCCTGCCAGGCGCCAAAGACGCCATCCTCGACCATAAGATAGCCGCCCAGTTGCGGGCCTGCCGGCAAGAAGAACTTGTCAGCCTTAATTGCGTACGTGCTCATATGCACTCCTTGCTTCTAAAGCAGTTGACTGTGGTGATGCTTATACCCAGCTCACGTAAAACAAAAAGCGCCCGCCCGCCGTTATGAGCGGACGGGCGCCCTTACAGGGGGACGCGATTAAGCGGTGAAGGGGTGAATCGTCACGCCCTTAACCACGCGGTTGACCGTGCCGGTGGGGCTCGGCGTATCGGGCGTGTTGCCCACGCGCACGGAGTTGAGCAGGCTGATAGCCTGAGCAAACATCACGAACGGCAGTGCAAGGTAGCCCTCGGGAAGTGCCTCGTAGCCCTTAAAGGTGAAGGACTCACCCTCGTAGACGGTGGCACCTTCCTGCTGAACGGCGATGGTGTGCTGAGCGATCTCGTCGCCACCGATCTCGTTGAGGATGTCGATGTCGTACTGACGGGTGTAGGCGTCGTTGTTGACGAACACGAAGACGAGCGTCTTATCGTCGACGAAGGACTTAGGTCCGTGACGATAGCCCATGGAGGTGTCGTAGGAAGTAGCGACCAGACCGTGAGCAAGCTCGAGGATCTTGAGCTGGCTCTCCTGGGCAAGGCCACCGAAGGAGCCAGAACCCAAGTAGGTCACACGGTTGAAGTCGCCAGCCAGGTAATCGGCAATCTCAGGCTCACGGGAGATGACCTCCTCGCCCATCTTGGCAATCGTCTCGACCCACTCGGCCTTCTGCTCGTCAGAGGCAGTGTCAAAAATAAGGGTGGAGAGCAGGGTCATGCAGGAATAAGAACCGGTCATGGCGAAGCCCTTGTCGTTGGCGCGCGGGATGAGCAGCGTCAGCGCGTTGGGATCATCGGCAGACTCGACGGCGAGCTTGCCCTCAGGAGCGCAGGTGATGTTGAGGAACTTGACGTTGTGGACGAGCTCCTTGGCAACGGCAACGGCGGCAAGGCTCTCGGGGCTGTTGCCAGAGCGGGCAAAGGAAACCACGAGCGTGGGATCCTCGGCGCGCAGGAAGTCGCGCGGGGCACTCACGATGTCGGTCGTGGCGATGGGCTTAAAGTCGTAGAGATCAGTGTTGCCAGCGTGACGCAGGTACGGGGCGCAGGTATCGCCAACGTAGTCGGACGTACCGGCACCGGTGAAGACAACGGACAGACGACCCTCGCCCATAGCGCGAGCCTCGGCCAGGAAGGCCTCGATGGCCTCCTTGTTCTCGCGATAGATGTTGAGCGTATCACGCCAAAGCTCGGGCTGCTGAGCAATCTCGGCCGTGGTGATCTGGGCGCCGAGCTCGGTGAGCTCCTCGACACTCTTCTCGAACATTTCTAATACCTCTCTCTAGAAGTAAACCTCTGACGTGCAATTATACACTTCGGTTGGTTATCTGGTAGTAACCAGTTAAATGCAAAGAATCACCATATGGAAACAATGCGAACACTAGTTGCTACGCTGGTGATAAACCTTGTATTTAAACTGATCGGCACGAGCAACCGAGAGTGTATACTCCACAACCTCGTTTGACTCGTTATACGTAGTCCTGACCAAATCGAGCACAGGCGAGCCCTCGACAATTCCCAAAAGGTGGGCATCGGTGGGACGGGCTATGCTCGCATAGAACTCCTCTTCGGCCACGCGTATCTTTTGCTGAAAGTCCTGCTCAATCACATCGTAAAGCGGCTTACGCTCCAGCAGCGGTCGCTTTAGGGACAGAAATTGACGAACTGGTAGATAGCTGCGTTCGACCATCATGGGCATGTTGTCGGCAGAACGAAGGCGCTTGAGCTTAAAAATGCGATCACCGATACGCAATCCCATATGCTCGGCCAGATTTTTATCGGCCTCCATCTCACAAAAATCGAGAATCGTGGTCTCGGGTTCTCGACCCATCGCGCGCATCTGCTCGGTAAAGCTGTAGGACTGCATAAGATTGGTTGCCTTTGCCGAACGGTCGGTCACAAAGGTACCGCGACCGTGCTGCCGAACCACCAGTCCTAAACGCTCCAGTTCCTGCAGGGCCAGGCGTACTGTAGTGCGCGAGAGACCATAGCGCTCCGAAAGTTCGCGCTCGGAAGGAATAATGTCACCGGCGTGATATTCATGGTCAATCTTTTCGGTCAGAATATCGACCAGCTGATCGTACAGCGGTTGCTTACGCGCTCCGATCGCCATCCTATCCTCCCATTTTCTCAAACTCGGCTACTACCTAGGGTGTTAAGCATTATCGGCCTGCAACACCCGAATCATCAAGAAAACAAAAGCCGCGCGCTCTTTCGAGCACGCGGCTTTTAACATACACATGGCTTAAGGGGTCGGGGTGTGAGCCGCGTAGGGACACACCCCTCAAGCTAGAGCCTTACCAAATGCTCGGCCAGAGACCAAGCGGGCCAGCGCCCAGGATGCCAAGGACGAAGAGCAGGAGAATGCCCTTGGTCGGGGTCCAGCTGTGCTTAGCGAACATGTAGTAAAGCAGCAGCGTAAGCATAAGCGGGACGAGCTTCGGGACGATGGTGTTGAGGGTGTCGGCAACAGAGAAGTTGACCGGATCCTCGGTGACGGTAGCGTAGGTCACGGACTCCATGCCGTTGCCCAGATCGGCGACGCCGCACTTGACCTCGTTGCCGTCGGCATCGGTGGCGGTGAGGGCGTTGCCGTCCTCATCGGTCATGGCGATGGTACCGGCCTCAGCGGTCTCGGTATCGATGCCCTCCATACCGGTGAAGTTCTCGGCCTCCTTCTCGGAGACGATCACGGTAGTAGGGGCAAGGCCACGGGTGGTGCCGTTGGGGATCTGGAGGTTGATCTGGGTGCCACCCATGGTGACGACCAGGCAACCGACGACGAAGACGCCCATGATGGAAGCGGCACGCGTGAAGGCCTGCATGTTGGCGGTCAGAGCGTCAATAGCGCTGGTGCCAAGCTTGTAGGACCAGTTCATGAGCCAGAAGCGCAGAGCGAACTGGACGACGTTGAAGATCACCAGGAAGATGATCGGCGCAGCGGCGTTGCCGTTGATGGCCATGTTAGAGGTGATGCCGGCCGTGATAGGCACGAGCGTCAGCCAGAACAGGGCGTCACCGATACCACCGAGCGGGCCCATTGCGGCGACGCGGACGGCGCGGATCGTGGGGATGTCAACCTTGTTCTGCTCGAGCGAAAGCACGATGCCCATAACAAAGGTGACAAGGAACGGGTGGGTGTTGAAGAACTCCAGGTTGTGGCTCATGGAAGCCGCGAGGTCGTTCTTGTTGGTGTGGATCTTCTCCAGACCGGGGATGATGGAGTAGAGCCAGCCAGCGGCCTGCATACGCTCGTAGTTGAACGATGCCTGCAGGAAGCAGGAGCGCCAAGCCATCTTGTTGAGGGTCTTCTGGTCGAGCTGCGGAGCAGGAGTGAGATCCTCGTAGTGCTCCGGAATCACATACTCATTAGATGCCATCTTCGAAGTCACCTCCGTCAGAAACAGCTGCACCCTTCAGCTCGGTCTGCTGCTGGAAGTCCCAGAAAGCAATGCCGAAGCCGATGAGAGCGAGGATGAGCAGAGCAGGGGTTGCCAGAGATTCGTTGGCAACGGTGATGAGCGCGAGGCCAAAGCCCATGAGGAAGAAGCCCCACATATCGCGGTTCATCATAACCTTGAGCAGGACGGCGAAGCCGACGAAGCGCATCATGCCGCCTGCAGCGGACAGACCGGTCTGCAGCCAAGTCGGGATGGCAGCGGCGATGGTCTGACCGATGGTGGCGCCAGCGATGAAGAACAGGGTGACGACGACGGCGAAGATCAGGCCGAGCAGAGCCATGGCGAAGTAGTTCAGGCGCTCGATGCCCTTGGTGTCCGCGTTATGAGCCATGTTATCGGCCGTGGACATAAGCGGGGACATAAGCGTGAAGACCAGGGTAACACCAAGCTGGCCGAGCAGAGCGAACGGAATGGCGAGGCCGACTGCCGCGTTGGGCTCGAGGCCCGTGGCGATAGCGAGAATGGCTGCCATGATGCCGCCAATGACGGCGTTAGGCGGCTGAGCGCCTCCGATCGGCATGTTGCCGATCGTCATGAGCTGATAGGTACCACCCACGAGAAGACCGGTGTTGAGGTCGCCAAGGATAAGACCGATGACGGCGCCGGTGACGATGGGCTGATAGAGAGACTCGAGGAAGTCAAACTGGTCGATTGCCGCGATGAACGTAACAACGAAGACCAGGGCGACCTGAATGATCGAGAATTCCATCTTGCTCCTCCTTTCAAAATGTATGTACGCACTTTGGATTTCACGTACAGAATGTCAGGGTTTCACTCCTGACAACGTGGATCACGAGGATTACGAGAAGAGCTTGCTCGTGTCCTCAACAGGCGTGCTCGGAACGCGCCTGATCTCCAACTCCACCCCCAATTCCTGCAGCTCTTTAAACGCAGCGACATCCTCGTCGTTAACTGCGACGGAGGTGGCGACTTGGCGCTTTCCTTCCGACATGTGCATGTTGCCGATGTTTACCTTCTTTATAGGCACACCGCCCTTGACGAGCGTAAGCACGTCTTCCGGTGTTTCGGCCACGATGAAGATCTTCTGGCGCGGGCTCGCCTTGCCGATGACGTCGATGGTCTTCTGCAGGGAGAAGAAACGCGTAGCGACGCCGGCGGGAGCGGCCATCTTCATGAGGTTCTGGCGCATGGTGTTGGTCGACACATCGTCGTTGGCGACGAGGATGAGGTTGGAGCCCAGGGTGGAGTTCCACTGGGTGGCAACCTGACCATGAACCAGTCGGTTATCGATGCGGGTAAGAAGAATGTTGGGTTCTGCCATGTTGATCAGCTTCCTTTCGTTATTTGCTGACGACAGTTACTTGATCTCCTGAATCGCGTAACGCGAAACATCTACGACGGCTCCGGATCGGACTTTAATCTGGACCTTCTCGCCTTCGATGCCCTTAACGGTTCCGTAGATACCGCCGGCGAAAAGGACCTCCTGACCCGGCTTGAGCTCGGTGTGCAGCTCCTTGAAGTACTTCTGCTTCTTCTTCATGTTGATTTGCGACCAAATGGTGTAAATCAAACCCATGATGACAAGCAGGCCTAAAAGGGCGACCGAGGAGCTCAGGACGTTGGCTCCGAAATCGGCCATTAGATGCCGTCCTCGTCGCCGAAGATATCCTCTTCCTCGGAGCCGGCAACGGATGCGACCGTCTGGGCGGTGATGCCCGTCTGGCCAACGGTCACGGCCTGCTCGCCAAGCTCGGCGAGCGTGGCGTTACCGCGGAGGAACAGAAGCTCAATAACCATGGGAAGGTTGGTGCCAGTCAGAACCTCGACGTTGTCGACATCCTGGGCAATCATCATCGACTGATTGAACGGAGTACCACCGAGCAGGTCGGTAAAGACGAGCACGCCATCGCACTCCTCGCGCATGGCGGTAATAGCGGCGCGGAGATCCTCACCGTAGGAAGCAGCCTGGTCGCCCTCAAAAGGAACGACAGTAAAAGCGGGCTGGTCACCGGCAACCATAGCGATAGCGCTTGCGAGGCCGGGTGCGAACTGTCCATGACCGGTAAGAATAAAGCCAACCATTCAAATTTCCCTTCCGAAGGTGTGTACGATCTGAGTCCGATGATTTTCGGAAGCCAGCGGGCAATCGCCCTTAAAGCTTCTTGGAAAGCGTTCTTTAAAGACCAGTGGTTTCTAAACTGGTAGTAACCACGTGACGTGTTGTTGCCACTATATCACCACAGAAGAGGTCGCTTTCGTTGATTCATACGGTAAAACGTTTTTGCACCGCTCACGGTGATAAATCGACCGTTTACCGCTCGTTAACACTTCTACCTGCGGTTTTGAAACCGTTTCGAAATGCTTTGGCAAAAAATCGGAACTCTTTTCGTGTCAATACAACGCAGGGCGGCTAAAAATAGCGTAAAGAAAAATTGCAGGTCATTGTGAAGATATGTGAATTGGTCTTTTTGACTTAATACCAGTTAGAACCAGTTTTGAGATTATCGGTGAACGGTAGTTTTCGACCGTTCACCGGTTACTTGCAATCGTTTGCAGTTGTTTTCCCAGATGAATTAGGGGAACCCGATGGAGCATTGTGCGGGCTCGAGGCCTACCCCAGTGGTTTCGGTAACAAAAAGCCCGCTAGAACGTTGTCCGTTCTAGCGGGCTCAATCAGGTAGATCGGTTAGCGCGCAGTAGTGCAGGCAAACCTTACGCAAACAGGCCGTAGATGCTGATGTTGGCCTTGGCATAGAGGCCGTTAGCATACTCGGTCCACTTGGAGCTGGCGCTCGAAGCCTGCGAAGAGTACTGCTGGTAGGCGGTGTAATAGGCGGTCATGGCCTGCTTGTAGGTAGCGCTATCGGCCGTAAAGGCATCGTCAGCGAAGGCCTTAGCGTAGGTGCTATCGGCGTCCTTCCAGGTACCCTTTTCGCTATCCCACTCGTCGCCGGCAAGGTTGATGATGTAATCGGCGTAGTCCTTGCTCGCGGTCTCCTCGTTGCCGTCAGAAGGCTCGGTCGGAGCAGTCGGCATGCTTGCGGAGCTGTCGCCCACCTTCTTCTTGTAGAGCTTCTGCAGCGTAGCGGACTGGCGGACGATCTGCTTGGCCTGGTCCTTGGACACGCCGTACTGCGTGGCCATGGTCTTGTAGTCGGAGGTGCCGATGGAATCCTCAGCGTACTGCTTCATTTCCTTGGAAGAAACGGTAATGCCCTCGTCCTCGGCAGCATCGAGCAGAATCTTGTTGCGCACGTAGGACAGGATGACGTCGGCAGAGGGAGCGGTGTAGTTGCCATCGCCATCCTTGACGGTGTCGAGGCTGTACTGACTCTCAATGGCCTCGCGCGCGGTGATGTCGCTCTTCTTGCCGTTGTAGCTGTAGCTTGCCACGGTCGAATCGAGCTGGTCCTCAGTGAGGGTCGCCGAGCCGACGCCCTTCCCGCCAAAGCCGCCATTGCCGATAAAGAAGCCGACCACGGCAGCGATCACGACTGCAACTACAAAGGCGGCAATCATCGTCTTCTTGTGCTTGCAAGCGTGGTCGTCCACGTCGGAGTCGTCGTCCTCGTCCTGCTCCTGAGGCATGAGGTTCTCGTCGGCGGCGTCCGCGGCGATCTTTGCCTCCAGGCGAGCGTCTTCCTCCTCGGCGGTCGTGCCGGCGGCAATATGTTCGGCAGACGTGCCAGCGACCAGGTCGATCTTCTCGTCCTCATCACCGTCGGGGCCTTCGCCGCGCTCGATGATCTGGATGCCGTCAATCTCGTCCTTCTCGTCCTTCTTTTGAATCAGACCCATATCAGTTACTCCTTGTTAGGAAACATAGTCCCCAATAGAATACGCCCGGCAGAGCGCCGGGCGTATTGATTCTTAGGTTATACGCAAACACTTAAGTACTATTTAGGCGTTTGCAGTGTGCATGCCTTAGGCCAGGTGCGCGATAACGGCATCGGCGAAGGCCTGCGTACCCACCGCGCCCTCGACAGAACCGGTCTGGGCACGACGCACGTCGCCGGTAACCTGCTCGCCCTCGTCGAGCGTGGCAGATACGGCGGCACGAATGCGATTGGCAGCATCGTTCTCGCCCAGGTGATCGAGCATCATCGCAGCAGAGAGGATCTCGGCCGTGGGGTTGGCGATATCCTGGCCGGCGATATCGGGCGCGGAGCCATGCGTAGCCTCAAAGATTGCGCAGTCGGCACCGATGTTTGAGCCGGGGGCCATACCCAGGCCACCTACCAGGCCGGCGCACAGGTCGCTCACGATGTCACCGTACAGGTTGGGCAGCACCAAGACATCGAAGTCGTTGGGGTTTTGGACCAGGCCCATGCAGGTGGCGTCGACGATCTTGCCGTTGAACTCGATATCGGGATAGTTGGCGGCCACCTCGCGCGCAACGCGCAGGAACAGGCCGTCGGTCGCCTTCATGATGTTGGCCTTGTGCACAGCCGTCACCTTTTTGCGGCCGCAGCGACGGGCATACTCAAAGGCATACTCCACAATGCGGCGGCTCTTGGCGATAGAGATCGGCTTGATCGAGATCGCGGAATCGGCGGCGAAGGTCTTTTGACCCGAACGCTCGACAAGCTGCGAGAGCTCCTCGACCTCGGCAGTGCCCTCATCGAACTCGATGCCGGCGTAGAGGTCCTCGGTGTTCTCGCGCACGATGACCAGGTCAACGTCGCGGAAGCGCGAGCCGTCGCCCGGCTGCGACAGGCAGGGGCGCACGCAGGCGTACAGGTCAAAATGCTTGCGCAGGGCCACGTTGACGCTGCGGAAACCCGTGCCGACCGGCGTGGTGATGGGACCCTTGATGGCAACCTTGGTCTCGGCGACCGCATCGAGCACGTGCTGGGGCAGCGGCGTGCCAAACTCGTCCATGACGCCGGCACCGGCCTCCTGGACGTTCCAGTTGATCTGGACACCAGTGGCCTCGACCACGCGGCGCATGGCCTGCGTAATCTCGGGACCGATACCGTCACCGGGAATCAGGACTACATCGTGCGCCATAATCTGTTACTCCTCGTCTTCGGCGTCGTCAGATTTTTTAACGCTAGCACGCTTCTTCTTTTTGGAGAGATCCAGGCCAAAACGTTTAACAAGCATTTCGCAAATCTCGCTCGAACGGGCCTTGAGATAGCTGCCCTTGCCGTTCTCGGCATCGAACTTAAGGCGCAGCGCGAGCTTCTCGGCAACCTCGGCGTCGATCTCGCCCTGGCAAAACTCGTACAGGCAACCGAGCATGTCGCGATACTCGAGGTCGCCGTGGTAGCACTGGATGGCCTCGTCCAGGATGGGCCAAGCCTCGCGCGAACGCTCGACGCTCGTGGCACCCCACACGCACAGCAGGCGGAAGGCGGCATAGCGCAGCGTGGAGGAGATCTCGTCGAACAGCGCAGTCTCGGCGCCCTCAAAGGCATCGCCCAGCTGCTCGGGGCAGGTAGTGGCGAGCGCCGTCAGGGCATCGAGGGCCTCCCAGCGGGTCTGCGCCTCGGGGCGGTCGAGCGCCTCGATCAGCGCGGGCACGCAGGGCACGACGCGCTGCGGATCGCGCTCGGCAAGCAGGTGCAGCACGCGGGCGGCAAACTGGCGGATGCGGCGCGTGGGGCAGCCGAGCTCCTTGACCAGACGGTCGACGGCGTTCTCGTTCTCCTCTGCCAGCTGAAGCTGTGCCAGCTCCTCGTCGGTGAGCTGTTCGTCTTTGTTTTCTGCCATAGTTACCTCTTCTTACTATTTCTTAGCGTGCTTACCAGCACCCTTGCTGTCATCGGTGACCGAGATGAGCTGTCGGTCGGCCGCGCCATTGCGACGCGCACGGCGGCGTTCCTCGGCGTCGCCCGCGTCGGCGGCGGCGCGATGAGCCTTGTTGACGTTAAAGACCTCGTCGTGCTTGCGCCACGGACCGACGGACTCGCCAAAGCTCATCTTAAGACCGGCGATAAAGCCGCCGAGCCAGCCGATCGGCGCAAACTGCACCAGCGGGAACAGCGAGAACACCCAGGTCAGTAGGACGACTGCCGCCGCGCCTGCAAAGTTGGCAATCCAGTAGTCGCGCTTGGTGATGACGCGCTTTTCGCAGGCCCACTGGCCGCACAAAAAGCCAATGTAGATCGCAAAGAGAAAGAGCACCAGCGCTAGCACCACGAATGTCCAGCTCATGGGCGCTACTCCCCGTGATGGTGGCCGCAGCAGCACTCGTGGCCGTCATCGTGGTCGTGACCGCCGCAGCACTCGTGGTCCTCGCCGTGATGGTGACCGCAACCGCACTCATGGTCGTCGCCGTGCTCGCCGCAACCGCAGCCGTCCTCGTGAGCGCCATGCTCCTCGGGACGATACTGCGACCAGTCCAGACCGGCGGCGATGGCGTCGGCCTCCTCCTTGTAGAGTACCGTGATGGCCTGGGTGCCCAGCTTGGCACCACCGATGGCGTCGAGCATGTCGTAGAGCGTAAAGGCGACGTCGGCGCCGGGCAGCGCGAGCTCGCGGTCATCGGCGTAGGCGAGCGCCAGGCGCAGGTCCTTAATGAAGTGCTCGACCATAAAGCCGGGCTTGTAGTCGCCGTCGAGCGCCTTGGGAGCCAGGCTCTCCATGGCACCGGACTTGCCGGTACCGCCCAGGATCATCTGGCGGGTCTTCTCCAGGTCAAGGCCGCTCAGCTCGGCAAATGCCATGGCGTCTGCCATGCCGACCATGCAGGCGCCCAGCGACACCTGGTTGGCGAGCTTGGCAGCCTGGCCCTTGCCGGCGCCGTCGAAGCAGCAGATGTTGGCCGCAAAGGTGGAAAGGATATCGCGAACCGGAGCGATGTCGTTCTCGGTGGCGCCCACGATAGCCGTGAGCGTGCCGGCGATAGCGCCCGACTCGCCGCCGGTGACAGGGCAGTCAAACGCCATGCGGCCGGAAACCTGGGCGGCCTCGGCAATGTCGCGCGCCAGCTCGGGCGAGCTCGTGGTGAGGTCGATCAGGACCGCGCCGGGCTTAGTGCACGCGAGCAGGCCGTCGCCCGCCAGGTAGAGTTCCTCGACCTCGGAGGGATAGCCCACCATGGTAAAGACGACATCGGCGTTCGCCACGGCCTCGGCCGGCGTATCGGCCCAGGTGGCACCGCGCTCGATAAGCGCGGCAGCCTTGGACTTGGTGCGGTTGTTGACCGTGACGGGATAGCCGGCGTCCAGAATGTGGCCGGCGATGGGGGCACCCATAATTCCGGTGCCGATAAATGCGACGGAGAGCTTGTTTGCCATGAAACCTTTCCTTTTGGGTTGGGTGTTGTTACCAGGTTGAATACTCGATGCCAGCGTTTGGGCTGTAGTTGGGGCTGCGTTACTTGCCTACTGACCGCGCACGCGGCGGGCGATACGGTCGGAAAGCGACGCCTTGTCGGCGCGGTTCTTGCCCCAAAACGCGCAGGCCACCATGCCGGGGCCCACGTGCGAGCCAATGGTGGGACCCACGGAGCTGCGAATGATCGTGACGTCGGCGCAGCCCTCCTCCTTGCGGATGGCGGCTTCGAGCCAGTCGCCGTCCTTTTCGGCATCGGCCGTCATGATGGCGATGGGCATGGTGCGGTCGGGCACGTAGTTCTCGCGGAACGACTTGAGAATGGACTTGAGCGCCTTCTTGCGGCCGCGGTTGACGCCAATCAGCGACAGCGAGCCGGCAAGGTCGTAGGAGAGCTCGGGCTTGACATCGAGCTTTGCCGTGAGCTGTGCCGCCGCGGGCGGAATGCGGCCGCCGGCAGCCAGTGCGTCGAAGCTCTCGAGCGTAAAGTAGCCGTGGACGTAGGTCTTTGCCTCGTTTGCCCAGTCGACCAGCTGCTTGGCGGTCAGTCCCGCCGAGCGCTGGCGCACGGCCTCGAGCGCCAAGAGCGCGCCGGTTGCACAGGGCAGAGCGTTGTCGACCACGTACAGCTCAAAATCGGGATACTCGGCGCGCACAGCATCTGCTGCCTGGCACGCGGAGTTGTAGCTCGACGACAGCGCCGAGGTAAAGCACAGGTAGACCGTGGGCGTGCCCTCTTTGGCGCACTCGGTAAAGAACTCGATATAGCGACCGAGCGACACGGCGGAGGTAGACACGCGAGCGCCGGCGCGCATGCGGTCGTAGAACTCCTTGGGGCTCATGCTCGACCAGATATCGTCCGTGCGCTCCTCGCCATCGATAATGAAGGGGAAGCCCAAGATATCGACATCGAGGTTCGCGGCGACCTCGGGGCTAAAGTCGCAGCAGGTATCGACGACGATGCGGCAGCGGTCAGAATGGCCGGTAGATGCAGCCTTGTCCATCAAAGCGACTCCTTACGTAAAAAAGGCGGCCATCCGCATGGGATGACCGCCGGCCGTTAACTCATGCAAGTTAACGTATTTTACTCGTCAAGTGTTTCGATACGGGGCTTGATGATGCCATATCCACCATTCTTACGGTGATACACCACATTGATGAGGCCAGTCGTCGCGTTCTCGAACACGTAGAAGTCGTGGCCCAGCAGATCGGTCTGCACCAGCGCCTGCTCCTCAGTCATCGGGGTGACGTCGATGACCTTCTCGCGGACGAGCAGGTCGTCCTCCTCCTCGGGCAGCAGCAGGTCAGCCAGATCCTCGACGCGCTCGACCGGTGCGACATCCGCCGCGCTGGCACCGCCCTGGCGGTTATCCACGACCTTGGTCTTGAACTTGCGCAGCTGGCGGGTGACCTTATCGGCGGAGAGGTCGATGGCGGCGTACATATCTGCACCGTGCTCGGCAACGCGAATCACCGAACCGCGGGCACGAACCGTAACCTCGACGATTGCCGGGTTGGGGTTCGAGGGGTTCTTCTCATAGCGAAGTACAACGTCGACCGTCATGGGCTCGATATCGAAAACCTTGAGCGCCTCGCCGATCTTCTCATCCACATGCGCACGCAGAGCATCGGTTACCGTCGTCTTGCGTCCAGAAACCTTGATATCCATACGTGGCTCCAATCTGCCTCGGGGACTTACTGTACTGGCTATGTACCCATTGCCGTGCATTTAATCACGCGGATTCCTAAAGACCCGAATAACGATTGCTTGGTACCGCATACCGAAGTCTCGCACTTTTCTGTGGCAAAGTGCGCTATAGGAGGGCGACGGCGACTTTGGTTTGGTACTTAAAAAATGTCTTTGACCTGCTGGTTTTACGGAAACGAAAAAGCCGGGCTCTCCTGTTGGGAAAGCCCGGCAGTGCGTGTTGAAACCGTGAAGAGGTGTCCTTTCCAACGTATAGGAGACAACACCCCTAGCAATAACTAGCTATTGAGTTTGTTAATGTCGTCGTCGGTGATGGTGGCTTCCTGGCTGGACGATTTGTCCTCGGAGTTTGCGCCCTCGCTGCTCGAATCGGAGGATGCGGACTCGCTGGATCCGGTGTCGGTCGACTGCACGTCGGCGCCCGAGACCGTCTTGGTGGTGAGGTCATAGGGCATCGTACCGTACCAGACGGAGTGGACCGCCTCGAGCGTGCCATCGACCGTGATACCGTCGAGGGCATCGCTCACGGCACGGCATAGCTCATCGTTGGCCGCGAGGCCCGCGACGCCGAGCGTCGAGGGTGTCTCGAGCGCGCCGACGTAAGAGATCTGGCTCATCAGGCGCGCAAGGTAGCCGCCGGCCGTGGAATCGCAAATCACGTAGTCGATCTCGCCGGACTCGAGCGCCTCAAAGCACTCGTTGATGTTGGAGAAGGTCTTTTGGTTGGCCGTGATGCTCTGCTTGGCGAGCGCTTCCTGCGAGGCCGAAGAGGTCTGAACGCCCAGGGTAGCGGCGTTAAGCGTTTCGGTGGAAACGCTCAGCGACTCGCCGTCGCTCGTCTTTCCGAACACTGCCGCAGCGTCGTACAGGCAAGTACCAAGCGTGCTGATGTCACCATCCGTGGAATTGATGTCGCCAATGAAGATGTCGGCCTTTTTGTCACCAAGCGCGGAATCGGCAGAAGACGCATCGACGAAGGCAACCTTGAGGCCCATGCGGCTTGCAAGGGCGCGGGCAGCGTCAACTGCATAGCCCGTGAGGTTGCCATCGGCGCCCTGCATGGCCTGCGGGGCATCGGAGGTATCGAGGGCAACCGTCAGGGTACCGGGAGTGACCAGGGCATCGTCCGACACCGTAGGGGTAACGGTCTCGCGCTCGATCTGGTCAATCGTGGGTGTCGTGAACGTGGACAGTGGGTTGAACGCGCATCCGCTCAAACCCAATACGGCAATGACCGCCGCGGTCCCAGCGCCTAACCGAGCCGCGTGCATCAAGCTGCCCCTCACCATGTCCACTACCCTGCCTTCTGTGTCGTATACAATCCGTGCGTTGCGCGGAATAACGGGTTGTTCCCACCAGCTGACCTGGTATTTGACCCCACACTTGCGCACCGGGGTGTTTGCTCGGGAGGCCGTAGCCACCTTCACGACTGGCCCGCTCGCCCGCGAGGCGGTATTGCCCCAAAGAAAGTAGAACGGACGGTGCGGCTTACATCTAGGACGCGCCATGATCGCGCCGCGCGCACGCGGTCGCTTACGTGGATCCCTTTGACCGCGTCTGTCTTGGACTAGGATGGACATTTCGTCCGTCCGCAACCACAGCCTGGCAGGAACGTAGCGCATTATAGCTAAGTTCAAGCTAAAGTTTAAGGTTAGGGGCGTCATTCGCACCGTGAGCACAGATTTTGCAGGTCGGAGCGGACTATTCGTGCCCCCATGAAGCCCGGAGCTCCCCTACGGGGAGCTCCGGGGCACCCGTCTCAGGGTGCCGTGGCCAAAAAATAGCAAATATGAGTACTGTTACCAATTTAGTAGCAGACAATTTTGGCCTCTCGGACAGATTTTGCGCTCAGTGTCGCCAACCTGATGCTTAGTTATTCTACATTTGTTTATTATCTTCTTACTTTACGACGCCTCCGAGTCCTAAATTCCTTGATTTTGCTGTTACTGATTTAGTGACAGTACTCATATTTGCCATATTTTGGCCAGGGCATATGATTAACCCCCTATTTTCGACGCGAATTAGACCGGCTTAAGCCCAAAACACGCCCGCAGCGTGTTAAGCAGCGCCTCTTGCTTCTTCCTGCGGGCATCGACACGATTCCGGTACCGCTTTCGCATACGCTGGTGGATGCGCCATGCGAGTGCCTCCATTGCCTCCATGTCGCAAAGTATCTCGTTATTGACCGTCGCGACCTCGATTCCCATAGTAATCAAGCCCGTGTTGCGTTTTTCATCATGGATACGCCCCCTCCGGGAGGAATGGCCCAGCTCACCGTTGTATTCAAGGTCAAACCGGGCTGCCTCCTGATATGCATCGCAAACTGCATGGGGCATCCCCGAGATTGCCTGCGCGCGGTCATCGAACTCGATCTTGTAGTCGGTCTTAAAGGGACCGCAGGCAAATCCGCCATAGGAAAACGGAAGCGAAAACATGGCAAGCATGATGCACTCCATGGGTGAGCGCAGGTTTTCCGACAGATAGGGACACAGCCGCCGCAGTTGTTTGGCCGCACTCCCCTTGCATGCCGCGAGGTAATCTGTCAGGCGATCGGGCGTCAACACCGGCTCGACTTCAAAGTAGCCCACGTCTGCCGGTTGGTCCTTGTCCTTTACAAGTCTATTCGCAACAGGTGAGGTGTAGGGAGGCAGATACTTCCCGCGATCGCTCAGTGAAATCTTGGAACACAGTTCCTGGGCCAGGGCAAACGCCTGGATACAGCCGACCTCGCGGGCGACGGCAACACAAAGGGCCTCGGGAGATAGGCTGTACACCCCCGGTTCCACCTCTAGAATCGAGCCGGCAGGCAACCCGAAACACACGGACCAGCCCACGCCAGGCATGCGGCGGCGCTGCGCCGCAGACCCCACCAGCAAGCACAGATCTTCTTGCACCTCGCCGCTTTTGGCCCCGATCCGCACCAAATCGGGAAGATAGATGTCCTCGGCCGAGGGAGACGATGCGTGCAGCACGCGGCGCTCCTCCTCGGGCTCAAGGTCCTTCCAGCCGATGTAGCCCATCTGCCGGCGCTCGGCGCGCATCATGCGTAGCGCCGAGGCGCCTGTTAGGATTATGGAAGCCGCTAGCTGTTCGCCTGTCGGCTCGTTGCACCGCTCAATCTTTACCGCCACACGAATCACCCCTACCAAACGCGTGCGATAGCGAGGCCATCAACGGTCGCGGCACCGGCGCGCTTGAGTTCCGCCGAAGCCGCCGCCATCGTCGCACCCGTGGTGATAACGTCGTCGATAAGCAGCAGGCGGCGGCCCCGCACGTCCTCAACGGTCTCGTACATGCCTCGGGCACGTTCACGGCGTTCTTCACGACCGAGTTCACGCTGGTCGCCATGGCCGTACTTAACGAGGGCGTCGAGCAGCGGAACACCCGACAGCTCGCAAAATGGGCGCGCGATGGCTTCCATATGATCGAAGCCGCGTCGCCGAAACGCCGCCGACGTCGCGGGCACAAACACCACTGCATCGGCGCCGGACAACACACCGCCGCAGCGTTCGGGTGCCGCGACCTGGGCATGTAAGGCGGTGTCGTATAGCAGCTCTGCCAGATACGGCGCCAGGCGTCGCTCGCCCGCGTCTTTGTACGCTTTAATGATCCGCGGCAGCGGATGCGTGTAAACGGCACATGCCAAGCACCGGTCGAGCGCTTCGGCCATCGCCGAAGACGCACCCTCGACCGAGCACTCGGTGCACAGCAAGTCTCCAAACGGGGCACCGCATCGGATGCAGCTATAACGTGGATCGATGAGCGTGAGCGCGGCCAGGCAGTCTTGGCAAATAAGCGCACCGGCGCGCTCGCAGCCGGCGCATCGCGTGGGCGACAACGCCTCAAGCGCCTCGTGCGCCGCCCGCTCGGCAAACGGTAGCAATTCATCAGCAAACGGTAGGATGTCGGCACCTTTCAGGCATCCCAACACATTCAAATGTCTCTTCACGACACAACCCTCCCTACGCTCGGTCGCAGGGAGGGTTGTTGATTCAGCGTCATGGTACCCCGACGCGTTTGGGGTCAGGCAGGTTAAATCCGTTTGCGGGCACTATTCGCCGGTGGGCGGTTGCGGTGCGGACGAGTTTTGGGTCGAGCCCTCGCCACCATCTTGACGCGGCTTGCGGGAACGACGACGGCGACGGCGCTTCTGGCCCTGGTCGGCCGAACCCTCGCCACCACGATCTTCACGCGACTCGTGTTCGTCGCGAGCAGCGCCGCGCGCGGCCTTGGCGGCCGCGCCTCCGCCATCTCCGGGGCGACGGCGCGTGACCTTGACCTCGCCATCCGAGACCTGATCGGCCACGGAGGGCACCGAGGGCTTTTGCTGCGTGCCCGAGGAATGGCGACGACGCGGACGCGAGGCGCGCTCGTCATCGTTGCGATGCTTGCCACCCTTGTCGGCAGGCGTATCGGAACCCGAACCACCCTTGGGGGCGGCACCGGCTTCGCGAGCGGCTGCGGCGCGGAAGGCGTCCTCGCGCTCCTCGCTCGACAAATGGCGGCGGCGACGGCGCGTGGGATTCATGCCACCGCCGCGATTCTGCTGCTGAGGCTGCTGGGCCTCGCGCTCGCGGGAGGAGTTCTTGCCTGCGGGAGCGGCCTCGCCGGCGTCGCCCGAACCCGAGCGCTTGCGGCGGCGACGTCCACCGGCA
>UMBF01030872.1_pt1 | contig 49161 bp, 43 predicted proteins | sample 1963901 | NCBI WGS metagenome assembly UMBF01 (sample SAMEA4835935, study PRJEB28245) | human gut metagenome | biome: gut microbiome; material: fecal sample | place: Denmark | collected 2008 | reverse complement strand
TAAAATCCTCCTAAATAATGATTATCTTTTTCTGCGGTTGATCTTACGGATGGAGCGGACTACAAATCCGTCTGTGCTTGTCTTTCCTTCAGAAGCAGCAATCGCTGCTGCAATCACGGCAACAAGCTCACCATCATCTGTAACATCCTCTACGACTGGCTCAGCAACTGGTGCTGCAGCGGCTGGTGCCGGTGCTGCGGCTGCCGGTGCCGGTGCGCTCTCTTTTTTCTTTCCTTCCACAAGGCCAGGAATATATTTGAAAAGAGAGATCACAAAGATCAGGAATGCCAGGATCACAAATACGGTACCAAGACCCATCAGTGTGTTCAGGGCTGCCTTCTCCATATTCTGTGCCAGTGTATAATTCACATCAACAGTAAGAGAAGTCGGTGTTCCTGATTTATCAAATACATAAGTGAAATTCGCTTTGTTTTTCTCGAAGGATACCGGAACAACAACGGTGTACTGGTCATCGGAATACTCTACTGTGATATCTTTTTCATCGATATCACCTTTTTTCTCACCAAGTTCTTCTCTGGAACCGTCCCAGGCGCTTGCTGCGCTCTGTGTGAAAGCATCCTCTGATTCTAGATAGCCCTGGATATCATCCTCGGACATTGCGATGATCGCATCTGTCAGGCCTTTTGTTGTTGTAACAAGCTGACTCTTTACAGAATCATCAACCTCATCAGCAGCCCATGCAGTAGCTGTGCATCCGATCAGAAGTGCGGCTACGCAAAGGAATGCCATGCAGACAGAAGAGATCTTTTTATAAAACTGTCTCATACGCTCACCTCACTTAGACTGTTCCATGCTTTTTGGATGGACGGTCTTCCCTTTTTGTGAACAGCATCTCAAAAGCGCCGATTACATATTTTCTTGTATCTTCTGCTTTGATCACAGTATCCACATACCCTCTTGCTGCTGCAGATGCGATACCGTTCTGGAGCTCCTTATACTCTGCTGTTTTCTCGTTCAGTGTAGTAGCGTCAGCTCCCTCATACATGATCTTGGCTGCAAGAGAAGCATCCATCATACCGATCTCTGCGCTATCCCATGCATAAACCATATCTGCTCCCACAGATTTGCTGTTCATGGCAACGTATGCAGTTCCATATGCTTTACCGATCACAACATTTACCTTCGGTACCGTTGCAGATGCAAAAGCATGTACCATCTCACCTACGGATTTAGCCATCATCTTCTCGTTGCAGAGAGTGGCTTTAAATCCGGTTACGTTGGTAAGAGTAAGTACCGGAATCTCGAAAGCGTCACAGAATTTTACGAACTCTGCTGCTTTTCTTGCGCCTCTGGAAGAAAGAGTTCCATCAGAAACCTCTGTCTTATTACCATCAGCGTCATAAGACTCACTTCTGTTTGCAACTGCACCAACAGTAGCTCCGTTCAGGCGGAGAAAACCTGTTACGATATCCTGGCCGTAAGCTGCCTTTGTTTCAAAAAACTCACCATTATCAGCGATTCTTGAAAGCGCAATAGCTGTGTCGCCTGTGCAGCCTGCAATATCATCACATACTCTGTTCAGGTCATCTGTGCATTCCTTGAAGCTGTCATTGTCTTCATTATTCTCCGGAAGCATGCTGACCAGTGTACGGATCTGTCCAAGGATCTCCTCTTCTGTTCCGATGCCGTCAACAAGTCCTGTCTCCTCACTCTGGAACTGTGCGGAAGCTGAATCGCATTTTTCCACTCTGTTTCCTTCCAGCGCATTTGGAGTGTTTACAAACAGTCTGCCCTTCTTCTCCTCTACAAATGTAAAGTCTGTAAGAGCCGGTACAACTGCCATTCCACCGCCGCATGTTCCGAAAACAGCAGTGATCTGTGGAATAACACCGGATGCCAGTGTCTGTTTCAGATAGATCTCACCAAATGCCTCAAGTGCATCGGTAGCCTCCTGAAGACGAAGTCCCGCACAGTCTACAAGACCGATAACAGGTGCTCCAACTTTCAGAGCAAGATCATAAATTTTGGCGATCTTTTTGGCATGCATCTCACCAACTGTTCCGTTCAGTACAGATGCATCCTGGCTGTATACATATACCAGGCTGCCGTCAATCACACCATATCCGGTGATCACACCGTCTGAAGGTGCCTTTTTTTCAGTCATGTTGAAATCTGTAGTTCTGGCTGTGACAGCCTGTCCGATCTCAACAAAACTGTTGGCGTCAAGCAGGGAATTGATCCTTGCAGCCGCTACGCTTTGTGTCGCATTACTCATTATACTATGCCCTCCATTTTTTTATTAATATAACCAAAAATTCAGCCGAGTATAATTGTACCTTTTTTTAAGCGAAAATTCAATACTTTTCGTCATGAATGTTAAAAAATTAACCCCTGACAGATGTCAGGGGTCGACCGATCAGTGAAAATAATCCTGAAAAATCTTATTTACATACCATTTATAGGTGATTCTGCCGATTTTTTCATTCGATGTCACAGAACAGGAGACTATTTCTTTTCCATTCAGCATTGCATGAAGTGTACCGATCTTCTGATTTTCACGTACAGGTGCTGCTATTTTATCCGGAAGTTCTGTTTCCCATATAATTGTTTCTGTTTTTTTCAGAAGATATCTTTTCGTCTGCTCTTTCTCCGGCAGAGACGCATGTACTTTTAATCTCCTCTGCAATTGTTCCGGATATGCTGAATCTTTATCTTTCTCCGGGTATGGACTGTTTTCCTCCGGCACAGCGTCTGTCACTGTGATTTCCGGAAGGTCCGGAAGATCCGGGAGAAGCACATAACTGTAATTTTCCCTGCCATAAGACAGCAGTTTTTTTGTATCGGACCATTTGTAATTTTTGTTTCCGGGCCAGCCACATCCAAGCAGTGCCACAATAAACAGTTTTTCATCCTGTCGTACAGCACAGACATAACAGTATCCGGCATTGCCGGTGAAACCGGTTTTTCCGGAAATCACACCAGTCTCCATATCCAGAAATGCATTGGTATTATGAACCGAATAATGTTCCTTTCCGGAAATATCTGAGAATGTATAATCCCTGGTCTGTGTGATATGGACAAATGTCGCATTTTTTATGGCATATGCCATGATCAGTGCCAGATCTCTGGCAGTTGTATGATGAACTCCTCCTTCATCTTCTGCATCCAGCCCATTTGGCGTTACAAAATGTGTGTCTGTACATCCCAGTGATTTTGCTTTTTCATTCATCAGGAGCGCAAACTTTTCCACAGAGCCGCCAATATGTTCTGCAATGGCTACTGCCGTATCATTATGGCTTTTCAGCATCAGCGAATATAACAGATCTTCCAAATAAAACTGCTGGCCTTCCCGCATTCCCAGGTGTGTCTGTGGCTGTGATGCGGCATTTCTGGAAACCTGTACATAATCGTCTCCGGAAGCCATTTCCAGCGCCAGAATGCAGGTCATGACTTTTGTAGTACTGGCATTGGGCCGTCCTTTATAAGCTTCTTTTCCATACAGCACCCGTCCGGTTTCTCCGTCCATAAGAACCGCTGAGAGTGCATAAAACTGCTCCTCTTTTGCCCACACAGGAAAAATCTGCAGAATAATAAGGACCGCTGTCATCAGCACGACAGCGGCCATACGCCTGTTTTTCATACGATCACCCCACACACATTTCTATAATTGTTTGCAGTAACCATTATATTTTTAATTTTATGCAGAAGTGTCTCCGTGATATAACTTTCTCTTTTTATCTGTCAAACTTGTTATCCATTAAAAGTCAGATTCCATCGTTCGGAAAGATGTCCCGGACGAACTGCCAGCGCAGAGAGTTCTTCAAGCATATCCGGTGCTTTTTCCAGAGCTTCTTCCATAAGGCTGTCCAGTTTCAGAAGTTCTTTTCTGCAATCAACCTCCGGTTCCGGGCTCATAAAAAACTCTGTGATAAAAGCAGCTCGTTTCTTTCCTGCCGGAGAAAGAGCATGTTCTGAAAGTCTTTTCTTTCTTCCTCCATCATCGCATACCAGAATACAGGTAAAAATCTTCATCATCTTCAGTGACAGGTAAATATTCCAGGTACGAATAGCCGGCAGTACCTGATGAATCGTCCAAGCACTGAAAAAATTTGCGCGGATACCGTGGGACGGATAAAAATGCAGAGGATTCTTTCCAGTCTCATACATCAGCATACGGTCAAATTCTTTTTCCAGAAGTGTATGGGAAATCTTGCCCTCTTTTGCTACCTGGTTTACATAGGGGTGACAGGTAGAATCCAGAATATAGTGGCATCCAAATCCCAGCATATATGCCATCAGTGCCGGATTTTTTTCTTTCCTGACCCTGGCCATACCTTTTTCAAAAAATTCCCTTGCTTTTTCTCCATGCATCTTTACTCCATACTGTGTCACCGGATTTTTTGATATAAAATAATAAAAGAGAATATCCGGGCCATGCTGTCCGATCCGATACAGATTTCCATTGCTGCGGATCAGATGCTGCAATTTTTCAGGAAGTTTTCGGCAAACCCTTTTTCCAAAAAGATCATGTGTGTAAGTTGTGGGCATTTTCTGTTCCTCCTCTTTTGCTTATAAAGTAGACATAATCCTCCCCCTGTACAGCAGATTCTGGTATCTGTTAATGTCTTCTGCTTTCTATACGTCCAGTTTCAACTGAATTTCTTCCTCAGCCTCCGCCTTAAAATCTTCCAGCTGAACAGGATCCATTTCCGGAAGTTCATCAAGGCCCTGAACACCAAAGCAGCGCAAAAATTCCTCCGTTGTTCCAAGAAGGATCGGACGTCCCGGTGCATCCAGACGGCCAAGTTCTCTCACCAGATCATAATCCATCAATTTATTAATGGCATGATCACATTTCACACCACGGATTTTTTCAATTTCTGCTTTTGTGACAGGCTGTTTGTAGGCAATGATCGAAAGTGTCTCAAGCATAACATCTGTCAACGTTGGTTTTTTCGGCTGTGCAGCAATCCTTATAAGGGAATCGTAATATTCTTTTTTTGTGCAAAGCTGAAAGGAATTCTCTAATTCAATAATCTGAATTCCCCGTTCTTCCTCCTGATAATGAATCATCATATTGCGGATGATATTCTCTGTTGTTGTAACATCCTGCTGGATTGCTTTGGCAATACGGCTTAATTCTACTGCTTCGCCCATTGCAAAAAGAATCGCTTCAATTTCCCCTTCAATTCGTTTGATTTCCACTTATCGTCCTCATTCCTGCTGTGTTATTCTTCCGCAAACTCTGTCAGATTCTTCCATGTTTCCGGATCCGTGATAACTTCTATGTGAATATCATCAAAAAGATCTGCCTGTTCTGCATGAACATGTCCCATTTTCATCAGCTCCAAAATCGAAAGAAACGTAACGATCAGCTGTACTCTGGAATGCTGATCTTCCATCAGCTGCCGAAAACTGAATTTACGATGTTCTTTTGCATAGTCCCGCATCTCCAGGAGTTTGTCTGACAATGAAATTTCTTCTTTTTCGATCCGGCCAAATTTGCTTCGGATAGGATCAATTTTATTTTCCTGCCTGCGGATCAAGCTCTGATAAATCGCACTCATCTTTTCCAGTGTCAGCCCCCGCAGGAGTTCCTGTGGATCAGATGGTGGTGCATATTGCAGCACTTCCTCCGGAAGATCCTGTTTCCGGTAATAAACTCCTGCCGCGTCCCCGAGTCTGTCCCTTAATTCATAGGACATATATTTGTACATCTTATATTCCAGAAGTTTCTGCACCAGTTCTGCTCTCGGATCTTCCTCTTCACCTTCTTCGTTGATTTCTTTAGGAAGGAGCATTTTGCATTTGATATCCAGAAGAGTAGCTGCCATGACCAGAAACTCGCTCATAACGCCAAGATCTTCCTTCTCCATGGAATGCAGATATTCCATATACTGGTCTGTGATCTCCACAATAGGAATATCATAGATATCAATCTTGTTTTTGTCAATCAGATGCAGCAGCAGATCCAACGGACCCTCAAACACATTTAATTTAACAGATATTGCCATAACATTTCCTCATTTCATTTATTCGGAAGGTTTTACATCAATCACCAGCAATTCTCTTGGGTTGCGTATCCTCAGAGGAAGCGTATGCTCTCCAAGTCCTGCACTGACAAACATGTGCTGGTTTCCCTTATGAAAATCTCCGCAGCAGAAAGGCGGCAATACCAGATACTGAGGAGAAGAAAGCCCATGATGCTCACTGAATCGTACAACACCTCCATGATAATGTCCGGACAAGATCATATCTGCACCCCATTCATAATATGTTTTTCCGTATTTGGGGTTATGTGCCAGGAGAACCTGCATTCCATTTCTTCCCGGTTTTCCTATCAGTTTTTCCATGACTTCTTTTTTTAGTTTGGGAGATCTTGGCTTATGATAATATTCAATAGGCAGTTCCAGCCCCCAGAAACAGATGCTGTTTCCTTTCAGGATCGCATGTTCATGTTCATTTCTCAGAATATGCACCCCCGCCTTTTTCAGCGTTTTTTCATATATCCTGTATTGTTTTCCGTTTTCTTCTGAAAGAGACATTTTATATTCATGATTTCCCAGGGCATAATATACCGGAAAATACTGTGCAAGCTCTTTCAGCAATTTGCATGCAGTCACCAGCGTATCCGGACAGGTACGTACCGCCATATCTCCGGCTGACAGTACAGCATCCGGTTTTTCCCTGCGTATCGCTTCAATAAGTCCGGCATTATCTCTTCCGTAAGAAAATCCATGAAGATCTGCAAGTAAAACAAATCGTATCCCTTCCAGATTCCGGATTTTATTCGTATAAATCTGGTATTTTTTTATTCTGAATTTTTTCATTTTATTTTCCAAAACCACAATTCGGGAATGTACAGACCGGACAGTTCAGACAGAGTCCACCTTCTCCAAGTGCGTTAATTTCTTCCGCTTTTATTTTATCATCTGCCATTATTCTCGGAAGGATCAGGTCAAATACTGTCCTTTTTGCATACATGACACATCCCGGAAGGCCGAGTACCGGAATCTGTCTTCCATTCCGTTTCAGATATGCCACCAGAAGCATTGCTCCCGGAAGTACCGGTGCGCCATAAGTTATGATCTCCGCTCCCGTATCACGGATTCCTCCGGGGGTTCGGTCATCAGGATCCACACTCATTCCTCCGGTACAGATGATCAGATCCGCCCCCTCATCTGCAAAAGAAAGAACTTCTTCTGTGATCAGTGCTTTGTCATCACCCGGCATTACCTGCCCGATGATTTCAGTTGGAAATTCAGAAAGTTTTTCTTTCAGCACAGGAGTAAATGTATCCCGGATCAGGCCTTTTCTGATCTCACTTCCGGTTGTGACAATACCGACTTTTTTTTGATGATAGGGCAGGATATCAAAAACAGGATACTCTCCTGCAGCTTCTTTGGCAGCGTCCATTTTCTCTTTTTCGATCACAAGAGGAATAATTCTGGTCCCTGCGATCTTATTTCCTCTTTTTACCGGAAAGTCCCCATGTCTGGATGCGATCATCATCTCTCCAAGAGAATTGACTGCCACAAGTGCTTCTCGTCGGATCTTCAGAACACCATCTATTTCTGATACCACTTCTATCTTACCTTCTTTGATATCTGTTCCATGCATTTTCAAGGAATCGCCCGCACAGATTCTGTAAAGAATTTCTGCCGCCTCATTTTCATGAAGGATTCCTTCTTTTTTTTCCCAGACAAAAAGGTGTTCTTTTCCTACTGAGAGCAAAAGCGGTATATCGTCTTCTTTTACCACATGCCCCTTTTTGAAAAGAACGCCTTTTTTTTCATCTTTTATGATCTGTGTGATATCATGGCACAGAATGTGTCCTACTGCATCTTCTGTTCTGATCTCTTTCATGCAAAATCCCTTCTCTGTTCTGTTATTTCTCCAATCCGCTTTATTATACATCCTGTCAGGCATTTTTGTCAAAAACATGTTTGCATTTACAAAATGCTGCCTATAAAAGATATTCCCATGCCGCACGTTTCAGCCAGTCGTGATAATCCGCTTTTTGTACTGTCTCTCCATACAGGATATCAATACTTCCTATTTTCTTTCCATTCTGATAGTATTCCTGTTTTCCGGCTTTTTCTCCTTTTTTCACCGGAGCAGTCTGTTCTTCTGGAAGAACCACTTTCTTTTTCACATGATCCGGTTTTGTTCCATCTGTACTGAGATATCGGAATTTTCCTTTATAGACAAGACTGGCTTCCTGCTTTACTCCCTTTCGGATCTTCAGAGGTTTCAATTTTTCCGGTACATCATCTGTATATAATATACATTTTGAAAAGCCATAATTTAAAAGGGCAGCCGCATCACGAAATCTTGTTTTGGGGTCCGGCGCTGCCATCACAGAAGCGATCAGTGTAATCCCGTTTCTTTTTGCCACTGCACTGAGACAATATTTGGCAATACTGGTACTTCCTGTTTTCAGTCCCATACATCCTTCATAACTCCGAAGCAGTTTATTTGTATTCGTCAGAGTAAATTTGGAGGAACCTTTTCTGGTTACATGGGTAATATCTTCCATCCATACCGACGAATATGTAAGAACTTCCGGATACCGACTGATCAGTTCCCGGCTCATAAGTGCAATATCATAAGGAGTGGTATAATGATCTTTTGATTCTGTCAACCCACAACAATCCACAAAATGTGTGTTCTTCATGCCAAGTTTCTCTGCCCTCTGATTCATCTGTTCCACGAAGGCCTGCTCAGTCCCTGCAAGATGTTCTGCCATTGCCACGCTGGCATCATTTCCGGATGCGATCACAATACATTTGATCATGGTTTCTGCTTTTTGTGTTTCCCCTTCTTCCAGATATACCTGGGAACCGCCCATGGATTTCGCATAAGCGCTTGTCGTGATCGTATCATCCAAATGCAGCCTGCCATCCCGAATGGCATCAAAGATCAGGATCAGCGTCATAATTTTTGTAATGCTTGCAGGGCTTCTTTTCGTATCCGGATCTCTGGAATAGATCACTGTGCCTGTCTCTTTCTCCATCAGTACCGCACCTGGTGCTTCAATAAGGTTCTGATTTGAATTTTCCAGCGTTTCGTCAGGTTCTCCCCGGACACCAAGAGGGCTGAAAATAAAATTCAGTGCTATGCTCCATACCACTATACTCTTTTTGATCCTGCTGTATTTCATAAACTCACTCCTATAAAATTCTCTCTGTTCTATTTTAAAGGCTTCTGTCCTGAAATATGCCAGAAATTCCAAAACAGACCGAAGAGAACAAAAGCTCTTTGCTTCCATTCTCCCGGTCTCTTTCTTATGAAAACAGTAAGGGAATCGTATTTTTTATACAGTCATTGTGAGAATACCTGTCATATCTGGCTTTTTCATTCACAAAAGTAAGAGATGCCTCTCTGTTTTCCATTGTTAAGGCAGCAACACCTGTGGCAATTTCTTTTGGATCTTTTCCATAGGCTGCCTCTGCTTCTTTCACGATCCGGACATTTTCTGTATTTGCCAGGACTTCTTTCAGATAGTACCGTAAAACAGGTTTTTCCCAGACTGTATACTGACCCAGGGGAATATTCTGAAATGTAACTGCGGCAACGGCATAGCCATTTTCATCCACTTCGTAACTGTCTGGCACAAAAGTCACATAATCTTCATAATGATGAGAAACGCCCGCCAGATCTGTTCCTTCTACAGAAAAGAAAAATGTTGGATTTCCATGCGCCCAGATAATATCCGCTTCTTTTATTTTCTTCATTACAGTAATCGTTCCAAAAGGCAGGATCACAGGTGTATTTTCGGCCTGCAGAAAAATCTCACTCGTCAACACACCTTCTTTTTTCTCAAAAACAACGGTTTTGTCATAATTGCCTTTGTAGTTCTCCGGATTTTTTGTTTCCACGATCCGGAACTTCCCACCGTTTTCCTCTGTGATCAGAAGTTCTTCCGTATAGTACGATTCTCTGTCGCTGTCATATCTTAAAATTCTCTTTTCGCCCAGATCATCTTCATAGGCTTTCTTTTCCTGGTTCCACTGATAAACTGTAAATTCCGCTCCGGTAAGCGGCTCTCCAGTATATACATCTGTTTTTTTCAGGCGGATAACTCCCTTATATTCTGGTACTTTTTTATTCTGTACTTCCAGAAAAAGACTTACGCTTTCATCTGATATATCTACTTCCTGTTCCCATTTTCCTTCATATCCTTTCGGATTCTTGGTTTCTGTTATTTTAAATTTTCCGGTATTATCAGCTGTCTGCAAAAGTTCTTCACTGACATAAAGCTGCTGTTCACTGTCATATTGCAGAACTGTTCCTGTTGTCTTATACGCTTTCCTGGCAGCACTGTATTCATACAGCGTAAACTCTGCATCTTCCAGAATATCTCCGGTTTCTTCATCCGTTTTCCGGATTTCAATTTTCCTTTTATTTTTCTGATAATTCAGGGCTTCAAAGGTAAAGGTTTTAGCTGTTCCTGGCTCTGTCAGCCTGATATCTTTCTGCCAGTTTCCAGTATAATTTACAGGTGCTTTTGTCTCACGGATGCGGAATTTTCCCTGATTATCCTCCGTATAAGAAAATTTTTCCGAATTATAGGTTCGCTTCTGTTTGTCATAAGTCAGTGCTTTTCCGGTTTTTCCATAACTTCCTGTCTTCTTGCTCCATTCATATAAAGTAAATGCCGCACCGGCAAGCGGATCTCCGGTATCACCATCTTTTTTTGTAATAACAACTGTTCCACTGATATCCATAATATCTGTCACACTTACAGCCGTTGTTTTTCCGGATAAAACAGTAAAACTTTTAATCGCTGTGCTTAAGAGATAGCCTGTTGGTGCCTTTATTTCTTTCACATAATATTTACCCGGAATCAATTTGGAAAATGTGTAAACTCCCGTTTTATCTGTGGTTCCGATCTCTATCCTCTGATCTTTTTTATATCTGGTACGGTAACCGGACTTCAATGCTTCTGCCGCATAGATCGCATACTGTGCACCTGCAATCTTTTTTCCGGTATTAGCCTCTGTCTTGGTAATTTTTACATTTCCGTAACCAGATGGTTTCATTGAAAACGTGAGCTGTCCTCTTGTTCCCTGATATACGTATGCTCCAAAATCCTGCACTCCATCTTTTCCTGTCTGTGATTTTCCATCTACCAGAATATAAGAAACCGGCTGTAACAGCATTTTACAGGAATACTTTTGTGATGCTGACGTCTCCAGTGGAAAGATCAGGTAAAAGCGGGCCCCATCTTTCAGAGTCAGACTTGTACCACTCATCATATTCGGACTTGTCAGATGTGCTTCCCGGTCTGCTGCACTTTCCCAATAGGCAAGCTGCCAGGTTGCTGTGGCCGGCCTGGTTATTATAATCCCATTTCCCGCTTTTCCTCCATCTGTTATTTTCAAAAGCGGGCTCATCTGAAATCCGTTTTTCATACTATTCGGTATATACGGCAGATTGTCCGGCCTCGATCGAAATACACTAAGTGGAATTGTCTGACCAGTTGCAGATATCCAGCCGTTTTCTCCATAAACAGACAAAGCAGCTTTATTTCTGGGTGGAATCGTCAATGTCCTGATCTTATTCAGGAAACGGTTGATTCCCACATGCTCCACCTCAGTTTCTGTCGCATAGCCACAATCATTAAAATATGCTTTAGAAAGAGCAATGTGTGTAAAAACATATCGATTCTGCCATTTCGACCAGTTTATGTGACCGCAGGATGGATCATAACTGGTTCCCAGATCTCCCGGACCGCCATATCCAAAATACAGCAGTTTCTGAACTGTAGAATTTTTCAGCACTTTGACTGCATCATTTTTCAGTGTAGTGCTGTCCACGCCATCTTTTGTGGCTTTCAGACAATATAAGGGAGAAACTTTTTCTGCTCCCGTATCATCTACATAGTGTACGGATCGATAAGTGCAGCCCATGCGGGTCTGGTTTCCGGATCCCCAGAAATCATTTGCAGCTGTCCAGATTTCATCACAGTAAACTCTTGTCCAGACATCCAGGTAGTACTGAGAAGCACCCAACGCAGTAACCGCAAGAGTCTCATTGTCGTCTGCCGTTACCTGTGCACTTTCCGTCTGCGTAAAACTCTCCGCAAGAGCCGGTGAAAACGCAATCATTTCTCCATTTTCAATATCCTGGATCAGTTCCTGTGCTTCTTCGCTGTTTCCGGTCAGAAGATCTGCATTTTCCTCCGAAAAGACCGCAAAATCCGCTTCCTCACCGGACTGCTGCTCTTCTTCTGAAAAAATTTCTGCTGTTTTCTTATCATTTTCAGAAAAATTTCCAGACTGTTTATTTTCCGAAATCTCTGTTTCGGAATCACCCTGTGCCAGTGTTTCTTCTGTATCAGAAACTACATTTTGTTCCTGCTGTATACTTTCTGTTTCTGATCCACCATCTTCTGGATCTTCATTTTCCACAGCTTCCTCTATCTCTGGCAGATATTCTGAAGAGATTCCCATAACCGTACTGGCAGAAGCAGCTATGGAGGAACCAGAGATCAGCAGTGCCAGCAATGTACCGGTTATTTTTCTTTTCAATTTTTTCTTCCTCCTTTCCTGAGTACCAGAATTCCGGCAAGAAGGGCCACTCCTTCCAAAATCAGGAAAAATCGGATTCCTGTATCATCTCCTGTTTTTACCGGAGCTGTTTTCCCGGAAGAAGTTCCTGTTTTCCTAGAATATCCATCAGAATTTTCTTCTTTTTCGGACTGCCCGGCAGGAGTTTGAGATGGCTGTATTTTTTCTTTTTGATCTTCTTCTACGGAAAATATCCATTTTACATCCCCGTTACGAAGTGCAAAATCATTATTAAGCTCTGATGGAACTGTAATCTGGAACTTCATTTCTCCGGATTTTCCCGGTTGGAATATTCCCAGCGAAACAGCTTTATTCAGAGAAACAGCCAAAAGATCTCCGGAATACAGTTTCTTTCCATCCATTGATATCACAAGCTTTAACTTTTTCAGAAATTCCTGATCTTTCACAGACTTACATTCCGCTGAAGTGCGGAAAAAAATCTCCGCCGTATTTTCCGTTGCATTTTTGATCTTAACAGAATCCTCAAGAACATCTCCCGGCATTGCCGCAGAAAATCCTGCAAAGAAATCTTCCGGAGCCGCGATCAGTTTATGTGCGTCTCTCTCAAATACTACCCTGAGCTTAACCTGACTCTTCCGTTTTACAACCCGGCCGTTGGTATCATGTATGCATCGCAGGATCTCCTGATTTCCCCAGGGCGACATAGCATTAAAATCCGGTGAAAAATTTGCAGCCTGAATGGCATCTGCCACGATCGTGATCCCCAGTTTTTTCTCCTGATAAGGTTCTGTCCATTCTTCCGGTATTGTCACTCCGGTAAAGATATCTGCGCTTTCTCCCTGCTCCAGCTTTCTGGTACAGTAAAAATACGCACCTTTTTTTACCCAGTATTTCGGCATTCCCGTCAGATTGGTGTCATTTAATCCTTTTCGGTTTTCCAGGTTATCTGCATACGTGATCTTCACTCTTACCCAACACGGTTCCGAACGATTTGTGATCCTTGGGATTTTGGATATCCTGTCACCAGGGAGGACCATTTTCTGATTCTGATACAAAATTTCTTTTCCATTCTTTTTTTCCAGTTCTTTCATCGAAATATTGATATCACCGGTAGAAATATGGTTCGTCACAGTTACTGAATCCGAAAATTTTCCATACGCAGATACACACATTGCAATACTGCCAGCTGTCAGAATTCCCGCCAGTATCCATTTAAGAAATTTCTTCAAGCTTTTCACTCCTCTCTGTATCTGCAGATATCGGGTTTTTAAAATAGTTCCAGGCACTTTCAAAATCAGAAAATCCTTCTGCCTGAACCGATTCTTCATACACATTGATCTCAAAGTCAGTAATACTGTCCTTATATGTATCATCGATCTTAGACGAATCAATGCGGAATCCGCTGCATAAAGGTGTGGTTTTCTCTCCTTCCGTGACAACATTTCGATAGTAATAATACCCGTCTTCATTGTTATACAGCCAGTTTACTGTATCCAGTCCAAGAAGTTCCACCCCTTTTCCAACATCATAATTGGAGTAGGAAAGAGCCATTCTCACATAACAATCCGCATGAAATCCTCTTTCACCACCGGAAAAGTTTCCTGCCCAGATTTCTTTAATATAGGAGGGATTCTCTTCCACTGGTGTCGGAGTCGGATCCGGAAAATTTTCTTCTATTTCTGTTGTCACATGTCCTACTGCCAGTGTATTTACTTTCTGATCAGAAGCGGAAAAATATGCAGCTGTTCCTGCTGTCAAAAGAAAACCGGCAGTAAGAAAAAAACATACAGAAATTTTCAGATTTTTCATCTAGTGACACCACCAGCCTGTCCTTTATTCTGATTTACATATTTCTGATATGCAGCCTTGGCCTGTTCCAGAACAGTTGTACTGTCATCCCCGGTATTCATGGACTGAATCGCATAAGCACGCACCGGCATATCCAGCTGCTGTGTATCCAGCTGTCCTTCAATGATATTGGCAAAAGTTACTGTGTCAAACAGTGTTGTTGTTTTTTCTCCCGGATTTAAAATATGGTTGTAAGCGTAGGTATACACCATATTCTGTCCGATTTCCTTTTTTTCCAGCTGTGTCCAGTCATTGTTCTTTGCATAACTGAAAAGTTCTGTTTTTGCCAGGGCATTTCTGGTCCCGTCCTGAGCCGCGGTAATTACTTCACTGACAGGCACCGACACCTCCAGATACACAAACGCTTCGTTTACGCCAACATTCTTTACATATGGATCTTTTTTGATCACCTGAGTAGGAACAATCTTTGTATTCTCTTCCGGTTTCCACCCTGGTTCATCCAGTTCAATATCTACTTTACCCACTGTAAAACTGTTGGTAGTTGTTTCAAAATCTGTAAGATATGCCGCAGTTCCTCCAGCTGCCAGTGCTGCGATCATTGCTCCAAGTGCGATTCCTTTTACCATTTTTCTGTTTTTCATCATAAATTCATTCCTCCATGCAATTTTTTTTATTCTTTTTTGGGGTATATGCCAGATCAGAGATCACTGACAGACCTGCCATAATACATACGGCAGTAAATGGGATCCGGGCTTTCAGAAAATATATGATATAGCCCAGATAAGGCAGGCAAAAGACCACCCGCCCGATGATCTGCGACTTTGCCACAGGAATCGGATCTGCGTTCTTGTTGGCGTCGCCTTTTGTGATAAAGGTACCTTCTTCTTTCTTCACAACTCTGTGTGTAACAACGGTATCTTCATTATAAAATGTGATAATATCTCCCGTTTCAGGGGAATACGCTCCTTCTTTTGTAAAAACAACGGCTCCTGTTGGAATCTTCGGTTCCATGGATCCGGAATAAACCACATATGGGCGTATCCCGAAAAGACCCGGAAGGAGAAGTACCATAGCAACTATGAGCATCAAAAACAAAGCTGCATTAAATATACATCGAAACAATATTTTCATTTCTATATTCTGTTTTATATACTATTTTGACAAAGATTTCCTGCTGTGGGAAAAGAAGTTTTTTATCCCGATCGTCCGAAAGATCTGGCGGCGACCGGCCCCAAATATACTGGTCCATAAAAACCCGCTTTCTGTCTGTTTCGCAATAAAAATTGTGGATATCATATGGAACGGAACCGTTCCGAAAAGTTCGTCTTATAAAGACGCTTATAGATAAAAATAAGATCTGTTTCAGATGTTGTTATTATAAAACCGGACTGCTGATAAGTCAACGAAATTCGTCCGACAAAATTCGACCATAAATTCCGACTTTCCAGAGAATTCCAGAAAGGAACTGCCACAGTCTTTTACTCCGGCAGTTCCCGGCAATTACTGTTGCGTAAGAGAATAAATGCACTCCAGCGGAATCATCATGATCTCCTGTATTTCTTTTTTCTCCTCTTCTCTGTTTTTTCCTGTAACCGGAATTTCGATTCGAAAAGCCGGCTGATGTATTGTTTCGCCATAAAACTGTTCAGGCCTTCCCATATTTCTGCGGTCCGACTGTTTCTCATAATCCATAGAATATCGTTCCAGTTTTCCTCTTGTACATTTTTTCAGATGACGCGCCAGGCGATAGCCTTTCTGACCAGCAGAAAATCCCTGTTCCTGCCTGTAATAGATGATCTTTTTTCCTGAACTGCAAAAAAACAGGAGCCCCCTGCTTGCATATTCCTGAAAGATGCGTATCAGTGCTTTTGTCTCATTTTCACTTGCCGGCTGCTGGTGTATCTTTTTTCTGTTGCAAAAACTGGTCGGAAAATTTAAAGCCGGATCCATTCCCCTGGCATTGCACACAAATTCATCACAGGGAACATCCTGCATTTTCAGCATCTGCCGAAAGATTGGATTACGCACAGTTCCATAGCCTTTTCGGCAGATCTCATATCCATCCGGATTCACTACCGGAATAATACAAAGTCTTGTCTGATCCAGAAGTTTTCTCACCTCATAAAATTCCTGAACAGTCCATCCACACTCATAATTCCGGCAAAGTTCCACTGCTGTTTCCGCAAGCCTGTCCGACATCTGCCCATCTGTTCCGGAAAAACCAGCTATACAGAAAATACATAGATCTCCGGTCCCTATTTCAAGCATGGGGATCATCCGGTCATCGTGGCTTTTTCCGATCACACGGAACTGTGTGAATTTCTGATATCTCTGAGCCGCTTCCCAGAGCAGATAATAAATATTTTCATAGGTTTTTTCCTGTACTGTTTCCATCTTTTCTTTCCCCCGATCTTTCCGTCATTTTATTATCTATGTATGCGGGAAAGCATAAAAAAAGAACCGGTATCTTAACACCGATTCCTTTTATTCACAAAATAATTCAGGATTCCGCCACCTACAATGATCACCATGGCAACCGCAACCACTCTCTTGGCGGCTTCCTGGGGCAGCTGCCCCTTTGATCCAATGGAAGCCTCATAAAAAGTCAGCGTATAATCAATTTCATGAGGTGCCCCCATGGCCAGTGTATCTGCGATCACTTCCATTTTATCATCCAACGCAGTAACTGGTATGGTAAATACAGAATTTCTGCCCTCTTCGCTTTCGTTCTGGAACTTCTCCCCGTCAACGATCATATAATCATAATTGGAACTGCTCCACTGAAGTTCTGCATACATTCTGCCATTCTTCACCAGCATCAGTGTTGGAGAAGATACACTGGCTTTTCCACTGCCGCCTTCCAGATCTACCTGTATGGAATATTCCCCATCCTCCAGATCTGTTTCTATTCCATTTTCCTTCTGCGCCGCAGCCACAGATACCGGTCCTGCCAGCATCAGTGCGAGAAACAGTACCGGCATTATCTTTATCATGTATTTCATTTCTTTTCTCTCCATTTTCCCGTTCTTTTTGTATCACTATAGCACAATGCATGTTTTCTGTAAAGAACCCTTCCGCCTGTTGAAATGTTCCCTGCTTTCAAGTATAATAGAGAGAAATTTGTGTACAAACGAAAGGAATGAACAGAGATGATCGAAACTAAAAATCTCACCAAAACCTTCGACAGTTTTACTGCTGTGGATTCTCTGGATCTTCGCATAGAAACCGGCGAATTTTTTGGACTTCTTGGTCCCAATGGTGCCGGCAAAACTACTACGATCAGTCTGCTTTCCACTTTGCTTCTGCCCACTGCCGGAGAGATCCTGATCAATGGACAGACACTGGGACGCAACCGACCGGATCTGAAACGTAAGATCAGTGTGATCACACAGGAATATTCCATGCGTCAGGATATGAATATGGATGAGATCATGGAATATCAGGGACGTCTTTATTTCATGCCCAGGAAAGAAATCAAAGAAAAAACAGAAGAACTTCTGGATTTCTGCGGACTTCTTCCTTTTCGAAAACGTACGGTACGTAAGCTTTCCGGAGGAATGAAACGAAAACTCATGGTATGCCGCGCTCTTCTCACAAGTCCCGAAATTCTTCTTCTGGATGAACCTACTGCAGGAATGGATGCGCTCTCCAGGCGGCAGATGTGGAATCTTCTCCGTCAGCTCAACGGAAAAAATCTTACCATTCTTTTAACCACTCATTATATGGAGGAAGCTCAGTCTCTCTGCAACCGGGTAGCGCTTATGGATCACGGCAAGCTGGAAGAGATCAACACGCCCTCCGGTCTGATCGAAAGTCTGGGTAAATATACCGTTGACCAGGAAACTCCCGAAGGTCCCAAAAGCCACTATTTTCACAGCAGAGCTGATGCTATTGCTTTTCTGTCCTCTCTGGACGGGCAGTGTACCCTTCGTGAAACAACTCTGGAAGATGTTTTTGTAGAACGTGCAGGCAGACACCTGATGCAGCGATGATCTGCCATATATCATATTACTAATAGAATGGACGATGAATATCATGGGAATACTTACTATTTTATGGGAAAAATGGGTAGAATTTCGAAGAGATTTTTATAAGATCACACTGGCTGCCATGATCGCACCTTTAATGTATCTTATTGTTTTCGGAATGGGAATACAGACCTCTTCCCACGGGGAACCTTATCTGAACTTCCTGATCCCCGGAGTCGTTTCACTGACTACTATGAACGGAAGTTTTAATGCAATTGCCCAAAACTTAAACGTACAGCGTCTTTACGAGAAGGCATTTGACCAGGTCATGATCTCGCCAACTCCTCTGTGGCAGTTTATTGCAGGTCAGATCATCGGTGGCAGTCTCCGCGGTCTTTATGCAGGCGGGATCATTCTTCTGCTAACTATGCCCATTGGAACGGGACTGGTCTTCAATGGATGGTCTTTGCTGGTAATGTTTTTAAATGGTGCTGTATTTTCCGCAATTGGAGTTGTCGTTTCTTTCCTTGCGAAAAATCATGCGGATGTGCCCCGTTTTTCCAACTATATCATTATGCCAATGGCTTTTCTGTGTAACACATTCTTCTCTACAGAAAAGATTCCGGGATTTCTCGGTAATTTCGTGGCTGCACTTCCTTTGTCGCAGACCAGCCATCTGATCCGTACCATCGCTTCCGGCGGTGCGGTAAACTACATCAGTATTCTGATCCTGGCAGCTTATCTTGTTGCATTCAGCATTGCCGCTTCCTGGTTTATCTATAAGAAGAAAAATCTGTAACCATGCTCTGCAACTGATGGTTTCTGCTCATTGAACAAAACTTGTCAAACGGATATTCGCAAGCCATATTCGCTACTTGCTCATAACCGAATAACAATTATATATCTGACAAAAAATCACCGGCTTCTCTGAAGATTGAGAAACCGGTGATTTTTGTTATATCTTTGTTATCCTATTCCGTGATCAGATATCTTTTTTTCTTCTTCTCACAATTACATATCCGCCTGCAAGAAGTGATGCCACGGCAAGTGCTGACATTGTTCCGATCGGTGAATTATCGGCTGTAGATACCGCACTTCTGGAAGTACTTCCATTACCTCCATTGGAGGAAGTTGCTGATGCCTCTCCTGTTACCGTTGCATCCGGATCTGTACCTGTCTGACCGTCTGTACCATCCGCACCAGGAGTTCCCGACGGAGTTAACTCTGCAGATTTGAACTGATATACCGCAGACTCGATGGTATCAAGCGGCTGCCAGTTACCATTGGTGTAAACATATTTCTGGAAGAATACATACAGATTGTAAGTATCTGCTTTTTTAATTCCTTTGGTAGAGCCGATCTTCCATGCTGTATGCTGCTGTTTGGCAGTTGGATTGGCAGCAGTGCTCCAGTAAAGCGGAACCCACTTCACATCACCCTCATTTGGATTCGGATTTGTCGTTCCTGCACCGATAACCGTAAAATCATAGAAGGTATTCGGATAGAACTGAAGTGCATCATCCAGTCCCTGCACAATACTGTCTGTTACAGGCGGAATATTTGCTCCCGGTACATTAGTCGGAGATGGTGTCGGAGTTGCCGGTCTTGAAGACTGAGACAGTGTAATCTTAAAGGATTTTGCTGTTTTTACAACACCATTGATCGTTGGCTGTAAATCAATATCTTTTCCCTTGGAATCTTTCGCTGTGAGGTATACTTCAATTTCTTTATCCGGAAGATTATTAAGTTCGATATTAAAGGATTTATCCGCTTTGATATTTATGCTTCCGCTTCCACCGTCTTTATCGGATCCTTTTACTTTCCAGGTGTAGTTACATACACCATCTGCACCGATGATACAGGTAACCGTAGCGGAAGAATGATCACGCCAGCTTAATCCGGTCCAACGGAGAGACGCTTTCGTGGTAGTGGTTTCTTTCGGACGTTTGGATTCAAGCAGTTTGATCCTCTTGGAGACTTCCTGTTTGTCTTTATCCTCGAACCATACCAGAAGATCAATCTTGTTCTTGGAATCAAGCTTATCCAGCGGGATTGAGAAATTACCTGCTTTGGAAACATCAACTTTGTTCTTTTTATCATTTTTTGCAGTTTTACCACGTACTACCCATTTATAATAACAGGTTCCTGCTTTGGTAGTATTCAGGGTTATGGATACCTTTGTACGGCTTGACCACTTGGAGCCAACGGCTTTTATAACTGGTTTGGTAACCGGTGTAATGGTCTTTTTTGCAGGCTCTGCATTTACAGATCCATCCGTTGCTTTTACCCATACATAGAGATCAACTGCGCCGCCTGTAAGGTTCTTAAGAGAAACGCTTGCTGTTTCTCCAGCTGCGATCGCTACGCCCTCAGTGGCGTCATCTATGGATGGAGCTGCTGCACCTTTCGCAACCCATTTATAGTAGTATGTACCGTCTTTATCTGAGGTGATCGTTGCTGTTGCGGTAGTTGATCCGTTCTTCCATGTAGAGCCTGTGATCTTAACGGTCGGTCTGTTGGAGACGAGTGCTCCTGTAGTGGTATCTACTTTAAAATTCTTATCTCCCTCATACTGTGGAGCCAGAACGCCAAGCGCTGCTTTAAAAGCTTCATCTGTGACATCTTCAGATTTTGCGATAGCAACATAATTCTCTGCCGCATTTTCTACAGAAAAACCGATCTGTGGAGACGTGATCTCTCCATTGACAACAATTTTTCCGTCTGTACCTGCAAGCACTACATTGGCTGCTGTCTGGCCGTCTGTCTTTGTATTTCTGGTGATCGTTGGCTCAGTATCTGCTGCTCCGTCACCTTTCTTTACAAGGATCATACCTGTACTGTAGACAGCTCCACCATCAGAATGATTGTTACTGATCTGACCGCCTGTGATCTGAACAGTTCCACCTTCATTAAAAATAGCTGCTCCTCTTGCAGTTGTCGTATTATTGGTAAGAGTAATGCCTGTTGTCATGGCAAATTTCGCACCGGATGCTACATGGACCAGAGAACCTGTCACCTGTGTTTCACCTTCAACGGAACCATCAACAGAGAGTGTTCCGGCTCCTTCCGCAACATCTCTCTTTGCCATGTAAAGGATACCGTTTACCTCGAAAAGATTGCCGGCATAGCTGTCCGCACGCTCAATTTTGGCATTCTCATCTTCTCCGACAATTGCAATTCCTTTATTTGCCGGAATTGTAACAGTGTTTGTAAGGGGAATCGTTCCACTGATAATAATCTTTGTAAGATCTGACTCCTGTACATTCGTCGTATCACTCAGTTCCGGAGCTTCATTGATAACTTTCTGAAGTTCTTCTTCACTTTTTACCACAGTTCCCTGCTCCGCTGTCTCCGCAGCAGCCGCCGCCTGTTCCTGTTCCAGCTGCTGCTGGGCAGCCTCGGCCTGAGCCTGTGCTTCTGCTTCTGCCTGAGCCTGCGCTTCTGCTGCTGCCTGGGCCTCAGCATCTGCTGCAGCCTGTGCCCCGGCATCTGTATCAGTCTGAGCATCCGCCTGTCCATCTGTATCTTCCTGCTGGCTGTCCGCTCCGTCTACATTTGTCTGGGCATCAAACTCTGTGCCATCTGCAGCTCCTGTATTCTCCTCTGCAGCCTGGGCCTCGGCAGCTGCTGCGCCTGTATCTTCAGCAGCAAATGCTGCGGCAGGTGCCATTCCCACTGTCATGGAACCGGCAAGCAGGACTGCAAAAAGTTGCTTTTTTTTCATTTATAAGTCCTCCTGTTCGAGTTGATCTGTCTATTCAATTCAATAATCAGAAAAAGTATAGCACACCGTCCAAAAAAAGTAAAGCGGATGCAACACTCCGCTTTACCGGGCATCCGCTTACGGACGGACCTGTCCGTTTCCGTAAATGATATATTTGGTTGTCGTCAGTGCAAGAAGTCCCATTGGTCCTCGTGCATGAAGTTTCTGAGTGCTGATTCCAATCTCTGCACCAAACCCAAATTCATTTCCATCGGTAAACCGCGTGGATGCGTTCACATAAACGGCCGCCGCATCTACCTCATCCAGGAATTTCTGAGCATGGCTGTAATCATTGGTAATGATCGCCTCTGAATGTTTTGTATTATATTTATTAATATGTGCAATGGCTTCCTCTACAGAATCCACTACTTTTACAGAAAGAATATAATCCAGATATTCTGTTCCCCAGTCTTCTTCTGTCGCAGGAACAGATTCCGGCATCAGTGCACCGGCATCTTTATCCGCACGCACTTCCACATGCTTCTCTTTCAGGCGATCTGCCAGAACCGGAAGAAAAGCGTCCTTTACCTTGCGGTTTACAAGAAGAGATTCGCAGGCATTGCACACACCTACACGCTGTGTTTTGGCATTGATCACAATATCAGCAGCCATCTGAAGATCTGCGGTTTCATCCACATAAATATGGCAGTTGCCGGTTCCTGTCTCGATCACCGGAATCGTGCTCTGGTTTACGACCGCTTTGATCAGGCCTCGTCCTCCCCGTGGTATGAGAACGTCTACATATGCGTTCATCTTCATAAATTCTGCTGCTGTCTCCCTGGAAGTATCTTCGATCAGCTGGATCGCATTCTCAGTAATCCCGCAGGATCTCACGGCTTCACGGATACATTCCACAATCGCGGTATTGGAATGAATGGCATCACTTCCACCTTTCAGGATGACAACATTTCCGGTTTTAAAGCAAAGTCCGAACGCATCAGAAGTTACATTTGGGCGTGCCTCATAAATGATTCCGATCACGCCTAGTGGTACCCGTTTCTGTCCGATCATAAGTCCGTTGGGACGTTTTTTCATGCCGGTAACTTCTCCTATCGGATCTTCAAGACCTGTAAGCTGGCGAAGTCCGTCTGCCATTCCCTCAATACGCTCCGGTGTCAGCATCAGACGGTCAATGAGGCCCTCTGACATCTGATTTTTTCTTCCGTTTTCCACATCCAGGGCATTGGCTTTCAGAATTTCTTCTGTGTGCTCCACAAGAGCTGCTGCTGCAGCTTCAAGGGTTTTGTTTTTATCATTTGTAGAAAGATTTCGAAGAACGGTCTCTGCATCTTTTGCATTCTGTCCCAGTTTTTCAAGCATTTCATTCATTTCAAATACTCCTGCCTTTCTTTCTGTCTCTTTATTGCATTTCAGCATTTTACTGCATATCGCGATAGATCTTTTCTTCGGTAACAACAACCTGTGGCCGGATATCTGTCGGTTCTGTGGGAACTTCCGGAAGGATCTGGAAGGAAAAACCTACCGCAACTCTGCAGATTCCCGGATGTTTCTCCAGAAATCGATCATAAAAACCGCCGCCATAGCCTACACGGTCACATTTCTCATCAAATGCAACTCCCGGCATGATCATCATGGCATCTTCCCATGAAACAGTTTCTCCGTCTTCCCTTGGCTCCGGAATTCCAAAATAACCGGATTCCAACTGTGAAAAATCCGTCAGTTTATAAAATATCATATCTTTCCCGAATACCTTCGGTACAGCCACTTCTTTGCCATCTTTCCATGCCTGCTCGATCATATAACGGGTGATCACTTCATGATTGTAATCTGCATATGCCATGATCCGCTCTGCGTTTCTGTATTCCGGAAGTTTCGTCAGTGTCTCTGTGATCACATGGCTTTTTTCCTGAATCCAGGCATCATCATGTTCTTTTCTGGCTTTAAAGATTCTTTTTCTAATTTCCTTTTTTTCTTCCATATTTTTCTCCCAGGTTGGTGATACTGCCATCCTTTTCTTTGATATCGATATTATTCAGATGTGCACGAAGGCTTCCCTTTACCGCATCCAGATACTCTTTGCGCAGCTTCGCCTGTTCTACTTTTTCCTCTTCCGTGAGGCCTACACTTTTCTGTTTATGTGCCAGTGCGTTGATTCTGTCGATCTTGATATTGTCCATCATAATAATTATTCTCCTTACAGCAGTTTCTCAATATAATCAATGAGGAAGAATTCTTCCTTCTTGTTTCCAACAAACAAAGTTCCGCAGTTCTTACCCTCCACGATCCTGTGGATATTATGGAAATCATTTCCATTGGCAATAACCATGTCCGCTCCGGCTGCTGTTGCAATGATCGCAGCGGTAAGTTTGGTTGCCATTCCACCGGTTCCCACATTGCTTCCTGTGGAAGATTTTCCAAGTTTTCTCATATTGTCATCCATATTTTCTACAATGTCAATAAACCGGGCATCAGGATTGGAATTGGGATCGTCCGTGAAAAGTCCGTCAATGTCAGACATCAGGATCAGAAGATCCGCGCCGATCAGAGCCGCAACTACAGAAGAAAGTGTATCATTATCTCCGAATTTTACCAGATTCTGGAATTCATAGGAAGAGACAGAGTCATTCTCATTTACAATAGGGATCACGCCCTCTGCCAGAAGCTGATTAAAGGTATTCTGGGCATTCCTGCGGTTGGTATTATTGACCATAGTATTCTTGGTCATCAGGATCTGCGCCACCATCTGATTGTATTCTCCAAAAAGTTTCTGATAGATAGTCATCAGTCTGGCCTGGCCAACTGCCGCACATGCCTGTTTCTTTTCAAGCTCAGCAGGTTTTCCCTTCATTCCCAGAGCTGCTGCTCCCACAGCAATGGCTCCGGAAGATACCAGAACCACATCTTTCCCCTGGTTGTGAAGATCACTGAGTTCTCTTGCAAGGATCTCCAGTTTACGAAAATCCAGTCTTCCTGTTTCTGAATGGATCAAAGATGAAGATCCGATCTTGATTACGATACGTTTCTTGTCTTTCAGACGTTCTCTGTAATTTGCATTCATGTTTCCAATTCTCCTGATACCTGTATATTCACTGCATGATCCGGCCAACCATATTATTGTCCGGATCTGCTTTTTTCTTTATATGATACGGGCTCTGATTCGCTGTATACGCTTCCCGCTTTCTATTGATATGTGACAGAATCAATCCTGTCGTTCTGTACGATCTCAACCCAGGTAGTTCCCTGATTTAAACGGATCTCCTGTTCATTTCCATCATAATAATGAGTTATTCCCCAGGGTGAATCTTTCTCCCAGCGGATATCGATGGCTTTTCCTCTGGTAATAAACTTACCTTCTCCTCCGGAAATGGCATCAATGTTCAGATATCCGTTTCCGTCGTAAGCCGGGCATGAGGAATACTGCAGGATAATATTATCGCAGGTTATCTGCTGGTTATCCAGCTGATCTACATGTTCCTTTCCGAACTGGAACCGTTTGTATTCCCCGGATGTCTCATCGTATTCATACCATGGATGGTTATCTGTGAAATTATCCAGTTTCACTGTATTAGCGGTGATCCCATCCTCCGGTACGATTTCCACCCCATCTTCCGCAAAAAGATAATGTCCCTCGTAGTCTTCTTTATATTCCTGGCTGTATCCCATGGCATCAATACCAGCCTGAAGGTGTGCAGCATCTGTATAGGCATTGTGAGGTGCCTTCCTGTCACTGGTCCGGAAAAATGCCAGTTTTCCCATCTGGATCCCGTTGAGATTGTCGATCACATGCTGCTCCAGATAAGGCAGGGCATAAGCCGCCTGTCCATAATGCGCGTAAATCGCATTGAATTCATTGGCATAAAAGAGATAATAATCGCGGCAGCTGCGTACAGACCCGATCCGTTCCAGCTGATCGTAATCTTCAAGAATTCCCATAAGACGGGTAATGTTTCCCTCTACCGGAGCTTCATACACAACTCCGGCATGATTGATCCCACTCTGCGGCGCACCGGAACTGTTGTTGCCCATCATAACGGCAACCGGCCGCCGGCGTCCGATGCTCTCGGGAACATTCTCACCGGTAAGATAGCTCTTTACCTGTGTTTCTGCCTGACTGCCTGTATTCGGCTCAAAGCCTACCAGATCCTGCTGTGCTCCGAATGCAGGGACGCTCTGAGCGACACAGATGCATGCTGTCATAATACTTGCCAGAATACCTGTCTTTTTCGTTCTCATATATTACCTCCTTTTCTTCCGGCGGAAAGATCTTCCGCTTAACTTTTTTCGCGGTTACGCTGTCTTCCGATCTGTCTTATCGATTGATACCCAGCTCTTTAAGTGCATTCGCCTGCTTGGCTTCCATGACTTTCGCCTCATCCTCTGTCATATGATCATACCCAAGAAGATGGAGCATGCTGTGGGCAACCAGAAAGCAGAATTCTCTTGTAACACTATGTCCGTACTCCTCTGCCTGGGCAAAAACTTTCGGCACTGAGATCATGATATCTCCCAGCAGGAGTTCATCACTGTCCAGATCAAAATAAGATTCATCCTCTTCCACTACAGAATAGTCTGCCGGGGTTTCGAAAGGGATCATCGGAAAAGACAATACATCGGTAGGGGCCTGGATATTCCGGAATTCTGTGTTTACTCTCTTGATCTCCTCATTATCGGTAAGAACCAGATTGACCTGTCCATCATAAGGACATTTCTCCATTTCCAGAACCTTATCCGCAACCTGGGATGCAAGGGCAGCATAATCGATCCCGAGCTCCTGGTCTGTTTCATATTCGATATTTATGGTCATCTTCTGTACTCCTTATTCTTCACAGCATACCTGTCATCTTTCCGGGATTTGGCAGGTTTCTGTTTTTTCTCATAATCATCGTAGGCCTGCACGATCTGCTGTACAAGGGGATGACGTACAACATCCTTGCTGGTCAGCTGGCAGAACCCGATATCATCAATCTTCTTCAAAACCTTCATGGCCACATCAAGGCCTGACGCCGCATCTTTCGGAAGGTCTTTCTGGGAAGCATCGCCTGTGATGATAACCTTGGACCCAAAACCGATTCGTGTCAGGAACATCTTCATCTGTGCAGGAGTGGTATTCTGTGCTTCATCCAGAATGATAAATGCATTATCCAGAGTACGACCTCGCATATAGGCAAGAGGAGCAACCTCGATCAGGCCTTTTTCCATATTTTTTGCAAAGCTGTCTGCCCCCATGATCTGATAAAGTGCATCATACAGGGGACGAAGATACGGATCGACCTTACTCTGGAGATCTCCCGGAAGAAATCCCAGTTTCTCGCCGGCTTCAATGGCAGGTCTGGTAAGAATAATCCTGGAAACTTCTTCATTGCGGAATGCGGTTACTGCCATAGCCATGGCAAGATATGTCTTACCGGTTCCTGCAGGCCCCACTCCAAATACGATCATCTTCTTACGGATCTGTTCCACATAATCCTTCTGTCCAAGTGTCTTGGGTTTAATGGGTCTTCCCTGTATGGTATTACAGATAAAGTCCTTGTCGATTTCCTCCATCACGGAACCGATCTTCTCCATGGCAAGAGAAAGTGCATAATTCACATTCTGCTGTGTGATGGTATTGCCTCTGCCCGCAAGGGTATTCAGTTCCTCCACGATCGCCTTCGCCTGTGTAGCTCCCTCCTGGCTTCCCAGGATTTTAAGAGAACCATCCCGGAAGATCATGGTTACGTTCAGAGTTCTTTCGATCAGCTTCAGATGCTCGTCAAACTGTCCGAAAATATTCGCCTGGCGGTCTGCCGGCACATCCACATATAATTCGATAATGCTGCTAGCCATCCTCTGGTGTCCTTTCTTTCGGCTGCGTCTTTCTTTCTGTAGGGCCTTCCTTTCCTGTCTTTTCTATGACAGTAAGAGAACCTCTGCTGACGCAATCCTGATGTTTTATTTCTATTTTAACATTATTTTCAGATATTTGAACCCCTTTTTCTATTAATTTTTCTTCATAAATATAAAGCCTCTGAATGGCCTGTTTTTTTGCGGCCTTTTCTGTCAGTTTTTCTTTTCTGATCTCATATTTTCTGGTGGTGATGATTCCCGCGGAAATGGGGAGTCGAAAATTTTCAGAAGGTACAAACGGATATTCACAGATCAGACGATCCTCATTCTTCTTCGCAGCAGGAGACAGATCCAGGATCCAGTTTTTATTTCGGATAAAAAAACTCCGTTTTTCTTTTTCCCTGTAAACTTTTTTCTCTATAGTAAGTGGAAATGTATCATAATAATCAATGGTATAGCGTACATAAACATCTGCATCTGCCTGAACATACTCATAACGGACTACCTCCTGACTGTCATCTGTAATGTTGACAATACCGGAAATCAGTTCCTGTCCCTTTTTTACTTCTTCACCACTCTTGATCAGGGGAGTGCCCTGTCGTGTGACCACAGACTCTACAATTCCATCCACAGTTGAAAAAAGGCTGCAGGCAGCTTTTGATGTTTCTTCAGATAATTTCGTATCTCCTTCCCGGATTTCAAAACTCAGCCTGGTCCCGGAAAGTTTTGCCGATACCCAGGTAATTTCCGGAAACTCCCGCCGCATCTCTTCTGCCAGTGCATTGCAGTGGATCTTCTTTTTGGATACTCCACAACAGATGCCTTTCTCTTCCAGAAAGTCTACCAGCTGTGGCGTAGGATTTAAAATATTCCCCTCTATATGAATGTTCCAGACCCTTCCGGACAGAAAAAAAAGGACTCCGATCACCGTCAGAACTCCTGCCGGCAGGAGTTTATTCCGTCTGCACGCCAGCAGAAAAAAAACAGGTCCTCTTTTTTTCAGGATATGAATATGTACACCCGTTTTCCTCCGAAGAGGACCGATCAGAAAAAAATCTTTCACCCGCATTGTCAGCAGAAGTTCTTTTTCTCCTGTCTGAACGATTCTCCTGAACATTATCCCACGGCTTTTGCACAGATTCAGGAACCGTTCACGCTGTTCGCCTGTAACGGACAGTCTTACAAAACCAGGAATCATTTTTTCTTTCCCTCCTCAAGCAGAATGCTTTCGATCCGTCCGCAGACACACATTTCAAATGCTGTATAACAGGAAATTTCCAGGCGTTTTCCATGGATCACAAGTCTGCCGGACGGAGTCAGAATTATGATCTCCTCTCTTGTATAGCGCTGAAGATTCCTGTAATTTTCAACGATCGCCCGGCGTTTTCCGGTAAGGATCACCTGTGTTTCACGAAACGCCGGTTCCACCGGCAGATCCAGAAACTCCGACATTTTTTTCATAAAAAAATCCTCCGGCATTTATCATTAATCTATGCCAGAGGATTTCTTCATATGTATTATTTGCGGATCAGAACCATGGAAAACCAGAGAATGGTATTTCCCCCCAGATTATATTCCATCTGTTCCCGTTCCACGATCTCATTTACCACGACACCATAGCTTTCCAGACAGGGATGCATATGTTCCGGAAAACGGCAGGGTTTTCCATCCAGATACGCACATCGTTTACAGTAATCACAGGATTCCGTGGAAAGAGTAAAGGTCTCATATCCTTCTCCCTCCAGAAAATCCCGGACTTTTTCTGTAAGATCTTCGTGTGCCATTCGTGTGGAAAGCATCTCTTCCATATTCATCATGTCCGATACTTCCGCCACACTGGAAAAAAAGATTGCCTGTGGAAAACTGTGAATCTTTTTCTCACATTCCGGAAGTTCTCCTACTGCCGGGGGACAGGCCCAGGTGCTGCCATAGCGCTCACATTCCTGTTTGCAGATTGTCCGTACACGTTCCTGCACTTTGATATCAGCTGTGTCCAGCAGACGATACTCAAAAATCGGATACTGGGCAATAAAATCTTCAAATTTTTCTTTTATATCCATACTTACAAAATCTCCTGTTCTCCAAAAAGGCTCATAACTGCCGCCTCATAGTCACCCAAATGCTGGGATTTTTTGATCTTTTTGAGGTATTTTGCGTAATTGGTAAATCCCGGTGCCATATAGCTCCACAGTTCTTTCATACGAAAAAGCACATTTCGTTCTCCGGAAAGGTACTCCTGATACTCCCGATAAAGACAGTCATGGAACTGGCGCATTTTCTGCTTATACTGAGACTGACGGTCTTCTTTTTTCATTCTGGTTCCGCACATAATTTCATCCAGAAGGTAAGGCCTTGCAATGATCCCCCGTCCGTACATGAAGCTGTCCGCATCCGGAAATTTTTCCTGGATTTCCTGATAAGCTTCCACGGAAAAAATATCTCCGTTATAGCCCAGCGGAACTTTGATTTTTCTCTGTGCCTCTTCGTATAATCCATACCGCGGAGTTCCCTTATAATGGTCCTTCAGAAGGCGTGGATGGATGATCAGCTCCTTTATTGGATATTTGCTGTAAATTTCAAGAAGTCTTTCCCAGTCTTCCTCGTAATCGGTGCCCACGCGCGTCTTAATGGAAATCTCCATCCCTGTGTTAGCAAAGATCTCGTCCAGAAAACGGTCAAGCTTTTCCGGTTCTCCCAAAAATCCGGCCCCTTTTCCCTTGGCTGTTACGGTTCCTGAAGGACATCCAAGATTTAAGTTCACTTCTTTATGGCCATATTCATCCCGAAAAATATGTGCGGTTTTGACAAAGTCTTCCGCATTATTGGTCAGGATCTGGGGAACCACCGGAAGCTTTCCGTTTGTGTCAGGGGACACTTCTTTAATTTCCTTGCTGCTGAGTCTCTTGTTTGGCTTGGCGGTAATAAAGGGGGTAAAATATTTATCCATGGGATAAAAGCATTCATGATATGCATTGCGGTAAACCCAGTTGGTAACACCTTCCATGGGTGCCATATAATTCTTCATTACCGTTCCTCCTTCATACGGAAATAAATCTGTTTCCTTCCGCCACTGCCGGTAGGAATCCTGCCGGTTTCATAACTGCCCAGGGATTTGATAAACGGAGTCAGCTTGGAATACCCGTAATTACGCACATCAAAATCCGGAAGACGTTTTCCCAGCTGATCGCCCAGCTGTCCGGAAGACAGCCAGCCTTCCTCGTCAGAAAATTTCTCGATGATGGCATTAATTGCTTTCCGTACTCTTTTCAGGTCTTTATTCTTCTTCGAGCCGGAACTGTTCTGTTTATTATTCCCATTTCCTGCTTTCTTCGCCTCTGCTGCAGTTTCCAGATCTTCTTTTTTCTCTTCTTCCTGCTGATTGCGGTAAAGGAGATCCAGATATTTGAACTGATTACATGCGGAAATAAAAGGTTTGGGCGTCTTTTCCTCACCCATGCCCAGAACCAGCATTCCGGATTCCCGGAGTCTTGCTGCCAGTCTGGTAAAGTCACTGTCCGAAGAAACAATACAATATCCATCCACATTTCCGGAATAGAGAATATCCATGGCATCAATGATCATGGCCGAATCCGTGGCATTTTTTCCCGTAGTATAGCTGTACTGCTGAATGGGAATAATAGAATCCTCCAGAAGAACATTTTTCCAGGAAGAAAGCCTGGCACTGGTCCAGTCTCCATAGATTCGTTTATAGGTAGCGATACCAATGTTCGCCACTTCATCCACAATGATCTTGATATATTTGTCTGATACATTATCTGCATCGATCAGTATTGCAATTCTTAATTCATTGTCCATAAATCCAACCTTTTCTTTGTCAAGCGGATAAAAGCATCCGCATTCGGTTAATCTGTGCCGTCTCCGCCCCGGCGTCTTTTAAGAACAGTATAACTGAAATTTCCTCAGTGTTCCAGCATGATCTTAAGGATTTCTCGGTCTGTTTCTTTCATTCCATCTTTTCCGATCTGCCCCACACAGCTGATGGTTTCTGCTGTTTCTTCCTGAAGAATTCCCGTGTAAGGAGCATAGGACTGACCGTTCATGGCAAGATGATGAGCAAGAAACGCCGCATCCAGACTGGCCGCGATCTTGGCAGCACAGGAGATCTTTGCTCCATCGCAGATGATTCCCGGAATGTTCGCCAGAGTATTTTCGATAGTCTTTTTGATCTGGGAAATACTTCCCCCTACCATATAGGTGATGGCTGCTCCTGCCGCACAGGATGCAGACACCGCACCACAGAATGCCGATAGTTTGCCAATATAATATTTCTGATACACAGTAAGAAGATTGGAAAATACAAGCGCCCGGTACAGACTATAGTCCGGCAGCTCCATTTCCCTCGCATAAACGATCAGAGGGACGGAACAGGCGATTCCCTGATTTCCGCTTCCGGAGTTAATGACAACCGGCATGTCACATCCGCCCATACGCGCCTCGGAAGCCGCAGCGGTAAGGCTTCGCATTCTGGTAAGCATATCATGGGAATAATTTTCACGGATCACACGTCCGATCCCAAGTCCGTATTTTCCGGTCATTCCCTCATGGGCAATGGCCATGTTGCTTTTGATCTGGGTATCCAGAAGATTTTTTACATCAGAAAGTTCTACGGTATCTGCAAACTCCCGGATATCCTCCAGATTTAAAAGACTGCGGTCTGCCGCTTCTTTTTCTTCCAGTGCCTGATCTGCATCCAGCAGGATTTCTCCGTTTTTTTCAATTCTGGTCACATTAATGTGATCGTATTTGATCTCCAGACAGACAGTATCTTCTCCTGCACACATTTCAATTACAATATGAAGTACAACCGGGGTGTCCAGAAGTTCCACTTTACAGATATCCGCATCCAGAAGTTCCCGGCAACGTTTTCTTCCCTCGTCTGTTACTTTTGAGAGAACCTCCATATCAAGCGATGCATCGCCTGCCACCGCACCAAGAACCACTCCTGCGGGAATCCCCTTTAATCCTCCGGAGTTTGGAATGATGACACAGCGCACATTCTTTATAATATTTCCGGAGCATTTTGCCACAATATGCTCCGGTTCTCTTCCAAGAACTTCTCTTGCCCTTGCCGCACCGTAAGCCAGAGCAATCGGCTCCGTGCAGCCCATAGCAGGAACCATTTCTTCCCTCAGAATGGCCAGATAATTATCATATATATTTTTTTCCACCTTTTTCTTTTCCCTTCTCATATTGTCCGAAATTCCTGATATCAGTATTTATGGCAGGCCACCAGATGTCCTGACTCTGCTTCCCGAAGCAGTGGAACTTCCTGTCTGCATCGCTCTTCACACCACGGGCAGCGGTTATGGAACCGGCATCCACCAATGGAGCGGGACTGTACGCCGGTATCTGTCACGATCTGGTCCAGTGTTTTTACTCTCGGGTCCGGTACCGGAATGGAAGAGATCAGCATTTTTGTATAAGGATGCAGCGGATTGGAATAGAGCTTATCCGCGTCTGCGATTTCCATAAGATTTCCCAGATATAGAACTCCGATCTCATCGCAGATTTTCTGTACCACCTGCAGCTGATGGCTGATAAACAGGTAAGTAAGTCCGTATTTTTCCTGAAGATCCTGAAGCATCTGAACGATCTGCGCCTGGAGAGAAACGTCCAGTGCGGAAATGGGCTCATCGCAGACCACAAACTCCGGCTGTACGGAAAGTGCCCTGGCAATGGAAATTCTCTGTCTCTGTCCACCAGAAAACTCATGAGGATATTTCAGAAGATCCTGCTCTTTAAGGCCAACAACCCGGATCAGTTCTTTTGCACGTTCTTTCCGCTCTTTTGGCGTATACAGTTTATGGATTTCCATAGGCTCGCAGATAATATCCTGCACGGTATGGCTTGGATCTAGGGATGAATACGGGTCCTGAAAAACAGACTGCATTTTTTTGCGGTATGGAAGAAGCTCTTTTTCTCCCATAGCTCCAATTTCCGCTTCTCCGTAAAAGATCTCCCCGCCTGTTGGCTTATGATAGCGGAGGATCGCTTTTCCAATGGTAGACTTTCCACTTCCGGACTCTCCTACCAGCCCGAAAGTTTTTCCCTTTTCAATGGAAAAGCTTACCTGATCTACGGCTTTCAGGATACCCGGCTTAAAAGACAGAAGTTTCGGAGATTTCTGTTTAAAATATACTTTCAGATCTTTTACTTCAATTAAAGAATTGCTCATTTTTCCTCCTCCCTTCTGTGACAGAGAATCTTATGTTCCTCCGAAGATTCATAATATTTCGGAAGACAGGCCTCGCAGGTTTTATCCGCATATTTGCAGCGATTCAGAAACGGACATAAATTTCCGCTTCCATCAGAAAGATCTCTTTCCAGAAACTGTTCAAAAGTTCCTCCCACACGTGGCATACTTGCGATCAGTGCCTGGGTATACGGATGGCCCGGATTAAGAAAAATCTCCTCTACCGTTCCCTCTTCCACCACGTAACCCCCGCACATAACAGCTACTCTCTTACAGGTCTGTGCCACAACGCCCAGATCATGGGTGATCAGAATGATACTCATATTGTTTTTTTTCTGAAGTTCCAGAAGAAGATGAAGGATCTGTGCCTGAATGGTTACATCCAGAGCTGTTGTCGGTTCATCGGCAATGAGAACTTTCGGATTGCTGCTCATAGCCATGGCGATCATTACACGCTGGCGCATACCTCCCGAAAGCTCATGAGGATAACTACGCATGGCTTTTTCAGGATCTGTGATCCCCACTGCTGTCAGCAGCTCAAGCACCCGGGCCTTTGCCTCTTTTTTTGTCATGGAAGTATGGCGGCGAATCAGCTCCACCATCTTGTTTCCTACGGTATAGACCGGATTCAGTGCCGAAAGAGAATCCTGAAAAATCATGGCAATCTCACCACCACGGATTTCCCGGAGCTCTGCCTCACTTTTTTTCAGAATATCCTCCCCCTGAAACAGGATTTCTCCGCCCATAATCTTGCAGTTGGACGGGCCAAGACGGAGAATGGATTTCGTTGTTACACTTTTTCCGCTTCCGGATTCACCTACAATTCCGAAAAAATCTCCCTCTTCAATGGCAAACCCGGCATCTTTTACTGCCTGTGTTTCTCCAAGATCCGTAAAGAAAGACACTTTCAGATCTTTTACTTCCAGTAATTTTTCCATTTGTGCATGTCCTCCTTACTTGGGCTCAAATACTTTTCTCAACACTTCTCCCAGATAGTTGAAACTGATAACCGTGATCAGGATCAGAATACCCGGAAAGATGGCAAGGTACGGAGCCTGCTGGATATAACGCTGTGCATTGCTGAGCATGCTTCCCCAGGAAGCTGTGGGCGGCTGGATGCCCAGGCCGAAAAAGCTCAGTGCGGACTCCATCAGGATCGCGTTTGCAATATTCATAGTTGCGGCAACAATAATGGTCGGCATGATATTCGGAAGAATATGATGCACAATTGTAGAAAGCTTTTTCTGTCCGGAAATCTTTGCATAGATAACATATTCTCTCTCATTCAGGGAAATCGTCTCACCGCGGACGATCCTGGCAATGTTCATCCAGGTCAGAAATCCAATGATCAGGACAATATTCTGTAAACCCGGTTTCAGAAAAGCGTTCATAACGATCATGATCAGGAATGTAGGAAGGCTCATCAGTGCATCTACCAGACGCATCAGTACCGCATCCACGGTTCCTCCTACAAATCCACTGATGGAGCCCACAATCACTCCAAGGGCTGTAGAAAGGATCATGGACAGAAATCCAACCAGAAGAGAAGCTCTTCCGCCATAAATACAACGTGCCAAATAATCCCTTCCCATATCGTCGGTTCCAAAGAGATGTGACATAGAAGGGGCATTCAGTCTCTCTGTAGCGCTGATGGCATTGGGGTCCACCGGATACAGAAAGGCAAAAATAGAGATCAGTGCCAGAAGAAGGATAGCCACAGCTCCTGCAACTGCCAATTTATTTGTCTTAAAACCAAGTTTAATGTTTTTCCAGATATTTTCTCTCATGACCCTTCACCTCCTAACATCCGGCCTTGCGGATTCTCGGATCAAAGACAGCGTACAGAACATCTGCCAAAAGATTTCCGAGCACCACAAGAAGTGCTGTAAACATGGTAATGCCCATGATCAGGGGATAGTCATACTGCATAACGGCAGTAACCGCCAGCTGTCCGATTCCCGGCCATGCAAAAACCTGCTCTGTAATAATGGCTCCGGAAACCAGTGACTGCAAACTCATTCCAAGAACTGTGATCATGGGAAGCATGGCATTTTTCAGTACATGGCGGAACAGAATCCCGGACTCTTTCATTCCATAGGCTTTCTGCACCATAACATAATCTGAGGACATCTCCGTAATGGTACTGCTTCTCAGATACCGGATATACTGGGATGCATTGGCAAAAGTCAGCACCGCACAGGGCATCACCATGTGAAGCACCAGATCTCCAAAAGAGCGGTCTCCGTCTGAGTGCATGCCAATACTTGGAAGAATATGAAGATGCACGCTGAACAGGTAGATCAGCATGATACCGAACCAGAAAGTAGGGATGGAAATTCCCACATAGCAGAAAAGGCTGGTGATTTTATCCAGAATTCCGTTTTTATTTTTGCCGGAATACAGTCCCAGCACAATAGCAATAAGAAATCCCAGCAGCATACTGGTTCCCATAAGGATCACTGTCGCCGGAAGACGTTCCAGCATCTGTGTCAGTACCGGACGGTTATTCATCAGAGAATTCCCGAAATTTCCGTGAAAAATCCTTCCCAGCCACAGGAAATACTGTTCATAAAGAGGCTTGGTAAGACCCAGGCTTTCTCTTAAGTTCTGAATGTATTCTTCACTCATATTCGGCTCCACATAAGTCAGGACCGGATCTCCGGGAGCTGCTTTTGTCAGTGCAAAACAGAGAACAGAGACAATAAACAGTGTCAGAATACACTGCACCAGACGGTTTGCGATTTTCTTCAAAATGTACCTCCTTTATTTTCCCTGAAAACAGGAAATCGGCTGGCGCGAAAAACGCGTCAGCCTCTTCCTTTCTGTGATTATCTTTTATAAATTTATGTTTTATTTCTCCAGTGTGTAGATCTTGGAATAATCATAGTAAATCGTCTTTAACAGACATTCATCAAATCCGCCAAAATCCTTATTTACCGCATAGAATCCATTGGAATACGCGATCGGATAAATATACATATTATCGTTGATGGTATTCTGAATTTCTTTATATATGTCACTGCGCTCTGTCTCATCTGCTGTACTGTTTCCTTTTTCCCACAGTGCATCCAGATCCGTATCCTTGATCTTGGAGTAGTTGGAACGGCTGTCAGAAGAACACATATCTGCATAAAGGCTTGGTTCCTCACCTAAGGTATAAAAGCTTAATACCAGATCATAATCTGTACATTCCGGATCTTTGGTCTTATTCTTGAATGTTGATTCATCAGTCGGAACAAGATTTACAGTAATTCCCACATTTGCAAGTGCAGACTGTACATACAGAGCCTCACTCTCCATGGTCTTGTCTGTAGAGATATACATCAGATTCAGAGAAAGCGCTGTCTTTCCTGCTTCTGAAAGAAGCTGCTGTGCCTTGGCCGGATCATTGTCATAGGTATTGTCCGGTTTTGCATAATAAAGAGTATCCGGTGTAAACAGGGAATCCGCCGGCTCTGCATAATCTTCGGAAATGAATGCAAACTGACAGAATTCCTCCTTATTCAGTGCGTATGCTATTGCCTGGCGTACCTTTACATCCTGAAGATCTTCATTCAGCTCATTCATGAACATGGCATTGACACGTCCGGAATTGTAAGTATTGATATTTACGTTGTCGTATGCGCTGACTGTATCGTAATCATCAGCGCTGATCAGACGTGCATCCAGATCACCACTTGCAAGTGCCGCATTGGCAGAACTGGAATCTTTAACGATCTTGAAAGTGATGGAATCCAGATTTACATCCTCATAATAATCATCGAATTTTGTTACTTTAAGGTACTCACCGGATTTGTACTCCTCGAACTTAAACGGTCCGTTTCCTACCGGCTCATTGTTCAGATCACTCTCTCCGATATTTTCCACACCTTCATAAATGTGTTTCGGAATACAATAAACCTGGCTTAAACCGCCAAGAAATCCTGCGGAAGAAGATCCGAGGGAAAGCTTCACGGTAAGGTCATCGATTTTCTCTGCCTCTACCGCCTTATCATTCACATATCCGTAAGAAGAATATGGCACATTCTGTTTCTCGTCTACCAGAACCTGCATGGTAAATACCACATCATCAGCGGTAAGAGGCTCACCGTCATGCCATTTCAGTCCGTCTTTCAGCTTCAGAGTAAACTCGCTGGCATCATCGTTAGCTGTCACACTCTCACAAAGTCCGTTTCCGTAATACATTTCTCCATTCACGATCTCAAAAAACGGGCTGTAAAGTGCCTGCATCATATCAAAACTTGTCTGATCCACAACATACAGCGGATTGATATTCTGAGGATCTGTGGTTTCTGCAATTGTAATATTACCGCCGACAGCCTTGGCTCCTTCGGTGTTCTCTGCCGCAAATACTGCTGTTCCTGCCATAACAGTCGTTCCTGCTACTGCAGCTGCCAGAAGCGCTGCCAGTACTTTTTTTCTCATCTCTTTGTTCCTCCTCTGGCTCAGCGGGTATTCCCGTTTTCCCACTGAGTTACTATGATATATGTACGATGGTACTATATCCTCATATTTTTGTCAAGCCTATCCTGAAATTCTATCCGGAATTTCCCTTTCGCACATAAAACCTTATCTTTTATTCTACCTACAGGCAAGACAGGCGTCAAGAAATATTTGTCATGGTTTTGATCCAGTGCCCGTAATTGCATTTCAGAAATGCAGGTACACACTTAAAGATCTGATCTGCATTGAGGCAGCACACAACGATGGCCGGTGATGCTTTGACCACAAATGCCATGAACATGGATAACGGGATCACAATCGCCCAGGTACTGATCAGATCCACCTTCATGGAATAGGCAATACTGCCACTTCCCCGAATAATGCCTCCATTGGTAGGCATCTGATAAGACATTCCCACCATCACCACGCTTAAGATAATAAGAAATGTATTCGCCATTTCTCTGGTTTCCGGAGAAAGCTGGTAAAGGCTTAAGACCGGAATACGGATAAAGAAAAGCAGCACGCCGCAGATAATTCCCATGAATACAAAAAGTTTCTGAAGTTTCTTGGAATAGAGTTTTGCAAGCTTCAGATCTCCGGAACCTATCGTTTTTCCCATGGTGACCGATGCTGCAGTTAATTATCAGAGTCATGACAGAAAGCCTGAAAGCGATCCCCGCGATTTCCACACAGCGCAGCGTAGCCAACAAAATCTGTGTCACTGCAAAAAAAAAGTAGGTAAAACGGATGATCGCAAGATAGGAAAGACCGGCTTCAATAATTGTCTGGTCTGTTGTAAAAAGCCCCAGCAGCTGACGTGGAAAAAAGCTTGCCAGAAAAAACAGGATGAGAGCAATAAAAATGCCTGTGCGCATGGCCCAGGCACTGATCTTTCTCACCGGTTCTGTCTCTTTCTTTCCCCAGTACTGACTTCCGAATATGACAAGTCCGTCTCCCAGCGCCATGAGCAGCTGCTGAAAGACGAACTGTACCTGATTTACAGTGGTTACTCCGGATAATGCAGTCTCGCTGAATGCACCAAGCATAATGTTGTCAGCAAGGTTGACACTTAAAGTTACTACATTCTGCAAAACCAGCATGGAGCATAATTTCAGAAAATTACGGTAAAAATTCTTCATCAGTCTTTTACAATGGCAATAATATCATCGGCATTGATGACCAGATATTTCTCACCTTCGTATTTGATCTCAGTTCCTGTGTATTTTCCGTAGATTACACGGTCGCCGGGTTTTACCTGTATCGGAACTTCTTTCCCGTCTACGATCTTACCGGAACCAACAGCAATAACTTCTGCCTGCTGTGTCTTCTCTTTGGAGCTGTCCGGAAGAACAATACCGGATGCTGTCTTATCCTCTGTCTCAAAATATTTCACGATTACTCTGTCTGCAACTGGTTTTAATGCCATGTTTATTTCCTTCTTTCTGTATTTATTAGCACTCTTTTAATACGAGTGCTACTCTTTTCTTATCATACTACAAATCCGGAAATTGTCAAGATATTTACCGCAATCCACACAGTTTCATCAGGATCCTATCGTTTTTATTCTTTGTCGCTGATTTCTATAGGTTCTGTCTCATAAATAAATTTCACACTGCCCTCCATATCGTCTGAACGCTGTGTAAAACTGTCATAGGAAACATCTTCCGCCTTCAGAGCTTTAAAACGGTCAATAACATTCTTCAGATCTTTGTTCACACCGTCATCCAGTTTTTTCACACCTTCTTTATAGAACTTTGTCTGTCCGTCACTTAAAGTCTTTGCACCTTCACTCAGCTTGCTGATTCCTTCCTGCACCTGACCGCTTGCATCTTTCAGCTTATCCGCGCCGTCAGACAAAGTTCCCACTCCAGATGACAGTGTCTGCATTCCGCTCTTCAAAGCCTGAGTTCCGGACGCAAGACTTCCGGCACCAGATGCAAGCTGGCTGGCACCATCGTTCAGTTGTTTTCCTGACGAAACAAGCTGATCCGCTCCCGATGTCAGAGTACTGCTGTTTGAAGAAAGTGCCAGAACGCCGCTCTGAAGCTGTGCAAGGGCTTCTTCAATCTGTTTACTTCCTGCTGTCAGTGTTTTTCCTGTCTTTTCCAGAGAGGAAGCTCCATTTATCAGCGAATCTGCGGTTTTATTTTTTTTGCCCTGCAGATCGGTAATTCCTGAATTCACAGCATTTCCCAGTGTATCCAGCGTATCTGCGTTCTTTTCGAACTGCTCTCCTGCTGCCGAAAGATTACTCTGATAGCCAGACTGAATTTTCTTATTTTTCTGAGACAGTGTATCTGCCGTATCTTTTAATGTACTGATCTCTGTCTGAATTCCCGGAAGCTGCTTTCCAAGATCCGAAAGGGCATTATCCATAGTTTTTACCGTATCAGAAAGCTGTTTTCCAAGATCATCCAGTGAACTTCCGGTATTTTTAAGCTTCTGGCCATCTCCTGCCAGATCCTGTACCTCCTGTTCAAGTTTATTGACCGCATCATGAAGCTCTGTGATCGCCCCTCCTGTTGAATCCACGATATCTGCCAGTGCATTCAGACTCTGAACAGCACCCTGCGTTTTCTGTGCAGCAGTACTTGTGGAAGATGCAGTACTTTTCAATGTATCTGCTGCATTTTTTAATGGTGAAGTATCTGACGGCTGTCCTTTCAGAGAGGAAGTATCAATTCCGTCCGCACTGCTTCTGGCGGCCTGGACTGCTTCAAGTGCAGCCTGCACCGCCGCCCTGGTTCCCTCATCCATGGTACTGTAATCAATCCCGGAAAGCGAAGACTCCGCTGCGGAAAGGTTATTCCTTACATCAGAAATCCCCTGATCCACGGTTGTTGTGTCTATTGTCGTTTCTCCTGCGCTGCTGATCCAGTTTTCTATTGTCTCTGCCTGGGTATTCATTATATCTGCGTTATCTTTCAGGGTATCCGCAGCCTCCTGAACATCCGGTGTTATCTGAGAAATATTTTTCCCGTCAGAGATCTTTGATATGTTTTCCTGAAGCGCTGATATTTTCTGTCCAAGTTGTTCTACGCTTTCAACATATCTCTCCACCTGACTGTTATACGCAGAAATTTTTTCTGCATATCCGGAAGTATTTTCCGAAAGATCCGCTATCGCATCTGCATCCAGAGAAGTACTGAGTGACTGCATTTTATCTGCCGCCGCTTTCGTATCCTTCAATGTCTCATCCATTCCCGGGATCAGAATATCCATGCTGGAAAGCAACGTCTTTATCTCTTCCAGATACCGGACCATACTGTCAGAAAGTGCAGAGCTTCCTTTTATGTACTTTTTCATATAATCCGTTAATGAAGAAGTTCCTTTCACATAGGCAACAGTTCCCTCTGCAAGCTTGCTGCCACCGGATACATAACTGTCCACCCCCTCTGTATAAGACTGGACGCCTTCTTTCATTTCAGACATACTGCCACTTAACGTATCTACTCCGCCTGTATACTGTTTCAGACCTGAAGCAAGAGTTCCTGTTCCCTCTGTATAGGCAGAAACTCCCTGAGCAAGTGTGGCTGCCCCACTACTTAAAGCGGCAGCTCCGCCATTTAACGTTCCTGCTCCGTCATCCAGCTTCTGTGCGCCGGATTCCAAAGCAGAAACACCGGTACTTAATGCATCTATCCCCTGATCAAATTCTTTATATTTTTCATTCAGGGTATCGACACCTTCTGAAAGTGATTTTGTTCCTTTCATCAGTTTGGACGCAGCCTTTGTCATTTTTTTGATAGAATCCTGGAGATCATCAATACTGTCCAGATCATTCAGATCGATCTCATCCAGCACATCTGTCATGGCTACCGTAAACGAAGAACTCATTTCACATTCTGTGACATCGGCCTCCACTGTAAATTCTTCCGGAATACTGATATCCTTCGCCATATCTTCGCTCAGATCCAGGCTTTCTTTCAGCCCAGGCATGGCTATACCAAGCACAATGTTTCTGGAATCATCCTCCACTACCTTGCCATTATCTACAGTTACATTGGAAAAATGATCTGTAGAAAGGATCATTCCTGTAAGCATCATGAACGGTGAGTATAACTTTACACTTTTTCCACTGATTTTTTTTGTTGTAACTGCATGGTTTTCATAAGCAACATGTATTTTCAGATGGCCGGTTTTTCCGGCAAGGTCTTCCGGTTTAATCTTTCTTCCATCAAGTTCATAGGAAAAAGTCACTGTCACTGGAAGATCTTTCTCTGTTTTTCCTTCATAATGAATATCTCTTCCATCTGTTTCCCAGGTAAGCGTTTTTCCATCCTGGGTAAAACCTTCATCACCTTTTGTATTTTTGATATCACTTAAATCTGAAATATCCGTGATTGTCGAATCAGATAATGTCTTTGCGTTTTTAAGCCATTCTGACACGGTAATCTCTTTTATTGTCCCGTCTGCCTCTGTATTAACATAAACAGTTTCTTCCTTGCGGATACTGTTATCTGCATCTGTCTGCTCCGTGGCACCTGTGATCGTACCTGCTCCCAGTAATACAGACATACCCGCGGCCAATACTGCAGCTGATCTTCGTTTTCTGTTTTTCATACCGAATAACTCCCTCTGCCATGATATTAGTTAATTATCTATAACTTTGTTATACAATAACGAGTTAGTTTCGTCAATCTTTTTTGTCAATTTTTACTTTTTCTGTAGAAATTCAGATATAAAACAGCCTTCCACAGATAGCTGTGAAAGGCCGCTCTCTCATTCTTATTTATGATATGGCTCTCCGTTGATGATCCGGTAACTGCGGTAGATCTGTTCCAGAAGGATCACACGCATCAGCTGATGTGGAAAAGTCATCTTCGAAAAACTCAGCGCATAATCTGATCTCGCAAGAACTTCTTTTCCAAGGCCGATGGAACCTCCGATCACAAACTGGATATGGCTGACTCCACGGATGCCGAGGGTATTGATCTTTTTTGCAAACTTCTCCGAAGTAAGCTGTTCCCCGGCAATCTCCAATGTGATCACAAAAGCATCATCACGGATATATTTCAGAAGGCGTTCTCCTTCTTTTTTACGGATAGCCTCCTCCACTGTTTCACTTGCATTATCCGGTGTCTTCTCATCGGATACTTCTATGATCTCCAACTTACAGTAACGGCCAAGGCGCTTGGAATACTCTGCGATCGCATCTCTTAAATATTTCTCTTTTATCTTTCCTACTGTCAGGATACTGATCTTCATCCGCCGTTCTCCTCCAGATAATTTTCAAATTCTTCTGCTGACATAAGAACCTTTCTGGGTTTCGTTCCTTCTTCCGGTCCCACGACACCGGCATCGCAAAGCTGATCCATGATTCTTGCCGCACGATTAAAGCCGATCTTAAACATACGCTGGAGCATACCGATAGAAGCTTTTTCTTTCTCAATAATAAACTTGCCTGCTTCTGTAAAATACACATCCCGGTCGCCGCCGCCTGCTCCTCCGGGAGCACTGGCTGTGTTCACCTGTTTTTCAATTGCAGTATCATAAACTGCACCCTGATTTTTGTCAGAGACATATTCCACAACAGCGCTGACTTCTTCGTCGGAAACAAAAGCGCCCTGCAGTCTGGCCGGCTTCTGATATCCCTGAGGATAAAACAGCATATCGCCCTTTCCAAGAAGTTTTTCTGCACCATTCATATCCAGAATGGTTCTGGAATCCACACCGGAAGATACCGAAAATGCGATCCTTGACGGCATATTAGCCTTGATAAGTCCTGTAATAACATTAACAGACGGTCTCTGAGTCGCAATGATCAGATGGATTCCCGCCGCACGTGCAAGCTGAGCCAGACGGCAGATCGCATCCTCAACCTCTCCGGGTGCAACCATCATAAGATCTGCAAGCTCGTCCACGATGATCACGATCTGTGGCATTTTTTCCGGAGCTTTCTCGCCTTCCGGCACTCGCATATTGGCAACTTTCTTGTTATATTCACCCAGATTACGTACTCCATATTCCGCAAAAGCATTGTAACGGCTGGTCATCTCGGAAACGGCCCAGTTCAATGCGCCTGCAGCTTTCTTCGGATCTGTGACAACCGGAATGAACAGATGTGGGATTCCATTGTATACACTCAGCTCTACCACCTTCGGATCGATCATGATCAAACGCACTTCATCCGGCGTTGCCTTGTAAAGAATGCTGATGATCAGGGTATTGATACATACCGATTTACCGGAACCCGTAGCTCCCGCGATCAGAAGATGCGGCATCTTGGCAATATCCGCTACAACCGGTTTACCGGCAATATCCTTACCTGCTGCAAAGGAAAGTTTGGATTTTGCATTTTTGAATTCGTCGGACTGCAGAAGATCCCGAAGCATAACCGGACTGTTTTCTTTATTTGGGACTTCGATTCCCACAGCCGCTTTTCCCGGAATCGGCGCTTCAATACGGATATCCGGCGTTGCCAGGTTCAGTTTAATATCATCGGAAAGTCCGACGATCTTGCTGACTTTCACACCCATTTCCGGCTGAAGTTCATAGCGGGTTACCGTAGGTCCGCAGCTGACATTGGTAATTGTTACATTTACTCCGAAATTATGAAGTGTCTCCTGAAGTTTCTGGGCTGTTTTTCTTAAATGCGCATCAGAATCCCCCTGGGCTTTTCCATCTCCACGTTTCAGCAGTTTCAGAGGCGGATACTGATATGGTTTTTTCTCCGGTATTTCCGTGCTGCTGATCTCATGCTGGATATTTTTAATTCCATGCTCAATCTCCGCCTGGGAAGATTTCGGATTTCTGGTGGACGAATGAGAAATCCTCTCTGTTTCTTCCGGCTGCGCTGCTGTCTCATCGTCGATATCCGGAACGGATGTCTTTTCTGTTTTTGCTGACGATTTTCCGGTCCTGGATTTCTGCTTCTGGGATGATATCTGACTCATCTGAGGAATATCCGCATCCTCATATCCATCATAGTCATCCTCTTGCGCTTCCTGCATATCCCGTTCAAAATCCGGCTCTTCTGTTTCTTCCCGTGGTGTCTGCGGCTGCGAACGATGGATCTGAAATTCCAGAGGTTTCTGCTTGGGAGGTTTTATTTCTCCTTCTTCCGCCTCCTCCGTCAGATCTGTATCTTCAGTTGGAAGTGCAGCTTTTTCTTCATCAAGAAAAGAAGGAAGATTGAACTCACCTTTACGGTTGGCTCTTACTGCCTCCTGTCTCTCTTTCTCAGCTTTTTTGGATTTTGTTTTACGCTTTCCGGATTTTTTTGCCGGATTTTCTTCCGAAAGAGCCAGTTCCTCCTCTTCCAGTTCTTCCTCCAGCTGTCGGATCTTCTCTGCCCTTTTCTCCGCCCGGATCTTTCTGCGGAGTTCTTTCTGTTTCTCTCTGTCCGGCTGTGCCTCCAGATATACCTCACGTCCCTCTCTTGCAGCATCCGCGAACAGATCCAGAATTTTATTCATAAATCCAAAAAAGGATCTCTGCGTAATGATGATCATAGACACCAGCAATACCAGAACAATGATCACTACACCCCCAACTGTGCCAAATGCAGATGCTGTTGAAATGCAGACAGCACCTCCCAGCACTCCACCACCAGTGTGGTATTCTGAACTGAGCGCATAATAATCCGCAAAGGTCGTACTCGGTGTATATCTTTCTGTAAGCAGCTGTAAAAGTCCGCACAGAAAAATAAAAAATACAATTCCTGCAAAAATCTTTTTATATGCAAGACGATTCTTATTATTAACGATCAGAAAAGTAACGCCTCCAAACAGAACGATGGGGAAAAGGTACGCACACAACCCCATAATCCCAAAGCAGATACTGCTGATCGCATTTCCCACAATACCGCCCATACCAAACGCACTGATCATCAGGATCAGACAGGCCGCAAACATAACAAGAATTAAAATTTCCGTCTGAAACCGATTACCGGTATCCTGCTGTCTGGACGCAGTTTTACTTTTTCTTTTTTTAGTTGTTTTTGAAGCTGCCATTGTCAGACTCCTCCCGGTTGATTAAAATCAAATATAATTGGCTGCCAGAATAAGGATCCCGGCTGCAAAGGAATAAAACGCAAAATAACGCAGTCTGACCTGATTCGAAAGCTTAAGCATAAAACGGATCACCAGATAACCGGTAACCCCAGCCACGATCATTCCAAGAATATATGTAAAACCCTTTCCAACTGTCATGCTGACAGCAGTAAATTCTCCCGCTTCTACAAAAAAAGCTCCGATCACTGCAGGTATGCTCATCAGCAGAGAATACTTCACCGCAAATTTCCGGCTGAGGCCGCAAAAAAGACCTGCACTGATCGTAAGACCAAATCTGGAAAGACCTGGAAGCACAGAAATTCCCTGGCATATTCCCATCCACATGGCATCTCCGAAATTCGCTTCCCGCGTGCCCTTATTACCGTTTATATTGCTGTAATCCACAACCAGCAGGATCACGCCGGTAAGAAGGATCCCGATCCCGGAAAACATATGAGAAGATGCACTGCGTACTACCAGACGTTTACACTGATATCCGATCAGAATGGTGGGGATCGTTGATACAAAGATCAGCGCGGTAAGTTTCCGATACGTTCCGCTCACAATCTTTGCATAGGTTAAATTCTTTCCTGTTCTCCTGTTATAAAGAAAAATATTGGCATTTCCGATCAGATCCAGAAACATTCCGATCAGTTCTATTCCGATCTTCTTAATATCTTTCCGGAAAACAAAGATCAGCGCTATCATGGTGCCCAGATGTAACATCACTTCAAAAAGTACGCCGGAACCCCGGCTTCCACCAAGAAGATCCTGTACTGCGCAGAGATGCCCAAAACTGCTTACAGGCAGAAATTCGGTGATTCCCTGGATAATTCCTAATATAATCGCATGTATCACTGACATAATGATATTTCCTTTTCTAAAAATTTTTCCAACATATTATAGCATAACTGAGTAAAACTTACAATCCACACTTGGCAAAACTTTCAAACATGTGTTCTTTTTTTGTGTTGAGGCAAAAAAATCCCCCGACCGCAACAAAAAGCAACAGTCGGAGGACCTATTCATCTGCTTATGAACAGAATTTTTACTTATTTATTTTTCAGATATTCATCGATACCTCTTGCACCAGCTTTACCTGCACCCATAGCAAGGATTACAGTAGCTGCACCTGTAACGGCATCTCCGCCGGCATATACACCGTCTTTGGATGTCTTACCGGTCTCTTCTTCGGCAACGATACATCTTCTCTTGTTGATGTCAAGGCCTTTGGTTGTGGAAGAGATCAGAGGGTTCGGTGAAGTACCAAGGGACATGATAACGGTATCTACATCCATGTAATACTCGGAACCAGGAATCTCTACCGGACGTCTTCTTCCGGAAGCATCCGGCTCGCCAAGCTCCATCTTTACAACCTTCATACCATTTACATGGCCGTTCTCATCTACAAGGATCTCCTTCGGATTGGTAAGAAGATCAAAGATGATACCCTCTTCCTTAGCGTGGTGAACTTCCTCTGCTCGTGCAGGAAGCTCTGCCTCACTTCTTCTATATACGATATGTACCTCAGCGCCAAGTCTCAGAGCTGTTCTTGCAGCATCCATGGCAACGTTACCACCACCGACAACTGCAACTTTCTTGCCTGCCGCGATCGGTGTATCGTAAGAATCATCGAATGCTTTCATGAGGTTGCTTCTTGTCAGGTACTCGTTTGCAGAGAATACGCCGCTTGCATTCTCACCCGGGATACCCATGAACATCGGAAGACCTGCACCGGAACCGATGAATACAGCCTCAAATCCCTCATCTTCGATCAGCTGATCGATCGTTGTGGATTTACCGATAACAACGTTTGTCTCGAATTTAACGCCAAGCTCTTTAACTTTCTCGATCTCTTTCTTAACGACTTTCTGTTTCGGAAGACGGAACTCCGGAATACCGTAAACAAGAACACCGCCCAGTTCATGAAGAGCCTCGAATACAGTCACATCGTAACCAGCTTTTGCAAGGTCACCTGCACAGGTAAGTCCTGAAGGGCCGGAACCGATGACTGCAACTTTATGTCCGTTCTTAACCTCTGCTCCTGCAGGTTTGATATCATGCTCCAGAGCATAGTCAGCAACAAATCTCTCAAGCTTGCCGATGGAAACAGCCTCGCCTTTTTTGCCACGGATACACTGTCCCTCGCACTGGGATTCCTGTGGGCAGACACGACCACAGATAGCCGGAAGTGCGGAAGATAATCCGATCACTTTGTAAGCTTCTTCCATGTTGCCCTCTTTGATGTGTTCGATAAATCCAGGAATATTGATGGATACCGGACATCCCTCTACACATTTCGGTTTCTTACATCCGAGACATCTCTGTGCCTCTTCCATTGCCTCTTCCTGATTATATCCAAGACATACTTCCTCGAAGTTTGTCGCACGTACCTTCGGATCCTGCTCTCTTACAGGAACTTTTTTTAACATTTTTGCATCTGCCATTACTTGTCACCTCCGCACTGTCCGCATCCACCGTGGTGGGTATCGCCTTCCTGAAGTTTCAGTAATGCACGTCCCTCCTGGGTCTTATACATCTGACTTCTCTTCATAGCCTGATCAAAGTCAACGAGATGCCCGTCGAACTCCGGTCCGTCTACACAGGCAAATTTAATCTCATCGCCGACCTGAAGACGACAGGCACCGCACATACCGGTTCCGTCAACCATGATCGGGTTCATGCT
>UMBF01058244.1_pt1 | contig 50348 bp, 33 predicted proteins | sample 1963901 | NCBI WGS metagenome assembly UMBF01 (sample SAMEA4835935, study PRJEB28245) | human gut metagenome | biome: gut microbiome; material: fecal sample | place: Denmark | collected 2008 | reverse complement strand
GGAAGAGCATCTGTCTCCTGAAAAACGTACTCAACCTTAACCTTTTTTTCTATACGTGAGCCGACGATACGTTTAAAATCATCCTCGATTGCGTGTTTTATAACAAAAACAACCTTATTAAAGCCTGCCTTTACCGCATCGTAAACCGAAAAATCAAGAATTACCTCCCCGTTTTTTCCTATCGGCTCAAGCTGCTTTAATCCGCCGAAACGACTGCCCATACCGGCAGCCATAACAACCAAAGTTATGTCCTTACCCATTGTTTTTCTCCTTTAGCCCCATTGGCTCGTTTTATTTATTATTTGCCTCTTTTTCGGTTTGCTCGGCTATTGCCTCGTCCTTTTCAGCCTCTTTTTCGGCTTCCTTCGCCTCTTTTTCGGCTTTCTGTGCCGCCTTTTCGGCTTTATCAGTCTTAATTTCTTCCGCTGCTTTACGAGCCTTTTCGGCTTTTGCCTTTGCCTCTGCCGCTTTGGCTTTTGCTTTTTCGGCTTCTTTACGGGCTTTTTCGGATTCCTTGCGTGCCTTTTCCTCAGCATCGCGTTTTGCTTTTTCTGCCTCTCGGCGTGCCTTTTCGGCTTTTTCTGCAGCATCTCGCTCGGCCTTTTCTGCATCCTTGCGCGCCTTTTCAGCCTCTTTTTTCACCTTTTCATCGGCTTTTTTAGCTTTTTCCGCCGCTTCACGCTCGGCTTTTTCTGCGTCCTTGCGAGCTTTCTCGGCTTTTTCCGCCGCGTCACGCTCTGCCTTTTCCGCATCCTTACGTGCCTTCTCGGCATCTTTGCGGGCTTTTTCGGCGGCCTTTTCTGCATCCTTGCGCGCTTTTTCACGTTCCTTGCTCTGCTCGTACTTTGCTTCGCGCTGTTCACGCTCAACCTTTATTTCAGCCATATGTTCCTCGCTGATACCGGTGTTGCGCCAAGTATGGATTATTTCCGGAGCCGCGAATATCTCATCAAGACGTTTGATAAACGGAACAATCTCGCCGAAATCAAGCGCTCTGTGGTCAAAAGCAATACAAAGCGGCATAACCTGACGAATGGCTATTTCCTTTTCGCCCGCTTCATTTACAACGACTACGGGCTTATCCTGAACGGCACCGACCGCTATGGCACAAACCTGCGGCGGAACAATTTCAAGCAAGCAGGTTTCGCCGCGTTGCGCACGGTAAACCGAGCCGATATTTGAAACGGTTATCGTACCCTGCTCGATATCGTGCTTTGTAAGCCTGTCATTTTCGGGAATTTTATAATAATTGCTCTTTTCCTTTCCGCTGAGGGTCTTAACCTTGTGCTTACCGGTCTTTGAGCCGATAAGACGATAAAGGGTTTGTTTGATTTTGCCCTGCTTTAAAGCTGTAAGCGTGTTATCAAGAGAGACATCAAACATAACCTCGTCAAGATTTGTGTTTGCGACACGGCGGTTTACGTCCGCGATATACGCAACCATCTCATCAAGGTTTTTGTTTTCAAAGTTGTGAAGATTTATTGTCATCATCTCGCCGTTCGGCAAGACCATCGGCATAGAAATATCAATATTTTCAAAGGTATGTATTTCTCCTCTGACAAGCTTGCGGTCAAATTCGATATGAGAATTCATAATCGGATCCGCTTTGAGCCCCTCAACTATTATTTTGAGCATAAGAGTATTTAAAGTGACCTTTTTCTCGGGCGGACAATCTTCATTAAGCCTTTTATACTCTATCATAAATTCGGTGACGTCCGGCTCGTAGTTGTATGTAACGTGAGGAACATTTGCCCACGATTCGGTCGTCATATTGGCTACAATCTTGCGTTGAATACCGAAATGTATGGTGTTGGTTTTTTTCATTTTGTTTTTTGCCATAAATATTCCTCCATACAAACTTTACTTAAATAGTATAATACAAATCATTTTAGAAATAAACTTTTTTTTGCGAAAAAATCACATTTTACATATTATGTCAAGCAGCTTAACAGTTGTCTATAATCGCACGAGCAGTATTTGTGTATTTCCGACAAAAAAACGCAGATTGAATTTGTATTTATATTGGAGTATAATAATATAAAATTTATAAAGCGAGGAGATTTTGGATAAAATGAACAAACAGACCGAAATAAAAGAAAGCACCGTCCTTCTTATGCCGGACGGGAACCTTGCAAGACCCGGATATTGTAAGCACAACCTTTTCAGATATAATCCCGAAATGATAAAACGTGAAAATACCATGCGCCTTAAGGAATGGGATTATTACCAGATAAGCGACGGAAATATAATGATACAGCTCAATTTCTTTAATATATCGCTTGCCACCTGTGCCACTTTCGGACTTGTTAACCTCAAGACCGGCAGAAAAATAAGCGGTATGGCAACTGAGCTTTTCACGCCGCACAAAAACCGACTCAGCAAAAACGGCGATGTTCCGAACTATACCGAATATAAGCGCGGAGGAACAAAGCTTATATTTGACGTTCGCGAAACGGAGAGACGCCTCTATTTTGAAGGCACGGCTTCAGGCAAAAAGGTTAAATTCGACGTTACTTGCTATAAGCTTCCCGAGCACGAAAGCATAACAATAGCGACCCCGTTTAAGGAGCAGGGATGCTTCTTCCTTACTCAAAAGCTCAACTGCCTTGCGACAGAAGGCACCGTTGTTGCCGGGAACGAGAAATACACATTTACAAAGGATAAAACCTTTACGGTTCTTGACTGGGGGCGCGGTGTGTGGCCGCACACGAATACATGGTACTGGGGAAACGGCAGCACTTATCTTGACGGCAAGCTCTTCGGCTTCGAGCTTACATGGGGCTTCGGCGACGAGTCAAATGCAACCGAAACAGCTATATTCTATGACGGTAAATGCCATAAAATAGGCGCAGTGCATCTTGAGAAAGACCCTGAAGATGATGCCGGATGGATGAATGAATGGCATTTTATTTCGGAGGACGGCAGACTTGATTTGACTATGAAGCCGTACTACGACCACTATACAAACATGCTTCCACTCAACCTGTTCGGTATGAAAACGCATCAGGTTCACGGACTTTGGAGCGGCAAGGTCGTTCTCGACGACGGCACGGAGCTTAATATTAAAGATATGTACGCATTCTGCGAAAAGGTTCACAACAAATTCTGATAAAAACTCCGGCTGCTTACTAAACAAAAAACGCTTATTCCGAAAAATCGGAATAAGCGTTTTATTTTGGGCTTGCTTTACTTTATTCGCCTGCTTTATATTTGCCTGCCATAACGAGGTCAAGCACGGAAGCATCGGAGAGATCAACAATACCGTCTCCGTTAAGATCCGCCGCAGCAAGCTGATCATCGGTAAGAGTTTCAATGCCGAGCGAATGATATACGATAAGGTTGTAATCCGTACTGTCAACCTTGCCGTCGTCGTTCACATCGCCGAACAAACGTATTTTAACCTGTACGTTAAATTCACTCTTATCACTGACAAGACCCGAGCCGCTGACAGCGCGGAATTTGTAATTATATGTTCCGCTGCCGTTTGTGGTGAGAGTGTTGCCCTCAATATTTGTCCACTCGCCTCCGTTAAGCGAATACTGATATTTAACGCCCGACGAAGCCGAAGAGCTGAGAGTAAAGGTAACATCCTGCCTTACAAGCGAACCGGAAGCCACATTTTCTTCACCGCAAGCCGCCGTTACCGTAACGTCCGTCGGAACGCTCTTATCAATCATAACGACAACACCGTCCGACACATCGCTCTCAACGCCCGCTTTATTAACAGCCTTAAATGTATAAGTCTTATTGCAGTTTTCGGCAATATTGAGAACGCTGCCGTTCATCTCCTTAAAGCCCGATCCGTCGTCATAGTAATATGTAACGTCGGTATTGCTTGTAGCCGAGAGAACTATTGTAACGTCGCCGCTTGTCCACTCGCCTGTTTTACCGTAAGAAGATACGGTAAGCACGGGCTTATCGCCGTCGATATTTGTAACCGTAAATATCTTTGTTGCAACTCTGCCGTTTTTGCCTACTACGGTAAATACGTATGTACCGTTCTGTGACACGGTGTAAGAGTCTTCATTGGTTATATCCTGACCGTTGCAGGTAACCTCGCGAAGTCCCGACTCGCCTACCTCGGTGCTTATGTTTATCTTATAAGGATTCGGAGTAACATCGGTAACCTCGGGAGTAAGAGTTATTTCGGGAACCTTTGCATCTATCATTACGTGATAGCTGTCAGAGGGATAACTCTCGGTGCCGGCATTGTTAACGGCTTTAAATCTGTAAACGGCGTTGGTTGTATCGGTTATCTCAATGCTCGCGCCGCTGTCGATAAGAGTCCAGCCGTTTCCGTTGTCATAATAATAGTTAATACCGGAAAGAGAAGCTTCCTCGGTAGAGAAGTTGAATGTAACGCCTTCACCCGTCCATCTGCCGAAGGTACCCTCGAACGAAACACGGATAACAGGTACCTGACGGTCTATCTTAACCGTAAACGCAGTGACGTTGCTCTCAAGAGCCGCATAGCTCTCGGCCTTAAATTCGTATTTATGCTCACCTGTTTCGGTTGCGGTAAAGGTATTGCCCGAAAGCTCCTGCCATTCGCCGCCGTCAATACGGTAATAATATTTGTAAATTCCCGAATAAGCCTCGGAGGAAAGAGTTATATTTACATCTGTTGCGCTCCAAGCACCCTCTTGATATTCCTTATCACCGCCGTATACAGCGGAAACGGTAACATCGGTGGGAGCCGTACCGTCTATAACCACGCCGTCCGAACGAAGTATCGCGGAAACATTGCCTGCCTTATCGGTAGCTCTTGCCTCTACAAAGCCCTTGAAATCGGGGTCTTTAGCCGGTTTGTTTTCGCTGTCGTAGACGCTCCAGTCGGAGCCGGTCGGCTGACCGTTTTCATTTACGAAGCGATATTCAATTTTGTCTATTCCAGATACGCCCTCATCCGACGCATCAACGGTAATTTCAACAGTCTTGTTAAAGAATCTGCATAAAGTGTCCGCCTTGCTGAAGAAGTTTCCGGAAACCTCTCTTGCGACACCGCCTATGCCTTTATGTAAAACGGTTATGCTGTTTACGGTGGGAGCAATTTTATCGATATTGTTTATAACGATGCTTTCTTCTGCCGTAAGGCCGTTACCCGCAGTTACAACTACATTGTAAGTTCCGTTCTCAGCAACGGTAAACGAATCATGAGAAGCGGTTATATCCTCACCGTTTAATGTAACGGAGGCTATTCCCGAAGCGCCTACGTTAAGACTTCCTATTGTAACATCATAGCTCTTATTTGTAAGCTCGGTTACGGCGGGAGTAAGAGTGAACGAAGGCTCTATATCATCACGCATAACGGTGTAGCCCTCTGTGTAATCGCTCTCAATGCCCTTGGAATTTACAGCCTTAAAATAATATGTATCGCTACTGTTCACATTCACGGTAAGCGTGTTGCCGTCCAATGGTGCTTCCACGCCTGCGGAATCGGTTTTAAAGTAATACTTAACTCCGTCAAGCTCGTGAGTCGATGAAAGAGTAAAGGTTACGTCCTTGCTTGTCCATCCGCCGTTATAATCGCCTTTATCAACGCTGACAACGGGTTTACCGTATACAATTACGGGGAATGTAGCCGAAGCGCTGCGCCCCGCATGTGTGTATGTAACGGTTATATTCTGCTCTACGTCGTAAAGTTCCGGGTCAAATGACGATGTGTCAACCGTGTAATCGGTGACGTATTCGGACTCGGCGTTGCTGTAATTTGCCTTAACCTTAAGGCCCGAAAGATCAAGGGTCTTGTCGCCCTCGAGATAATCCTTTTTAGGATTTTCGAGTTCAATTGACGTTACCGCCTTAGAGTGAACGGTTATCGGGAATATTGCGTGATATGTTTTGCCGGCTCTTACTACGTTAACTATAATATACTGCACCGAATCAAGTATCGAAGTGTTGACGGAGCTTACCGTATAATCCGTTACCGGAACGGAAAGCTGCTCGTCGGTATAGGCGTTTGCCGCCTCTTCGCCGTAATACTCGGCAATATCCGCACGATTATATGTAAGCTTAACCTCCATACCGGTGAGATCGAGCTCTGTGCTACCCTCTACATAATCAGTCTTAGTGGGCGCGGTAAACGCAATACTTACCGGCTCAACCTCAACTACCGTTATATTCTTTTGAGTTTCTACGTATGCGCCGTCAACCTTTGTAACGCCGTTCCTGCCGAATGCATGTAGTGTTGTATCGCCTGCCGAAATACCCGTGACAACACCGTTTGAATCGACCGAAGCATATGCGTTCTTCTGATTTACGTCGCCGATATTCCAGTCGGAGGTCCAGGGAGCCGAGCCGTCGTCCTTAGTGAGACCCCAGCGCTGCTTATCGACCGAGATTCTCTCGGGAGAGAATTTAGCGGTGTAGGTAACCGGAAAATCCTTGATTACATAATCATTTCCCGTTATGGTAACTCCCGTGAGGTGTCTTATTGAGTTACCGCGTACCGTTACCTCTACGGATTTAGACACGCTTCCGATGGTTGCGGTTATTGTGACCTTTTTGGTGTTCCAAAGGGCCGTTCCGCCGGAATCAAGACCTTTTACAAGACCGTTTGCATCAATAGTGGCTATTGACGGGTCGGAAGAAGTCCATACGACAGTTCCGAGAAGTGCTTTGTCGTAATCGGACGGTGCTATATTCGCGATTGAAAGCTGCGTGGTCTTGCTCTCGTTAACCGTTGTGCTGCCGCCGATGCTGAAATCTGTTATCGCCTTGCCCGCCGTTACGGTAAGAGAGTCCTCAACGGTTTTATCGTTAAGAGTTGCTCTTACGTGTATTTCGCTAATACCGCTCGATTTCGGGGTGAATACACCGTCGGACGAAAGCGTAGCAAGCTTTGTCTCGGCGGGTGCCTCGGCGGTTGCCCATATTATTTCTTTTGTATCGGGATTTGTAAGTCCCCACTCTCGTTTTATCGACGAGTTTGTGTTAAGTCTTGACGGCAAAACATTTGCCTTAAAGGTAGTCGGCGTATCATTGGGAACGGCACTGTTACCCTCAATTTTAACAGAGGAGATACTGCCGACAACACCGGCTCTTGACACCTTTATTGTAACATTTTTGGAAACGCCGCCCGCCGTTGCGGTAAGGGTTGTGGATTTACTGTATTCAACGAGTCCGTCGCCGCCGTCAAGGCCGGTGACCGTACCGGAGGCATCAACCACGGCAATCGATTTATCGGCGATTTCCCAAGTAAGGTCGCCGGTATATGCTCCTGCGGGAACAACATTTGTAATTGCAAGCTGCGTTGTGGAGCCTTCACTTACGGATACAGATGAATCTGTTACGGTTTTTGTGCCGCTTATAATATCAAAGGATTCAACCGGGAGATCCTTCTGCTCAACTACATTAAAGGTTATGGTATCGACAAAAGCTACATTGCTCGCGTCGTATGCCCTAACCGTTACCGAGCCTGCTGCAGTAAATGTGACAAGTCCCGTATCGGAAATCGTTGCACGCTTGCCGGAGCTTGTATCAAATACGCTGCCGCCCATCTCCCATTTTACAGAGTGCTTAAGCCTTACCGGTGTTACCGCCGCGTAAAGCTGAACAGTTTTACCCACGGCAACGGTAAGAGGAACGCTCTTTTTATTGGTTATATGAGTTCCGGTAGGAAAGATGTTCGCAATAACGCTCTTTTGAACCTTTATTTTAATTTTGTCACTTGCAAGCTTTGCTCCGCTTGCGTCATATATAGTAGCCGTTATTTCGACATTCATATTGGCAAGAGCAGACGCAAGGCTGTCCGCAAGAGTATCACCTGCAATGCCTCTGACAATAGAAACTATCAGGTCATCGTTCATACTGTCAAGATTAATACCCGACTTTTCAAGCTGTTTCATAATCTCGTCAGCCATTTTATCGCCTACGAGAGGAAGTACGCGCACGTTTTCATCAAGCCAAAGCTGAATTATAGCTGTCTTTGACGAATCATATGCCGTAACCTTGCCGTTATCGTCTACATCGGCAAGAAGCGGTAGGGTACTCTCCCACTTTACCGTAGTACCCTCAGGCAATTCGCCTGTCGTGGTATACTTTAGTTGAAGCGTTTTATACTCGGTCAACTGCTGTATTTCGGTAATGTCATTACCGTTTTCGTCCGTAATGTTAAGCGAGACTCCTGCCGCGTAGCTCACAAGAGCAGACGGAACCAAAGTCAACAGCATAATGACAGACAGCAAAACGCTCAAAATCCTGGTTGATGTTTTTTGCATACAGATCTTCCTTTCTCTGAAAAACCACCTTTACAAGAAAATAATAACAAATTCTACATATTTTTTCAATGCACACATTTTTACAAATAGTATTATAAGCCGGTCTGTGTTTTAGTGATTATACAATACGAACAAACAAAAAAGCACGGAATTACACACTCCGCGCTTTAATAACATATTGATATACCGCCTTACCGCCCCGATAAAGCGTTTATTCCTCAAGCTTTTTCTGAGACTGCATTTTGAGATACGCATTTATGAAACCGTCAATATCGCCGTCCATAACCGCATTGATATTACCCATTTCGTAGCCGGTGCGGTTATCCTTGACAAGTGTGTACGGCATAAATACATACGAACGTATCTGATTGCCCCAGCCTATCTCTTTTTGGTCGCCCTTAATATCCGAAATTTTGTCAAGATGCTCGCGCTCCTTGATTTCAAGAAGCTTGGATTTTAACATTCTCATGGCAACCTCTCGGTTCTGATGCTGACTTCTCTCAACCTGGCATGCTACAACAATTCCCGTCGGGATATGAGTAAGTCTTACGGCAGATGAGGTTTTGTTTACCTTTTGACCGCCTGCACCGCTTGAACGGTAAACATCCATTTTAATGTCCTCCGGAGCTATTTCAACCTCGACCGTATCATCGATTTCGGGCATTACCTCAACCGAAGCAAAAGAGGTATGGCGTCTGCCTGCCGCGTCAAACGGGGAAACTCTTACAAGGCGGTGTATGCCCGTCTCACTTTTCATAAAGCCGTAGGCATTTTCGCCCTCTATGAGGATACTTGCCGATTTGAGCCCTGCCTCGTCGCCGTCAAGGAAATCAAGCGTAGTAACCTTAAAGCCGTGACGCTCGCCCCATCGGCAATACATTCTGAAAAGCATCTGCGCCCAATCCTGTGCCTCCGTTCCGCCTGCGCCGGCGTGGAAGGTAAGAATTGCATTTTTGGCATCATATTCACCGCTCAAAAGGGTTGTAAGGGTCATGGTGTCAAGATCACTTTCAAACTTTTCTACGCTCTCGGTGCACTCATCGAGCATACCCTCGTCCTCTTCTTCATTTGAAAGTTCAATCATAACAAGCGCATCGTCATAATCCTGCCTGAGCTTTTCATAAGCCGCCACTTTGCTCTTGAGGTTGCTTGTGCGCTGAACGACCTTTTGAGAATTTGCTATATCATCCCAAAAGCCGTCAACAGTCTGCTCTTTTTCAAGCTGCGCTATCTCTTCTTTCATCTTATCAAGACCCAGAGCCTCGGAGAGGTCATCAAGAGTCTTTTCGTGGTTTATAAGTCGCAGTCTCAATTCTTCGTATTGAAGCATAAATATAATTCCTTTACTATAATTTTTATATATTTACAAAGCTTAGTGCCTCGCCGACTATTTAATATCGGCTATGTCATAAGGCGTTTTTTGATAGACAAAGTAGTTAAGCCAATTTTGGAAAAGCAGGCTTGCCGCACCGCGCCAGGTGTCAACGGGCGTTTTTTTGATGTCGTTATCGGGGAAGTAATTGTGCGGCATCTTTATGTCAAGGCCCTTTTTTAAATCGCGGAAGTACTCGCGAGCCAAGGTGTCGCTATCATATTCGCAATGACCCGAACAGTAAAAATTGCGACACGCCATATCCGACACGAGATGAACCCCGGCTTCCTCGGAATAAGATAAAATCTGAAGATCCTTTACTCTTATTATATCCTCTTTTCGGTTTTCCGTGTGACGTGAATGCGGAACATAAAAGACATCAGAAAATCCGCGCAAAAGCGGATGATACAAATCAAGCGGTTGATGGCGAAATACTCCGAAAACCTTCTCGGGAAGCAGATGCTTCGGAATACCGTAATTATAGTAAAGCGCAGCCTGCGCTCCCCAGCATATATTAAATGTGGAATACACATTTGTTTTTGCCCAATCAAATATTTTGCAGAGCTCGTCCCAATAATCGACCTCTTCAAAATCCATCATTTCAACCGGTGCGCCGGTAACTATCATACCGTCAAATTTTTCGTCCTTGACATCGTCATAGGTTTTGTAGAATTTGAGCATATGCTCCCTTGACACATTTTTTGAAATATGGCTTTTTACCTGCAGCAAGTCTATTTCAAGCTGAAGCGGAGAATTACTGAGAAGCCTTAAAAGCTGAGTTTCGGTCTCGATTTTTGTAGGCATTAAATTCAGTATTATAATTTTAAGCGGACGAATGTCCTGCTTGACGGCTCTGTCCTCCGTCATAACAAATATATTTTCAAGCTCCAGGCTATGATGCGCCGGAAGCTGATTATCTATTTTTATGGGCATACAGCCACCTCTTTCAAGAAGACGAACCTCGGTCTTTTACCCGTTTAAGTTCTGACAAAGTATTATAACATAACACACCACCGTTTGCAATGCCGATACACATAAAAATACCCCGACCACAGTCGGGGTATTTTAAACTTATTTATTACCGTTTATATCAGCAAACGGGTTTTGTGTTTTCCTCTTCCTCGTCATCCTTACGTTTTTTACGAAGAATTATGAAGAATATAAGTGACAATCCACAAAGGAAAACAGCAGCTGCGGCGAGCGGATTTTCACGGATAAGTTCACCGGTTTTGGATATTACCGGGTTATTCATTATCGGGTTGCCGCTGTCGCTCGGTTTGGTTACCGGAACTTCGCTTGTCGGCTCCTCTACGGGTGTGCCGGGAACAATAGTAATAGTACCGTCGTCGTTAACGACAAAGTCGAGCCATAAGGTATTGGTGCCCTTCGGAACAACTGCAATCTGCGAACCGTCATCAAGTTTAATAACGGTTGTTTCTGTTGCCGTATCACTTACGCTTACCGAGAAAGTAGTCTTGCCGGCTACTTCACCGTTTTCGTCGGTGATTGTTACAACATGGAAACCGTCTTTAATAACGTCAACGCTGTATGCACCGTCTTTTCCTGCCTCAGCCTTGATTTCGCCGAGGTCAATATCGAGCTTAGCGCCCGGGAAAAGGTTTTTACCGCGATACACATTACCATTCATACCCATACGAACACAAGGATCTTCGTGATCTCCGCCGGGATTTGTAGTACCCGAGGGATTAGTGGTGCCCGAAGGATTGGTAGTACCTGAAGGATTTGTTGTGCCTGAGGGATCTGTCGGAGCTGTCGGCTCTGTGGGTCTTGTCGGATCCGTCGGAGCTGTCGGCTCTGTGGGTCTTGTAGGCTCGGTAGGTTCTGTGGGATTTGTAGTCGGCTCTGTGGGTCCGAAGCATTTTTTAAATGTGAACACAATGTTCATATCGGTGGTAACCGAATCAAATCTCAACATACCGTACTGCAATTTACCGGTATAATCTTTACCGTTTACCGTGACACGCTCAAGGTGGCTGTCAAGCTTTGCAACAGCTCCGAGAGAAAGCGAATCAAAACGGTCAACGGCGAACTTAGCACCGCTTGCAATAAGGTTGCCGTCTTTAAGGACATAACCTCCGTCGTTATACGTTACGGTAATTTCATGGGTACTCGGGACTACAGTTTTAAGCTGTGTTTTACCGATTTCACCTGCCTCGGCGAAAACGCAAAGCTGCATGGTGAATATAAGCAAAACAGACAACAGCACACTGCAAGCCTTTTTCATGAAACCACCTCCTTAAAAATTTTAAAAATCAAAATCTGGCAATAATTATGCAGCAACGTACTCTACGGTATAAAGCATGTGGCCGACATACTCAGCTATGGGAGCGTTGAAGTCAGCGATTGTAACGGTTGTCGAAGACTTAACAGCGTTGTTAAGCTCGGTATATTCAGCAGCATCTCCGCCTGCTACGGTGAAGGTGAGGAACTTATCGGTAGCAGCGTTTGTCATTTTTCCTGCATTTTCAGCAACAGCCGAAACCTTGAGCTTAGCGCCGAGCTTAAGCTGAGAATCAACGGTGTAAGAAGCGTCCTGAGCTGCGGTGTCATTCCAAGCAACTGTGATCTCAGCAGGAATGGTAACGGTGTAATTTTCGGGATCGTTATTCTCCTTATCGGTTGTCTTTGTCATAACCTGAACATCGGCGGTCTTGGGGTCTGATTCCTTGGTTATTGTAGCTGCGAATGAGGGAACTGCTATAGCTGCTATCATCATAACAGCAAGAAGAATTGATACTATCTTTTTCATAATTATAACTCCTTGATGTACTTAATGTTTAATGTTAAATAAATTATTTGTCAACAACTGCTGCTGTGAAGGTAACGGTAGCATCGCTGTAATCGGTGATGGTAGCGTTCCAAGCTGCTGCTGCAACGTCAACGTTGATGTTGTACTCCTGATTTACTACCTCGGCAGCAGTCTTAACGGAAGTGTCGCCGCTGAAGGCGTAAGGAATGGTATAGCCGTTATCGGTAGCGGGCTTCATTTTGCCAGCCTCCGAAGCAACCGAAACGGAAAGACATTTGCCGGTCTTGAGAGTTGACGTAACATTGTAGGTGAAGGCTGTGGTTTCAGCGCCCCATTTAACGCTCATTTCAGCAGGATATGTTACTGTGAAATAACCGTCTGCGGGAACGTTTGTTGTATCGGTCTTAACGGTTGCGGAACCCTTGCCGCCTGCTGTATCCTGATTGATTTCAGCTGCAAAGGACGGAACAGAAACTGCCGCGAGCATAGCCGCCGCAAGAACTAATGAAAGTAACTTTTTCATAATATAACTCCTTTTCGGATTAAAAAATTAAGCTATCGCTTCAACAGAAGCTGTAAATGTAAGAGTATCTTCATACTCATCAATGGAAACGGATTCCCAGTTTTCCTTAGTAATATTGACATTTACCGAATATGCGCTGTTGGTAACTGTCTCGTGACCGGTTGTTATGTTGGTATCACCGGCTATAGTGTAAGGAAGAAGTCTGCCGCTGCCTGTATGGAGATTTGCGTTGTCCTGAGCTACAGTAACACGAAGGTTATTTCCGCTCACAAGCGTACTCGATACAGTGTAACCGATTTCGGTACTTTCGGTGCCCCAATAAATGGTGGTTTCGGCGGGATAAGAAACGGTAAAGGTACCGCTTATTCCGCTTCGGTCGGTAACTACCGAGGAGTTACCGACGCCACCGGAAGTAGACTGATCTATTGTCGCAGTTGCAGCAAAAGCGGGAACCGATATAGCCAAGAGCATCGCAGCTGCAATGACTAATGAAAGAATTTTTTTCATAATTGGTTCTCCTTGTATTTTGAAAGGGTTTCCGACTCTTAGATTGTAGCGGGAGCTATCGAAACCGTAAGTGTAAGATTGCCCTCGTACTCATCTACCGGAACCTTTGCCCAATCAGCTGAGGCAATATTTACTGCAGCGTTAACAGCTTCATCTGCAACAACTGCAGAAGCTGAAGTATAAGCTGTGGTGCCTGCTACGCTGAAAGGAAGAGTAGCGGTATTGCCTGATGCGATAGCCTTGAGGTCGGTTGTACCGTCTTCCTTTGCTACCGTAACATTAAGACGGTCGTTTGATTTGAGCTGGCACTTTACGTTGTATGTAAAGTCTGTGCTTTCTACGCCCCAGTAAATAGTGGTTTCTGCCGGGAAAGTTACCGTGTAAGAAGTAGCCTCGGGACCGTCGGGACCGGTTTTTGTAGAAGTAATAACCTTAGCCGTATCGGAGGTATGGTCGCTTGTAAGCGTCTTGTCAGCTGCAAATGACGGAACGGAAACCGCTGCGAGCATTGCCGCCGCAAGAACTATTGAAAGTAATTTTTTCATTGTGGTTATCTCCTTTCAAAATCAAAGGCTTACGGTGAAGGTAAGAGTATCGCTGTACTCGCCGACGATGGCGTTGTTCCAATCGTCTGCGGCAACCTTAACCTTGAGGGTAAGTGCCTTTGCGGGATTGATAACGGGGCCGTCAGCTATAAATTCGAGGTTAGAATCAGCCGAGAAATCGTAAGCCAATGTCTCGTTTGCATCCTCGGAAAGCTTCATAAGTCTTGAGCCCTCAACGCCGATTTTAAGCTTCTGGCCGTATTTAAGGTGAGACTCAACAGAAAATCCGTCAAGAGCTGTTTCCTCTGCGCCCCAGTAAATTGTGGTATCGGCCGGAATTGTAACGGTGTATTTAACAGCGTCGTCTTCGGGAGCATCGGGGCCTGTTTTTGTGGAGGTCTTAACAATAGCTGTACCGGTATTGTCAGTCTCCTTGGTTATGGGGTTAGCTGCGAAAGCGGGAACCGAAGCTGCTGCAAGCATAACCGCTGCAAGTGCAATTGAAATAAGCTTTTTCATTATAGTAGTCTCCTTTCAATAATTAAACCTCAGCGGTAAAGGTAAGGGTGTCGTTATAAACATCAACAACAGCTCTGTTCCAGTCCTCGCTGCTTATTGTAACCTTGAGGTTTTTTTCAACGGCCGGAGTTTCCTTGTTGCCGTAAACTACGGGGCTGTCTGCCGTGAAAGCGGTGTCGCCCGAAAGAGTATAGGGAAGAGTGTAAACCTCGCCTGCTGCGGCATCGGTCTTCATAGAGCCTGTGCCTGCTACGGTAACCTTGAGAGCCTGGCCTCTCTTGAGGTGAGACTCAACAGAGTAAACAAGATTTGTCTCCTCGGTGCCCCAGTAAATTTCTGTATCTGCCGGAATAGAAACGGTGTATCTGACAGCAACATCCTCAGGCGAATCGGGGCCTGTTTTTGTGGATGTCTTAATTATGGTTGTGCCGGTCTGCTCTGTTTCCTTGGTTATGGGATTAGCTGCAAAAGCAGGAACAGAAACAGCTGCGAGCATAGCCGCTGCGAGTGCGATAGAAATAAGCTTTTTCATAATTTATCTCCTTATGTTTATTACGCGTTAGTATATTCTGCCGTAAAGGTAAGAACATCTGTATGCTCACCCGAAGCAGCTTTTTGCCATTCAGCCTCTGCGATGTTCACGGAGAGGTCATAAGACTTCATATAATCGCCCGGTAAAAACGCCATTTGCTCTGCGCCTGTAAGCGTGTAGGCGATAGTCTTTGAGCTGTCCAAAGTGTTGACAAGCTTTGAGCCGTTGAGCGACGAAACAGCCACCTTAACGGTCTTGCCGGGAGACAGCCACATTTTAGTTGCCGTAACCTTACCTATTGCGTAAGAAGTAGCTTCCCACGGTATTTCGGTATCGGCAGGAATTGTAAGCTCATACTCATCCTGTTTGCCCTCGCCGGTAGAAATCTTTACGGAGCCTACGGGGTTCTCTTTGTTCAGCGTAGCCGGAGCCGCGAAAGACGGAACAGTCACGAGCGACAATAAAAGCACTGAGAGCAAAACTGATAATGTTTTCTTCATAGAACCACCTCCTTATGGTCTTGATAAAGCATTTAATTTTTTAATTAACCTTTAGTGTAATCTACGGTATAAGTAAGTGTAGTCGAATACTCGGCTATCGGAGCGTCCGTCCAACCGGAAATTGTCAATGACGGTTTTTGAGCGGGAAGCGCTCCCTCATTTTTACCTGTAAATTCTGTGGAAGTAAAGTTCTGTGAAGTATACGGAAGAGCGTATGTCGATGTTGCTGCATTGGTAAGAGTGTCATTTGCGACAGAAGCGCTGCGTGCTACGGAAACACCAATCTTGCTGCCCGTATCAAGTGAAGACGTAACCTTATAGGAAACATCAACGGCTTCCGTCTCGCCCCAAGGAACATCTATTTCCGCAGGAATTGTAACCTCAAAGAAGTCGTCTGCGGCAAAATGAATATTGATAGTTTTTCTGACAGGCTCGTTTGTTGTCTTGTCAACAGCAACCTCACCGGTAGCATTATCGATAAGCTCTATTGTAATAACATCTTCACTCGTTACGGTAACGCCCGTGACGGTAAACGTAAAGTTTATTGCCTTGGGAGCTGCCGCCGAAGCGGTGTTATTAGCGACATCCGCGGTTTCGGGAGAAGTGTTAAGAGCTTTTGCCGTTACGGTCTTTTCAATCGCACCCGTCATTGCTACGTTGTAATCGAGGATGTTGCCTGAAACGTCCTTAAGACCTCCGTTTTTAGAGGTTACACGAAGTGTGTAGCTTCCGTCCGGATAGTTAACGGCATTTGAAAGAGTAAAGACTGCGGTTCCCGTTGTTGCATCCTTATTGAGAGCGACGCTGTCTTTGTCTACCGCCGAAGCAAAGTTCGGGAAAATACGGAGGGTATCTATAATACCGTGGAGAGCTTCGCCGTCCGAGGAATTAACGGTGTTACCGTCGTTAACCTCTTGAACCTGCCTTATATAGCCCTTAAACGAATTGTACTCTTCAACCGCTTCCGTTATTGCGGTGAGGTCCTGAATACCGCTATTGTCCATTTGACCCTTAACGGTATTGTAAAGAGCCGTGTACTTTTCTTCAAGTCTAACAACGCCGCCCTTAACCGTCTTACCGGTGATGTCGTCGGTGTAAGTTTTGATGTTGGCAAGCACCTTGTTAACCGCCTCGGCCGCCTTAGCATAATTCTTATACTGAGGAGCACTTGCAAATTTGTCGGCCTTATCAGTTAAGATATACTTAGCGTAATAATCAAGGTCGTTATACTTTTCGAGGTAGTTTTCAAGCGCCGCGGTCTGACCGGTAGGCATAAGCTTGCAGTCGGTCGTAAGGTCGGTCGCTTTACCGGTCTCGCCGTACATTGAAGCAACAAGAGTGTTAAGGTCTTTAATACCGGTTATAGCGGTACCGGAGTCACTCGTGTAGCCGTCACGATAATTTTCGAGAAGTCTCAAACGTTTTGCAACCTTATAAAGGTTTTCCATTTTTGTGACGTTCTCCGCACCGAGCGCCGCAATCGCCTCGTCGGTATAGCGCTCATAAGACTGCTCATACCAATTGATTATGTTCTGTACGTCAGCCGCGGTGAGAGAATATGCGCCGTAATTTATAAGCGGCTTCTCTGTTCCGCTCTCATCGGTGCCGATAACAAAACCGGGATAAGGTAAGGCGTTGCTGCCTGTTACGGAACCGCCGGTTGCTGCAGCCGGCATAGCCTCAATCAAAGGTTTCAAATCGGCAACCGCAATTTGCGGCTGATCGAGCAAAGTGATGCCGTCGTCGATGCTCTTGTACTTTTGAAGCACGCTGTATGCTCTTGCAACGGAAGGTATTGACTTTTGATAATCCGAAAGCTGTGCATAAAGAGCAAGTGCCGTGTTTATCTTTTCGGTACGAGTGTTCGCTTTATAAATATCAACATCCGCTACCGCGTTTTCAAACTGCATTGAAGTAAGAGACTTAACCTGTGCATAATCGTCGAATGAGACGTCGCCGGTTCTGTTTTGTACGCCTGCGCCGTATGCCGAGGTACCCTGTCTGTATGTAAAGCCGACAGAGCCTATTGTAAAGCTCTTACCGTTCATTTCGGCTGCGCTCTTCCCGTTTACGGACGAATCGTTGTAATTTGACAAGGGCGCTATACCTATGGTAACACGGAAAATGTTGTTAAGGGACTCGGCTTTTTCATCTATACGATAGTTAGAGGTTGCCGAAATACCCTGAACGCCTCTCGAGAACTGGAAGAGCGGAACCATAACATAGCCCTTGTAGTGAGAAAGGGTCAGGTAATCGCCGTCTCCCGTATCTATGCCGTACTCCGAGGTGTAAGCGTAAATTCTTCTCTTGCTTTCATCCTTGGGAGTACATTTAGCCCATTCACCCGTCTTGGGGTTAATGAGATAGAAGTAAGAAGCCGCGTTGTTGCTGCCGAAGTCGAGGGTGTAGTCCTCAGCGGCACCGTCATAGTATGAGCTGATATTAAACGCCATTGAGAATGTGTCAAGCTGAGAGAAATCGGCGTAGAATACAAGCGCCAGACGGTCGGTTTCGCCTATGTCATTTTTGGTATACGACTTAGCAAAATCGCCGAGACTCTCAGACGACATATTGTTGGCTCTCAGCGCGGAGTAATCGCCGCTGCTGCTCGGTTCCTTGTCAACAAGTCCCTTTGTAATGCTTATGCAGTTATACCAGCCTTTTCTGTCTTCGGCATACTGGTTATTTATGGTAACCGTTGCGGCGTTTTGGCCCTCAAGGCCGTTTGATGTAATGATTGCCGAAGTACCGTTTTGACGATAGCTTGTAATACCGTTTCTCTGCGGGTCACTACCGAGAGCGCCGGTCGGTATAAGTGTAGGCGTTGCGGTATCCTGAGAGTGCGCCGAAAGTGAAGCAAAGGGAACCTGATATGTCAAATATCCCTTAGAATAGTAGTAATCCTTACCTACCTGGCCGGTATATTTTGAGTTTTCAAATTGCCAGCTTCTGGTGCCTTTTTTCAAGGAGCTAAAATCGCCGAACGGTATAACCTTGTTGTTTGTAAGCGCCTGACCTATTACAACAGAGTTGTCGGCAAGCTCTTCTTCTATGAAGCTGAAGTACTTTAAGAGCTTCTCCTCTTCCGCTCTGCCGAGCATAGTGAGCTGGCTTAAGTTGAGGCGGATATAAACCTCATAAAGGCTCTTAACAACGGCTTTATCCTCATCGCTTACCGCGAGAGTATTTTCGTCGAAATCGGGAAGCTGCTCAAGCTTCGTTGAAATCATCGGAATGAAATCCTCTGCACCCGAGTTAGCAGAGCCGTAGGTTTTACCGTCTATACAAGCCTGCTTGGCGGTCTTGTACTTTTCCCAAGCCTCGGTCATACCGAGTGCTGCCGCCTTGGTATCGAGCGCAGACTCCTCAAGGAATGAAGCGTCTATTATACCGGATTTTCCGGCTTCTTCGGATTTGTTATATTCCTCAATTGATTTTTTATAACCGGCTATCAAGTCCTCGATATACTTAACGGCGCGGTAATCGTAGGAGTTCGGATTTTCAATGTACTTTTGGCAGGCATTGAAAATAGCGCGCGGAATTTCTGTTTCCTGGTCATAATATGTCTTAACGGGCGTGCCTGTGTTTGCCGCTCCGTTAAGGGTATTTTCGCTGTATTTCTGACCGTCTGTACGGTAGAACAATACATTATCAAGGAAAATCTTTTTACCTACGCTGCCGTTGTTGGTTTCAAGGCTCGTAGAAGCCGGGTCATACGAGCAGCCCGTGAACTTAAAGCCTGCGGACATAATGTCCTCAATAGCCTTGTAGCCGTTTTCACGGTTTACTACTGCTTTGGATCTGCCGTTTTCATCGACTTCTCCGATTTTGGCCTTATCGATATAAGCTCTTCTGGGCGAATCGGCTGTTGTCTTGCCGCCGTCCGCCGTAGTCATGCACGGAGCGAGCATCGTGCCGCCGTCGATATAGTATTCGCCGCTAAGAGTCGACGTCTTGTTAATTCTGAAGGAATAGCGTCTAATAAGCAGAGCATCGGATATCGAAGTACCGGCAGGGTCAACAACTACCGACTGCGAAAGCTTAATTTTCTCGTTATAATACTTGTTGGCATTTGCTTTAGTTTTATCCGAGCTGTTCCACACATACATATCGGACACAGGCTTGTTTACACCGAAATCCTCGTTGGACTCCGTGACAACGGAGTCGGTTTCGGAGCACATAAACTGAAGCGGTATGCGGACATATCCCTTGAAATGGTCAAGGTCAACGGTACCGTTGTTTAGCATAACTTTTTTCCAGCTGCCGTCCGTTTGCTGCAGGAATAAATATGGGTCCTCACCCATATAGCCTGCTTTTGTGGTGCCGACAGTTGAGTAAATTATATCGCCGTATCTGTTAAAAGCATTATTGCTTTCACTGTAGCTGTTGTCAAAATCCTGTGCAAAATACTTTTCGTTTGAACGAAGGCGGAATGAAAGCCCCGTTATGCTGACCTCGGAGAAGTCGAGATAGTACCAAATCTCGGAAGCACCCGTCGGGTCCCAAGTCTGACGGCTCCATGCCGTATCAATGGACTGAGGGCTGTCGGTGGTTGCGGCGGACTCGATACGCATTGCGTAGCCGTAGCTATCGCCCGTGTCTTTAACGCCTACACCATCGGTTCTGCCTTCGAATGAAAGGTGATTACCCTCCTGCATATAGTCAAGGGAGCCTGACGTACTGCGTACATTGTTGACTTCGGCGGTTCTCTCGTCGGTTCCGGTATCCGAAAACGAACCGTGGTCATCTGCGTTACCTTTTTTATCAAAGGTAAGAATTTCACGCATGGCAAGAACGTTGTTTGTAACGGGGGCATAAGCGGACGCATCGTATACATAAGTCGGAACATCCGAAACGTATGCGTTAACAGCCTCCGAGAACCAGCCGTCGCTGTCGTACGCCGTTATCGTAATATTGTAACGGTGGTCGTCAGACAGACCCGCAGGCACCTTCGTTTTGATTTCGTCTGCCGTAATCTCAGCCGTGTACGGTGCGGTACCGGTGGGACTAACCATCTTGCGCAGCAAAACCGTGCTTGTGTGAACTTCGGTATATGTTCCGAGATCAACAAGCTCTAACATATACCCGTCAATTGTTTTTGTGCCGGTTTTGCGCTCGCTAACCTTAGCCGCGGGGAAGCTGACCGTAATTCCGCCGTCGTCATTAAGTGTTGCAGCCGCTTCCCTTTTATCCGATTCGGTAAAGGTCGGTATCGGGTCATATTCGCCCTCGCCGGCCGCGAGAACCATGGGAATCGACGTTACCAAAAGCACTACGCAAAGCAGCACAGCAGTTATGCTTTTTCCGATTTTAATCTTTGAATTTTTTTGCATAAACTGCAACTCCTTTCCTCAAAATCTGTATTTTGAATATAGTTTCTTATGAAACCACGATGGTCGTTTTTAAATCCATATTGTTAAGTTTACGCTGCTCTTTATCAAAGCTGTATGTCTTAACATGGATTGTTGCAGGATAAGTTCCTGCCGCAAGCTCACGGTTCAGCGTGAACTTTGATATTGAATAGCCCGGCGGCAAGAGATTTGAGGTGTATATAACCTCGCCTGTATCTGAAAGCTCTATTTCTATAACAAAGAAGCACGGGTTTTCCTCGGGGTTTGAGAATACAAAGCTTTGCTCCTTGGTATTTGCCGCCAAGGGAAGCTCGGGAATACCGTAGACCTTTATCTGCCTGCCCCTTGTTTTTGTTTTATCGGGAATCGAGATTTCGCCCTCGCCCAATACGGCATTTTGGTCGATTACGCCTGCGGGGGGCGTTGTGGTTCCGCCATCGCCGCCTGTCGGTATAACGGCCTTTAAAAGGAATATAAGACCTATTATAAGTGCCGCTATCAAAAGCGCAAACAAAAGCCAAAGTAAGAGCCTGTCTTTAACTATCGCAATGAATTTGTCAGCCTCTGTCTCTATGTAGCCGACTACCGCTGTATGAGGCATTTTCGTTGCGGCATACACCTTTTCGGTTTGCCCGTCGTCAGACTGCAAATTACCGATTTCGCGTTTGCCCTTCCCTATTTGACCGACAACCATATAGCCGCCCGAGGGATAGCGCGAGTCTATTTCTTTCTTTTTGAAATAAGAAACCGAGAAGCCGGTTTTGCCGTTTTTGTAAACGCCCTCACCATCGGCTCCGGCAAGATGCCGAAATATAAGATCTGCCAAATAAAAAACCTCCGATAAATTGATTAAAAACGCTATATATAATAGTATACGATAAATCCGCACCGCTTCGGGTTTGCTTTAACGCTTGTTTCTCATCTTTTTGCGAAAGAGCGTCTATTTACCGATTTTAAGGCGCAAATGGGTACACTATTACACCGTATATTTATACTTAAGTTTACACTAAAAATGCTTTGGTGTAAAGAGCTTTTATCTAATTTAAAAACACATTTTAAATAGTCTTTAAACCAAATGTTAACAAATTGTGAACGCAGTTTGACATTCTTTTGTCATTTTGAAATGAAAATATGTAAAATTTTAGATTGCAAGCACACTTCGACAAAAATTGCCGCCGCTTTTGGTAATCTTTTACAAATTATACACCGAAAATTCTATGTAATCAATTCTCTTTCATAGAACTCTTCCGTTTAGCCTCTTGATTTTATCACGTGCTGTGCGACAAAAAAACGCCATTGTAACAAAAAGCCGTTTTAATTTCACAAACGCCCGAAAAGCACAAAAAAACGGGCTTGTAAAGCAAATTACAAGCCCTGAAATATTTATATCTATAAGATAATTTCGGATATTACGGAGTTGGAGAGTAAAAATCCGCGCCGCGTCAGAGAAATTCCGCCGCTCTCACAGCTGCAAAGCCCGTATTTTTCGTATTGCTTTGCGCTTTCAAGCATTTTTTGCGGTATCTCATGATGAAAACGGGAGTAAAAACGCTCTTGAGTAAGCCCCTCGCGAAGCCTTAAAGCGAGCATACAAAATTCCTCTTCGTCGCCGCCGTCACCCTCAGTTAAACGCTCGTTGCCGCTTATGAAATACTCAATATCACGCGGATAATATGTGCGTTTTCCGCCTAAAAACGAATGTGCCGAAGCACCTATGCCGAGGTACTCCTCATCGTGCCAATATTTCAGATTGTGGCGGCTCTCAAAGCCGGGAACCGCAAAATTTGATATTTCATACTGCATAATACCGTGTTTTTCGAGGTATTCGCACATAAAAAGGTACATATCGGCCGTATCGTCGTCAGAGGGGAACGGCAATTTGTCTCTCATACGAAAAAACGGCGTATTCTCCTCTATTTTGAGAATGTAGCAGCTGAGATGCGGCACACCCGAAGAAATGCAGAAATCAAGTGTGCTTTTAAGGCTCTCTTTTGTTTGACCCGGCACGCCGAGCATGACATCAAGCGAAATATTATTTATTCCCGCTTTTTTTGCCCGTGAAACGACACTTTGAACCTCGCTTTTGCCGGCTCGTCTGCCTAAAATCCTGCGTTCGCCGTCATTTGCCGACTGCAAGCCTATGGAAAGCCTATTTACTTTACACTCGCTTACTTTTTCAAAGAATTCGTCGCCGAGCGAAAACGGGTTGCACTCTACCGTTATTTCCGCATCATCGGTCAAAAACGTTGATTTTGCGCTGTTTATGATTTGACAAAGATAATCCGGAGCCAAAACCGACGGAGTTCCGCCGCCAATGTAAAGAGTATCAGCTTTACAATTAAGCTGTTTTGAATTGTTCCGAAGTTCTCGCAAAACAGCCGAAACATATCTGTTTTTTGTATCGTCATCGGCGCGAAACGAGTAAAAATCGCAATACGGGCACTTTGAATTGCAAAACGGAATGTGAATATACAGTCCTATATTATTCATCGTCTAATTTAAGCACAGCCATAAACGCCTCTTGCGGAACTTCTACCGTACCGAACTTGCGCATACGCTTTTTACCCTCTTTTTGCTTTTCAAGCAGCTTCTTTTTACGCGTTATATCGCCGCCGTAGCATTTAGCAAGCACGTCCTTACGCATTGCCTTTACGGTTTCGCGCGCTATTACCTTGCCGCCCACGGCTATCTGAATGGGAATTTCAAACATCTGGCGCGGAATATTGTCCTTAAGCTTCTCGGCTATTCTGCGCGCTCTCGGATAAGCCTTTTCGGAGTGAATAATAAACGAGAGGGCATCTATCATATCGCCGTTCAAAAGAACGTCGAGCTTTACAAGGCTTGACCTTTGGTAGCCGCAAAGCTCATAGTCAAACGAAGCATAGCCGCGCGTACGCGATTTTAAGACGTCAAAGAAGTCGTAGATTATTTCGTTAAGCGGGAGTATATATTTTAAGTCCACCCTGTCGGCGTCAAGATACGTCATTTCTTTATATTCGCCGCGTCTGTCTTGGCAAAGGTCCATTATGGCTCCCACATAATCCTTAGGAGAAAAGATGTGCGCCTCAACCATGGGTTCCTCCGCAAAGTCTATTGTTGCGGGGTCGGGGTAGTTGCACGGATTGTCTATTTCGACTACGTTTCCGTCGGTAAGATGTATTTTGTAGACAACCGAAGGTATTGTTGTTACGAGGTCGAGGTCATACTCTCTCTCGAGGCGTTCCTGTATGATTTCAAGGTGCAAAAGCCCCAAAAAACCACACCTGAAGCCGAATCCGAGGGCACTTGACGTCTCGGGTTCAAACGAGAGCGAGGCGTCATTCAGCTGTAATTTGGCAAGAGCATCCCTAAGAGCCTCATAATCCGCTCCGTCCGCCGGATAAATTCCGCAGAAAACCATCGGATTTACCTTGCGATATCCTGCAAGCGGCTCCGAAGCCGGATTTTCGGCAAGAGTCACGGTATCGCCTACGCGCGCATCGCCTACGGTTTTAATCGAAGCGGTGATATAACCGACCTCGCCCGAGGACAGCTGCTTTGTCGGCTCCAAGCTCTTGGCGCGCATATATCCCGTTTCCACAATTGTAAATTCGGCACCCGTCGCCATAAGACGCATGGTCTGCCCCGGCCTTACCACACCGTCAACTATTCTGACATAGACAATTACACCGCGATAGCTGTCATATACGGAGTCAAATACAAGCGCTCTGAGCGGCTTTGAATCGTTATCATCCGGAGGCGGCACAAGGTTTACGATTTCCTCGAGCACAGCGGGGACATTCTCGCCCGTTTTTGCCGAAATTCGCGGCGAATCCATACACGGTATGCCTATAACGTCCTCCACTTCTTTAGCAACGCGCTCCGGCTCTGCGGCGGGAAGGTCGATTTTATTTATTACCGGCACAATTTCAAGGTCGTGATCAAGCGCAAGGTAGGTATTTGCAAGAGTTTGAGCCTCTATCCCCTGTGACGCGTCAACTATCAGCACAGCTCCCTCGCATGCCGCAAGGGAACGCGACACCTCATAGTTGAAGTCAACATGACCGGGAGTGTCTATTAAGTTCAGTTCATATTTTTTGCCGTCAGCAGCCTTGTAATCAAGCTTTACGGCACGTGCCTTAATGGTTATACCGCGTTCACGCTCAATATCCATATTGTCAAGAAGCTGCGCCTCCATATCGCGTTTCGCTACGGAGTCCGTAAGCTCCAACAAACGGTCGGCAAGCGTACTCTTGCCGTGGTCGATATGGGCAATTATGCAAAAATTTCTGATGTAGTCCTTTTTACCTGACATAAATTTCCTCTTTTATCTTTTTAAATCCCGTATATTATATCAAATTCGGAGTTAAATGTGAATACCGAAAATTATTTCTCACGGTCATAAAAAGACAGCATCGGCTTTATCTTTTTGCCGCCTATCACTCTCTGCTCGTAGTTTTTGGTTATTTTAAACACCGTCCCCGACAAAAGCAACAGACCTATAAGATTCGGCAAAGCCATAAGGCCGTTAAACGTATCGGAAAGATCCCAAACAAGCTGAATGCTCGACACAGCACCTATAAATGTCATTGCGAGAAATATTATTTTATACACCGCAGTCAGCTTTTTTCCGCCTATATATTCTGCGGCGCGCGAGCCGTACACCGACCAGCCGAGTATGGTTGAAAAAGCGAACATAACTAAACCTATGGATACTATATAAGAGCCCCATTTGCCGAGCACGCTCTCAAAGGCATATATTGTTATATTGACTCCCTCAAGTCCGCTTTGCAGATTTGCCCCGGTAGTCAGTATTACGAGTGCCGTAAGGGTGCATATAACAATGGTGTCAAAAAACACCTGAAATATGCCCCACATACCCTGTGTTACGGGTTCCTTGGCATCAGAGGAGGAATGGACCATTACCGACGAGCCGAGGCCCGCCTCATTAGAAAATACTCCGCGCGCCACACCGAAACGCATGGCTCTTGAAATACCGTATCCCATAACGCCTCCTCCGACGGAGCGCATACTGAACGCCCCCGAAAATATCTCGCCGAAAGCGTCGCCTATATGGCGGAAGTTTACGATTATTATTATAAGCGCGCCTATTATGTAAAACGCCGCCATAAAAGGCACAAATTTTTCCGTCACCGTGACTATTCTTTTCAGTCCGCCGTAAATTATAACGGCTATGAGGGCACAAACGACTATCCCCGTGACAATGCCCGGTATATTAAACGAACCCTTAAGTGCCGTGGATATTCCGTTGACCTGAGCCACTGAGCCTATTCCGAACGACGCGAACAGACAAAAAACAGAAAATATAACCGCAAGCCACTTTTGGCCGAGTCCCTTTTCGATATAATACATAGGGCCGCCCACCCACTCGCCTTTTTCGTTTTTTCTGCGGAAATATATGCCGAGCGCATTTTCGGAAAAGCTCGTCATCATACCGAGCAAAGCAGAAATCCACATCCAAAATACCGCACCCGCTCCGCCGGAGGAAATCGCGGTGGCTACACCTACAATGTTGCCCGTGCCTACCGTTGCGGCAAGAGCCGTTGCAAGTGCCTGGAACTGCGATATGGCTTTTTCATCCTTGGTTTTTGTTACCTTGCGGTCTTTAAAAATTGCGGCAACCGTATTTTTAATTGTGTAGCAAAAACGGCGTATTTGAAAAAATCGCGTACCGCACGTGAGATAAAGACCGGTAAGCAGCATCAATATGAGCATCGGAGGCCCCCAAACGACGCTGTTTACCTTACTGTTGATATTCTGAATAAGCTCTACAAAATTTTGCATAGTACCTCCGAATGTGTTTTTATTGAATAACAAGAAAACGGGGCAAAAGCAGCTAATTAGCAGTATTGCTTTACGCCCCGAATTATTAAGAATAAAGCTTTCCGACTATGATGTTCACAAGCGAAACCGGCAATGCCTTTGAAAGTGCCAAAAACAGATGATATTTAGTGCCTTTTGTAGACAAAAGCTTCGGACGAGCTTTGGTTGCCGCAGCATACACCGCATCGGCTATATCGTCCGGCGACATACCGTTTTGCTCGTCGCGCTCCATACCGGCAACCGCTCTTTTAAGTGTTTCGCCGTAAAATTCGTCACCGGCGGTATTTTTCTCTCTTGCCGCGGTAAAACCCGTTTTAACATCGCCCGGCATTACGGCGCAGACCTTTATATTAAACGGTCGCACCTCGTTTGCAAGAGCCAGAGTCAGCGAATTTACAGCCGCCTTTGACGCCGAATAAAACGCCTGAAACGGTATGGCAAGCGGAGCCGCAAGAGAGCTGAGATTAACAATTCTTCCGCCGCCTTGAAGCCTCATATATTTAATTACGTTTTTTGAGCAAATAAAGCAGCCGAAAAAATTGACGTCAAACTGTTTTTTAGCTTCTGCAAGCTCTGTGAATTCAATCGCCCCTGAGATGCCGAAGCCTGCATTATTCACAAGTATATCAATGCTTCCGCTGTCATTATATATTTTTTTGAATGCCTCTGAAACCGAGCGCTCATCCGTGACGTCGCACGAGATATGCTTAACGCCGACTGTTTGAATCTTCGGCTCGCGGCGACTCAGCTCATACACCCTGTATCCGTTTTCAAGAAACTTACGGCAGCAGGAAAGTCCTATTCCGCTCGAACCGCCCGTAACAACTGCAGTTTTCATCAATCTCAACTCCGTTAAAGCAGGCAAAGGCGCAAAGCCGCCGCGCCCGTAAAATACAAAAGAATTTTATCACAGCGGAAACGTTTTCGCAACTAAATGCGAAAAAATATCCGTAAATTCTGTATGTGCAGCCGTATGTAAGATTATTATATTGCCTTGCCGTATAGTCCCGTATTTTGCCAAATCGTCCGTTATTTTATTTTATTAAACAAGTCGATAATAAATACGTCTATATTGTTTGCGGCATATTCGGCGATGCCAAACGGCCGAGCTTTCTCAGACCGATTGCCGATTTTCACAATTTGCGGCGCTTTTACCGTTTTTTAACAGAATTACAGTTGCACATTTTGCTCATAAGCTTTAAAATTACAGTATATAGTTATATTGTCGCAGGCATTAAAAGCGGCACGAGAATCGGTATAAATCCGAATAAAATCAGCCGTTTCATATTCACAAAAAAGGATGGAAAAAACAATGAAAAAGAAAAAAGAGAAAGGAAATAACAAGGGTTTATCGAGATACCTTGTGTCGGTATTACTGTTTTTGTTGTTCGAAGCGGTGGCAATCACACTATGGCTAATAAAGGATAATCTGTTTTATTTGCTGAATTTCAGCTACATAGGCACCTGTCTCGCATTGGGGACGGCACTTTTTACCGCCGAGAAACGCTATGCGCGTCATTTTGTACAGCTGGCAGTCGGGAGTTATATGCTGCTGTATCTCGGCATAATCTCCCGAGAAAATATGCAGATTGAGGGCTTTTGGTACTATCTGTTCCTCGGCGTTTTTGAAGCAGCAACCATTCACTATGCCGTGGCCAAAATCTTCGGACCGCTGCTGTTCGGACGCGGATGGTGCGGCTATGCCTGTTGGACGGCTATGGTTTTGGACTTTCTTCCTTATAAGCAGCCACGGAAGCCGCGAAAAGAAAAACTCGGAATTCTGCGCTATGTGATGTTTGCGTTATCATTGGCTCTTGTGTCGGGTCTGTTTTTGTTCAAGGTCGCAAATCTTGAGAAAATTATGTTTTGGCTGTTTCTCGCCGGAAATGCGCTTTACTATATATCCGGAATTGCGCTTGCCTTTATATTTAAAGATAACCGCGCGTTCTGCAAATATCTCTGCCCTATCACAGTATTTCTGAAGCCCATGAGTTATTTTTCGCTTCTGCGCGTCCACTGTGACGAGAGCAAATGCGTTCATTGCGGCAAGTGCCTGAAAGTATGCCCAATGGATGTTGAGGTTAACAAGGATTCACGCAAGCGAAAAAACGGAACAGAGTGTATTCTCTGCTACGAGTGTACAAAAAACTGCCCCACAAAGGCACTGCATTAAAGCGAAAAAATAAAGAAAGGTGCAATTCCGAATGAATTGCACCTTTCTTTTTACAAATTCAAAAAATCTTTTCTGTAATCAACTCCGAAGAATTCAGCGAGTTGTTGCATTTCGCTGTCCTTGATTGTATTAACTCTCGGCATATTGCAGGTGAGCATATAAATCTGTGCCGCCTTTTCTACGGTTTCGATAAGCCCGAAGCAGTTCTGCCGTTGTGCCGCTCCGCCATTGGTTTTATCCTGCTGTTGTTAAAGCCCTCCCGGCAGAATATTTTTATAGACATAATACTGCACAAGTGCTAAAATTTAAGCAAATTCTAATTGAATTTAATTTTTAAAAACACTTTGGAAGAGTTGGCAAATGGCAAAACAAAATTCTATGCTTACCGGCAAGCCGATAAAAAGTATAATAAAATTCTCGCTGCCGATTATGGCTTCATCGCTTTTACAGTATAACTATACATTGGTCGACAATATACTTGTCGGGCGATATGTAAGCACGGACGCTCTTGCCGCAGTCGGCGGAGTCGCCTCGATAAACTCTTTTATTGTCGGTGCGGCACTCGGCCTTACAAGCGGATTTACAATACCGGTGGCGCATGCTTACGGCGCAAAGGACCAAGACAGGGTCAACAGATATTCCGGAAGCAGCATTACGGTGTCGTTCTTGCTCGGCCTATTACTTGTTGTTGTCGCGCACATTATTTCCACTCCTCTTTTGAAGCTTATCGGCACGCCGGACGAAATTCTCGGCCTTTCCTCGGCGTATGTAAACATTCTTTACTTTGCAATACCGTTTCAGATGCTCTCAAACAATTTTACCGCAATTTCAAGAGCCGTCGGTGAGAGCAGAAAACCGCTCATATATTTTACGGCAAGTATTTTTGTAAATTTCGCGCTTGACATGCTGTTCATAAAGGTATTTCGCTGGAGCGTTGAGGGAGCTGCGCTTGCTACGCTTATTTCTCACATTACGGCAGCCGTCCTTACGGGAAATTACATTTTAAGGCGCAATACAAGCGTACACATTTCAAAAAAAGAGCTCAAACTCGACCTCAAAACAGCATTCATACAGTTAAAATTGGGAATACCCGTTTCGCTTCAGTTTACCGTTACCTCTATCGGGTCGATGTGTCTTCAAAGCGCGGTAAATTCATTCGGCACGGCGACTATTGCAGGCTTTACCGCCGCAGGAAGGGTCGAAAATATTGCAAATATACCGCTGAGCGGACTCAGCGTCGGTACACAAACCTTCGTCGGGCAAAACTACGGGGCCGGAAAGTACGATCGAATAATTAAATCGGTTAAAAAAATATTTACGCTCAACATACTTCTTTCCGTCGCCTTAAGCGTTGCTCTTCTGACGGCAGGTATGCCTATAGTCAGGCTGTTTATGACAGAGCCTAATGAAGACGTCTTGTTTGCCGCCCATAAATATCTTATCGCCACGGCGGAGTGCTTCAGTCTTGTCGCTGTGCTGTTCGTTTTAAGGAACACTCTGCAAGGTCTCGGCTTTACATATGCAAATGCGGTTGCGGGTGCCGGCGAGCTGATAGGAAGAATATCAATAGCGCTTATTTTCACTCCGCTTATCGGCTTCAATGCAGTATGCTACGCAGCCCCTGCCGCATGGTTGCTTGCGGACATCCCGCTTGCGATTATATATTTAAAAAAGAAGAAGAAATTTAAGGCGTTAGCAATGCGGAATATGAATACAACAGCGGATATATAGCCCTTGAAATTTCTTTATCCGCAAACGAAATAAAAAGAATTATCATTAAATAGTCGAGTGAATCTCGTTTTATAAGTATCGATTTTATAAAACATTATTTATATTGGAATAAGCCGAGAAAGGAAGCAAGGCTTTTCGGCAATGGATTTATATGCAAAAAACCAACACTTCCTTATGAACACTCAGCCAACGGAGCGAGATTTTTTGTTAAACACCGAATTTTAAAATTCGAGACGTAAAAATCGATAAGCGGTCGCGACATTTACGTTTGCTTTTTTGTATACCCAAACAGGGTCCCTTGACCAAAAGCAAAGTACAATGCTTAATATTTTTTGCAGCACAAGCTCACTTTTGCCCTGTTGCGTATTAACCGAGCGATAATTATTTAAAATGAGGTGCCTTTATGAAAAAATATAATATAACGACATTGATTTTAATGATATTGGTTTGTCTCGGACCGCCGCTGAATCTTTTATTTGAGTATTTTGTTTTACATCAAAATCCGTCTCCTGTTTTGTGGGGTACAACGATTTTCTCGCTGACAGGCTTGCTGCTTTTCATCATCTACTATATAAAAATATTAAAGTAATAATGTGTTTGAATATGCAGCTTTGACCGTTACAGGTAAAACAGCTTCAGCTTAAAGAGGTGTTCATATGAAAAAACTATTATACGATATAGCTCCGTTTTATTTGTCCGAAGGGTGTATAGATGAGCTACACGCCCAAAAAATGATAGGAACGGCCGTATGTGCACCGGAGTCTTGTATAACTGAAATTCTAAACGAAGCTCTCTCTTTACTTTATAATCGTTTTTCCGGGATTGTTTTTATAAGGGCTGATGAAGAAACAATTTTAAAGACAGCCAACTATCTTAAGACGGATTATGATTATAAACAGATGAAGCCAACAGGTTTTTTGTCGTACAAATTGCCTGAGCTCTCATTTCCGTTGAATTCTGAAAATTTGCCCTACATTATAGATAATTTTGCTGATTTTTCTTCACTTGAAATTCATTTTGCCAAAAAAGAATCTATCAATTTTGTTTATGAAAGCGTTAAAAATCATCCGTATAAAATATCAGCTGAAAATTTATCTGATTTTGTAACAGAAAGATATGTGATTTTAAATAAAAGCGGAGATGCCGATGAGCTTGAATGTGTTGTAAAAGAGCCCTACATACAGGAGATTTTAGATATTATTTTGAAACATTTCAAATCGAATAAATAAACAAAATCTCACTCCGTAAAAAAGAGTGAGATTTTTTGTTGCGAATTGAATTTTGAAATGCGTTTCAGAAAAAGAAAAAATAAAAGGCAGAGATTATCTCTGCCCTTGGAGCTACTGGCCGGACTTGAACCGGCGACCTGCTGATTACGAAACAGATGAAAAAATATGAAATACACCCAAACTAACGAAAAACAGCCATTTCTTTTATACCTTGAAATGACTGTTTTTTAATTTAGCGCTGTGTTTTTATCCCGTTTTCCGTTCGTAAGTGGTCAATAAATGGTCAAAGAATAAATAGCAAATCCACAGTTTTTTATAGACAAAATGTCATATATGACGGTAAATAAATCACACCGCCTTTCAAAATACCCACTGCAATCAATTTCAAACCCAACATCAAGCAAATAATCGCTTTACTTATTCGCTTTTATTTTACACCTCATCAATCAATTGAAACCTTAAAACATAAAGGCATATCTGTTTCAATAGGACTGTCAAGTTCTATTTTTAAGAATCTGTTATTTCTTTCATAATGCAGAATTTGATTATATCCTAAAACCTCAACATTTTTAATATCGGCAGCAAACATATCTCCGCTGTATTTTAACGATTTAATCTTAAATGTTGTTCTGTCGGGCTTTAATACAAATATGTAAATGCTACCCGTTTTGTATGTAAAGCGGTAATCCTTACGAGAGTAATTATATTTTTCGTTAAATGAGCCGTTACCGTGTTTTTTCCCTTCTCCAAAAACCTTATAAGGTTGAGTTCCCCATATTGCTTCCTTGTTTTTGGCAGTCCAGTCACTCAACTTTTCCAATATTTGCATTTCTTCTTCACAAAAAGTTCCGTCTGCCTTTGGACCTAAATTCAAAACAAAGTTACCGTTTTTACTGATAACATCAACAAATGTTCCTGCAATTTTACCTGCTGTTTTGAATTTGTTTGTTGTGCAGTAGCTCCACGAATTATAGGCAGTAGATGTTTCGCTTTGCCAGATATACGGTGAAGTTGCAGCAAGTTGACCTCTTTCACGATCAAAAATACCCACATTATACATAATAGCGTCAGACTTATACTGAACGCAAACCTCTTTGTCCCATTCCACCGACCGATTGTAGTAATAGGCAAGAAATTTTTTCATATAAGGTCTGAAAGCATAGTTCATTACCCACCAATCAAAGAAAAGTGTTTCGGTATGATACTTATCAATCAATTCGCAGGAATTAACAAGCCAATCCTCAAGCCATTCCTTTGTAGGAGTTATTCCATGCTCCTGCTTGAGAAGATTATGCAAATTGTTGATTTTATGAATGTTATGTGCAGGTCCGTAAAAATCACGATATTTTTCATCAAGCACTTCGTTATCATAGCCCACAGTCCTACCGCCGTTCAAAAACCAAAAATGCTCTGCACGGTGACTTGATGTAGCAAATGTAACGCCTTGTTTGTCACATTCTTTTTTTAATTCTCCCAAGATATCGCAATGTGGTGCTTGTTTAACGGAGGTCCATTGAGATAAATCGCTGTCATACATTTTATATCCGTCATGGTGTTCTCCCACAGGCATAATGTATTTTGCACCAGCACTTTTCAAAATGCTGACCCATTTTTCTGCATCAAATTTTTCTGCCTTAAACATTGGCACAAAATCACGGTAATTAAAATCCTTGCCGTATTTCTTTTTATGATGCCAATAAACAGGGTTGCCCTTGTAATACATAAGTCTTGGATACCACTCGCTGTAATATGCCGGAACACTGTAGACGCCCCAATGAAGAAACACACCGAATTTAGCGTTTTTGTACCAAGTAGGTACAGGGTATGCCGAAAGGCTTTCCCAATTATCCTTGTACCTGCCGTTTTCTATAATGGAATCGATTTTTTCTAAATATTCATCAAGCTGTTTTCTGTATGCGACTTCCATAATATTTCTCCTTAATAATACCGGTTACTCTGAACTCCGATGCTGTTCGTATCAATCTCGCTTATTCTCAACTTATAGGCAGGCGAATTTTCTTTGAAAGAGAAATCATTACTTTCAGAATTGGTAAACATCGGGTCTGCAATCAAAGAATTTGCATCACAACCTGACTCTCTTTTTCATTTTTTCACTTCTGTGCCGATTTTATTGCACAATAAAGACTTTTATATATTTTATAGATTGAATTATAATAATCAATTTTTTCAGCATTAAACTCTGTTACTGTCAAATCGCAAACAGTCATTTTTTCACTTGCTTCGGTAACTGAATTATAATAACCGCTTCCTACACTTGCAAGAACAGCAACACCTAACACTCCGCTTTCTACACATTGAGATGAATATAGATTATTCGTTGTAATGTCGGCAAGAATTTGCAGCCACAACCGGCTTTTTGCACCACCTCCGGCAACCATTACTGTATTCAAATCAATACCTGATTCGCAAATAACCTCACAACAATCCTTAAGACTGAAACATACACCTTCCAAAACTGCTCTGTAGAAATTAAAGCGAGTATGATTTACTGAAATACCCGTAAATGAGCCTCTGCAATTAGGGTCAAGATGAGGAGTTCTTTCACCCATTAAATAAGGCAAATAGATTATTCCGTCACTTGTGATTTCCTTTGCGTTTTCATCAAGCTCGGCATAACTGTACGCCTGTGCAAAGTTCTTTCTAAACCAATTCACCGACAAACCACAGCCCTGCGTTACGCCCATAATGTGCCACATATCCTCAACAGCATGGCAAAAGGTGTGAGTTCTTCCGAATTTATCATATACAGGCTTGTCAACTGCTGTGAACACAACACCGCTTGTTCCGAGAGAAATGCTTGTGCATCCCGGTTTAACAACACCGTTTCCCACTGCGGCAGCCGCTTGGTCTCCTGCTCCTGCAACGACAATTGTATTTGTTGATAAACCAGTTTGTTTTGCAATATCTTCAGTTATATTTCCAACAACCTGTGAGCTTTCATAAACCTGCGGCAACAATTCTTTGTCAATATTGAATGCGGCAAGAATTTCTTTACTCCATTTTCTGTTTTTAACATCAAAATATCCTGTTCCGCTTGCGTCCGAAACATCAGTTGAAAAATTACCGGTTAAGCAAAAATTTATGTAATCTTTCGGCAAAAGCACCTTTCGTATTTTTGAAAAAATATCAGGCTCATTATTCTTTAACCACAACAGCTTACTTAATGTAAAGGAGGTGTTCGGAGCGTTTAAGGTCAGGTCAATATATCTTTCCTTGCCGATAGTATCAATAATTTGATTTACCTCTTTTTCTGTTCTTTGGTCGCACCAAATAATGCTGTCATATAAAACATCATTATTTTCATCAAGCACAACAAGACCGTGCATTTGACCCGAAACACCAATGCCCTTGATTTCATCGGAATTAACATTCTCGGCTGTTTTTTTCAAAGTATTAATAACGGCATTTTTCCAATCATTAGGTCGTTGCTGTGCCCAACCGTTATGCAGTTGAATGAGTTCATATTCTCTGCTGTCGGAAAAGATTATTTTACCCGTTTCATCAAATAAAACTGATTTTGTTGCAGATGTCCCTACATCAATTCCGATAAAATAACTCATAAATCCTTACCTGCCAAAATAATATACCTATTAACAAGTGCTTCAAGATATTCCTGTTTTCCGCTTTCTGCTGTCGGCTCTCCGTTTATAAGCGTGTACTGCTCAAGCTCCGCAAGAGAGGTTTGCCTGTCAGTAATTCTTTTACCGATGCCCTCTGTGTATGAGCTGTATCTGTTTTGAACGAAATTATCCATAACGCCGTCTGAAATGATTTTATCGGCAACGATAAGACCGTAAGCGAAAGCGTCCATACCTGCAATATAGGACTGAAAAATATCCTCATATGTGTTGCTTGCTCGTCTTGCCTTTGCATCAAAATTCAATCCGCCATTAGTAAATCCGCCGTTTTTCAAAACCTCGTACATACACATTGTTGTGCTGTATAAATCCGTAGGAAATTGGTCGGTGTCCCAGCCCAAGAGCATATCGCCTTGATTGGCGTCTATTGAACCGAAAACGCCGTTATCTCTTGCAACCCTCAGCTCGTGCTGGAAGGTGTGTCCTGCAAGCGTTGCGTGGTTGGCTTCAATATTCATCTTAAAATCTTTATCCAAGCCGTATTTACGCAAGAACGCAAGCACGGTTGAAACATCAAAATCGTACTGATGCTTTGTAGGCTCTTTAGGCTTCGGTTCAATGTAAAAATCACCTGTAAAGCCAATGCTTCTGCCGTAATCAACAGCCATTTTCATAAGATATGCCATATTGTCCTGCTCTTTTGCCATATCCGTATTGAGCAGAGTATCGTAACCCTCTCGACCGCCCCAGAAAACATAGCCCTGACCGCCGAGTTCAACGGTAATTTCAAGGGCTTTTTTAATTTGTGCCGCCGCATAAGCAAACACCTCGGCATTAGGAGATGTTCCTGCACCGCACATATATCTTGGATTATTAAAGCAGTTCGCTGTGCCCCAAAGAAGCTTTATGCCCGTTCTTTCCATTTCCGATTTGATAATCGGAACGATTCTGTCAAGATTGTCATTTGTTTCCTTTAAGGTTTCACCTTCGGGAGCAATATCACGGTCATGAAAACAGAAATACTCAATACCGAGCTTTTCCATAAGTTCAAATGATGCATATACCTTGTTTACTGCAATTTCCATAGGCGTTTTTCTGCCGAAGGATTTGTCAATTGTTCCTCTGCCGAACATATCTGTTCCGTCGCCGCACATTGTGTGCCAATAGCTCATGGCAAAATTGAGATGCTCGCTCATTTTTTTGCCTGCAACAATTTTATCTGAATCATAATACTTATAAGCAAGAGGATTTTTTGAATTAACACCCTCATATTTAATTTTTTCAATATTCTCAAAATACATTTTTCTTGCCTCCGCTTATTTTCTGCCGATTTCATTAAAAGGGATTTCTTTGAAATCGGGACATTTTTTTGAAATTTTACTGTCTTCTTTGATTCTGTAATCGCCGTTTTCATAATCCTCAAAGGAACTTTTTGCTCCGTTTAAGGTAAAGGTCTGATTGTTTTTAACGACAGAATATTTTTTGACTGTCTTTGCGATTTCACCGACCTTGTTTTGCTTTGAAATAATGATGTTATTTTGAACAGAGGAGCCTGACGGATTAACTGCAAAGCCCTCGTCCTCTTCTCTTTCATAGTCCTGATGCATACGCTCAATGCCGTCATACTTGTTGCCGATGGAAGCGTTAAACTCCTTTGCCTCATTCATAAGCTGCCATAAACGGCTGTCAGGCGTTTTACAGTTTTTTGCATACCAGCCGTCATTGTGATAACCGTCATACGCACGGTCATCATAGAGTATCTGCTTTCCTGCATTGATAACCAAATTGTTTTCAATCATATTATCTCTGCCGCCTCCGATAAGGAAAGCATAACCGGGAATATTGATAAGCACATTTCCGTACGCTGTCTGCCCTGAAGAATTATCGTCAAAGTAAATACCGCTTGGTGTAAAAGTGCCCGAGCCGATATTGCTGATACAGTTATAGCGGACAACATTGCCGTAGGTGCTGTAGCTGTATCCCGTATAAATCGCACCTGCATCTGAGGATTGTAAAACTACATCGTGAATGTAATTGTATTCCATTACATTTTCATTGCCTGTATAGAAAACGCCCATATGCGGCGCATTGTATATTTCATTATGGGAAACGGTGTTGCCGATACCGCTTAGATTCACACCTGCAATATATGTTTTCTGATTTTCGCCATAATCGTGCAGGCTGTTATCGGTAACAGTATTGTTGCCATAGACAAAGTCCTCTTTACTGCCGCCCGAAAGCACAACCGCATCTTTTCCGATAAAAGCGACCTCGCAGTTTTCCACAAGATTATTTTTGCCGCTGACATTGATTCCGCAATCCGCCGCATTTTTAACCGTGCAGTTCACGATTTTGCAGTTTTCGCCTGCAACGTTAAGGGCATCGGCTCTTGTGCCCTGCAAGGTAAGACCATCAACGGTAATATTGGACGCTTTTTCTGTGATACTGATTATATTTTCATTGCTTGTTGAAAGCATAATTTTGCTGTTCTCATTTTCATCAGGAGGGTAAAAATACAATATACCGCTATCACGGTCTATGTAATATTCACCCGGTGCATCAAGTTCCTCAAGAACATTGAAAAAATAATAATATCCGCCCTCCTTAAAGCCGTATTTACTGCAATACTCGGTAGTTATTGTCTTATCGTCATTTATACTTTTTATCGGTGTGGACATATCAGCCCAGTCCCAGTAAAAGTAACCGAACGCCCACAAATCATCGGTATTCTGCCAACTTTTTACTCTTGAATAAGTATCCTCGTCAAGGGCAAATGTGCCGCCTCTTTGGTTGCGTCTTTCGAGCCACGATTCATCAACAGGTGCGGGAGCATTCGGCTCATAGCAGTCGCCGATGTCGCTGACCTTGCCAACGGTTATATATGAATCGTTAGGATAGCGTGCAATTGTCATTCTTTTATCATTAAAGAACAATTCACAAGGATTTTCAGTTGCCGCATCGTCATAATACTCTTCCGTATTAAATCCGCCTGCCGCCTTGATTTTGCCGTAATCCGATTTTGTAAGACCGTATTTTTTCAAATCAAGCATCTTAACCTTATCCGCTGCCTGACTGTTAAGACTTTTAGCAGTTTCGCTATCAATAGAGGAAAAATCTTCGGAAGTTAAAATTTTGCCGCCGCAGAGGATAACCTCACCGTCGCCGTAGGAAGTGTAGGTAACAGATGTGCTTTTCGAAGAATCTCTTTCGTCAAACTCAATACCCGTTTCATAATATGTGCCCGCCATTATCGCAACGGTAATTGATGTTTTATTTTCATCTGAATTTGCAATAGCTTCACGAACAGCCTGCTGTGCTCTTTGAATTGTCTGAAACGGCTTTTCAAGTGTGCCGTCACCATTGTCATCACCGTTTACAGATATATAAAAATCCGCATTTTTAATAAGCTCTTTCCGACTGTCCGATTTTGTGTAAGCAAGTGCTGAAGGAGAGGCAATGGGAACATATTTTTTTATGTATGACATATATGTACCCACCGATGCTCCGATTACGGCAAGAGCCAAACCGACGGACACTGCTGAAATTATAATTTTCTTTTCCATAGAACTTCCTCTGTTTTAACTGTAATAAAGATATTTACTTCACCGTAAATTCTGTCGTTAAATATTCATCGCTGACCTTATTAAACGAATTTACTGCATACACATGCAAAAAGTATTTACCTTTCTCCAAGCCTCTTATTTTATTCTGTTCGGTATACATTATATCATTTCCCAGAATATAATTCTTTCCGAAAAAACGCACATAAGTTTTTTGACCGATTTCATTTTCAATTTCATAAATATAATACTTTATCGGGACATTTTGACAAGCACAATCAAAGCTTACTACAGCACCGTCTGATGTGCTTTCAGCAGAAATTTCAGCGTCACCAAAGGTCGGAGTAACGCCACTTCCTAATTTTTCGGCAGTTCTTGTAAATGAACTTTTCTCAAAAGAACGCATAGTAAATTCCTCTCCGAATTCAATTCCGGTATTTAAGTTTACTTTTTTCAATGTGAACGAATTGCTTTGCGTATCTACATACATCAAATATCCGTTATTCACATTATTTCTGTCAGGTACATCTTCGAGTTTGTAAATACCGATAAGCTGAGGATTTACCATATAATCCTTTTTATCAAGTAGTCCCTGACTTTGAAAGACAAGATTTTTTTGTGAAATATCCGCCGGAAAGTCGTTTGCTTCATTTTCATCTTCATTATCAAGCCAGTCAAAATCGAAATAGCTTGTTGTTCCCGTATTGATAACGGTAAAATCTTTTTGCATAATTGCTCTTTCATCGCTCATGCAATAATGAGAATGTCCTGTAAATACAACCGCCTGCGGATATTCTTTTAAAATACTATATATTTCTTCATATTGCGGTGTTGCCCAATGTCCGCCATTCACAATATTGCTGATGGGCATATGGATAAAAACAAAAATAGGCTTGTTTGGATCTTCTGTATTTGCGGCAGCAAGTTGTTCTTTTAAAAATTCTATTCTTTTCTCATTATATGTTCCATCTGCAAGTGTATCGTTGCTTTCGGCAAGCTCTTCATCTCCTTTTTCAAGTTTTGAATTAGAAATGGAGATAAAGCTATAGCCGTTAACAATCGTTCTTGTGTTGAGAGGAAGACCGGTTGACTTGTAAAAATTGTGTTCCTGGTTGCCGCCGTAAAATTCATGATTACCCATAGGATAAATAATGTGCGGTGCTTCTGCTCTGTCCTCACCGTAAACATAGTCTAAAATTTTGTTATATGCGCTGTATGCAGCATAATCGCCGGTAGCGTTGACCATATCTCCGTTAAATACTATCATATCGACATTTTGACTTTTATAGTATTTTAATGCTTTTATAAGATGATCTGCACCATTCATAACAGTAGCATAATCCCAACCGTAAAGATTTTTTTCTTCCTGTGGAAGCTGAGCATCTGATATAATGCCGACTTTTATATAGCCTTTTGAATTTGCTTCTATGGTTTCAACAACATATTTCTTACTTTTAGGAACGGTGAGAGCCTTATAAGTAATTACTGTTGCCGTAATTATTATTGCCGATGTCAAAAATAAATACAATATAATTAAATGTGTTTTTTCCATTATTTTTTTATTCTTAATTTTCAACATATATATGCTCCACTGTTGTTTCATCACCCATCGTTATAAGCGTACCGCCGTTTTGACCGGGTGTCTGAGAACATCTGTCGCCTGTTTTCATTGCATAAGTAAGTCTCACTCCATCATACATCACGCTGTAATTATTCAAATGGTCATGACCTGCAAATACATATTTTGTACTGTCAAGCTCCTTAATCACATTGAACATACCTGTATTTATATATGACGGGCATTCCTCTTCACCCTTAACGCCGAAGTTTTCACCTTCTGCACCACCTTCTTGCTGCCATAAATCATAAGCGGTTTTGAATTCAGGAAGTGGGATATGTATAAATAACATAGAGTCTGTTTTTGTTTTGTTATATTCATTAATTCCGTTTATCGCCCATTTATACCATTCAATTTGGCTGTCATAGATAAAGTCATAATGTCTGTTCTCATCGTCTTTATCATAGTAACGGCTTGCATGCGTATCCATCATAATGAGACTCTGCACGATTTTATCATTTTCTCTGATATTTATTATGTAATTTCCGATTCCACCGATATTATCGGGACCCTGCTTAAACAAACAATTTTCTGCTTCTTCGTATTTATTTGCTATCCATGCTAAATCAACATTTCCCTCACCGTCGTGATTGCCGTTAATCGGTGCCCATGGAATACCGTAGCTGTCTATTTTATTAATTGCCTTAATCACAGAAAATTTAGTGAATTTTGCCCAAACCAAATCTCCTGTGATAACTATTAAATCGGGCTTTTGCTTTGTAACAAGCGTATCAACCGTTTCGTATACATTATCGGCTTTTCCACACAAATCTAAAGCATCATTAAATTGTAAGTCGGTAATAACAAGAATTTTGAAATCCTTATTTTCTTCCTTTTCAAGAACAATCGTATCATTTATATCATAAGGTTTATCTCTGTACCAATAGTCGTAATCGTATGTTTTTCCTTTCAAAGGAAACATCAATATTGATACGATTATTAAAACGATAACTAAAAATACACTTATACCTATAATCAGACCGTTAATTGTTTTACTCATTTTTTCTTTCTCTCCGTTTCTATATATGAATTTAATAAAGCACAAGCAAGCGACAATGCACCTGCGGTATACAGTATGGGCTCATAGCTGATAAGTGCGGGCATAAATCTGCCAAAAGCAAAAATACCTGCGGCAAAAAGTACAAGCAATATATAATGAATCACACCGTTTTTTACCGTTGCACCAAACGACAGACCGATAAACAGTCCCGTTAAACCGCCCATAATTCTTGCTATCCACATAACAGCTAAGGTTATTGAATTTGTTTTCATTAAAGGCATAAGCATTTGCAGATGATAGATATTCAAGTATGTAAGCAATATTATAAAAATGCCCGAAAACAAAAGTCCTAATGTAAGAAACTTTTGCCTGTCAAATTTTTTCGGCAGTAAAACAGAAAGCAAAGTACCGACTGCAAAAAGAGGTACAAATAAGGCAATCAAAATAGTAAATATTTCGTGTTCCTTCATTGCGGCGTCATACACATAATCTTTAATTAAAAAAATGACCGAAGACATAGAAATGCCTATGCTTGCAGATGTTAAAAACTTTGTAAGCTTTTTCATTTTGTTACCTCCTGTAAGTAATCTGATATTGCCTTTGTCAGCGAGCGTTCATCGTCTGACGGCAAATCGCAGTACTGACTGAATATCATAACGCCGCCGTAGCCTTTCAAGTAAGCGTAGGCTGTTTTGTCACGGATAATCGCCTGCGAATTGAAATATGTATATCTGTCTTCCTTTGTGTCTCTTTTCTTCATTGTATAAAAATTATTGAACGGAGATATTTCTTCACTTATTGCGTTATACGCATATTGCTCCATTCTGCCGCCCTCCCATGTTCCGTAGAACGGGAAGCCGATATTTATCTGCTCCTTTGAAAAGCCCCGGCTTTCAATATAGTCCGCCGCCTGAACACAGCTGCTAAAGAATGAGGAATGCTGTCCGTCCTGATCAAGAATGTCATAGCCCATAACATTAACATAATCAATACATTCAATTGCTTCCGGTGTGTATTTTAATGCCCAAGTGCCGAGTGCTAAGGAAAGCGTTGCGTCCTCTTTATTCCACATTTCAGTTTTCATTCTTGCTTTCAGTTCCTGCAAAAAGCTATTGTAGGCATCAAATTCGTCCTGCGACATTGGGAATTCCCAGTCAAGGTCAATGCCATCAAATTCATATTTGTTGGCAAAAGCAATCATATTTGTAATCAGAGTATCCCTGTTTTCCGTAATGGATTTCATAACCCTCTGATTACCGTTTTCGCCCGATGGATTAAGAATAGTAATAACAAGATTTACGCCCTTTTCGTCGAGTACCTCGTGGAGATTTCTCATCATTACGGCGTAGTATTTATTTTCAACATCATCACTATACCTCATTTTTACTGAACCATCTTCATCCCATATTACACTGCCTATCTGAATGTAATCTGTTATGGTATCATAATAACCGGAATCTATAAGTTCTTTAATTTTTACATTTTTTTCTTCGTCAGATAATGCATCATTATCAATTATGCCATATATGGTGTTTTCTACTACACCATATCTGGGATCACCTAAGGCACCATATGTTGCTACACGAAAATTACTTTTCTTTTCAGGCGCAGCATTATATATTTCCATTTCACGGATTTTTGGCAGGTTGTCACTTTCCTCCACCGTCAGCTTTACATAACGAGCCTTGACCGTATCAAAGGTGCAAAGGCGGTGGAATTCAATTTTATCGTTAGCATAAATTTGCGTAAAGCTTTCGTTATCGTCCGATACCGATATAGAGAATTTCTGCACATTAAGTCCTTTTTCTTTTAGAATAACAGAGTTGAAATCACAGCTTTCGCCAAGGTCAATCACCGATTCGCCACCGTTTCTTGTTTTAAAGCGGTAAACAGAGCTGTCTTTTCCGTCAGTCATTTTATTGCTTTTATCTTTAAGAGCAAGGTTTTCACTTTGTATGTAGTCCTGATTGGACGCATATTTTGAGCTTGTGCCCATAGCCTCGCCGACCGCCGAAAGCGAGATCAGCAGCACCATAAACAGGCTTATTACAGTAATTGTAAATTTTTTCATTATCATTTTACCTCCAAAGTTTTGATTTCAAACGGCTTGAATGTCATTGCTTCTAAATCAACATCATTCGGATTTTCAAAAAGCATATCCGTTTGCTTTACGCTGTTAAATTTAATATTTGCTTTGACCCTTGCAACCGTTTTTATACCGGCTGTTTCATACATTCTTACTGCAATATTTCCTCTATCGTTCACAAATACCGTTTCAATAATTATGTTTGAATTATCGCAGTTAAATATAGGCTTAATATCCAAACTGCCCTTGTAAATTCTTAATGGATTATTCAGCTCGTAGCCGATTTTTACAAGTTCGCTTTCCATAGGCTTTTTGCTGTGAGGATAAATTGCGTAGGTAAAGAAGTGCTCGCCTCTGTCAGCAGTTTTATCGGGATAAACAGGACTTCTCAAACAGTTAAGACTGATTAAACCGTCTTTTACTCTGTGCCCGTATTTGCAGTTGTTAAGTATTGCAACACCGTACTTGCCGTCATAAACATCAATCCATTTATGAGCAGGAATTTCAAACTGTGCATAGTCGATTTTGTTATCGGTTTTTGTACTGCGTTCAATTTTTCCGAACTGAATATCGCACAAAACCTTGTCGCTGAAATTTTTCGGATAAGCGTCAATACGAAGCATTTTGTGTTTTTCGTGCCAGCTGACCTCATTTTCAACCTTTATGTATGGACTGTTTTCCGTCAAAATAATTCTTTGCTTTAACGAAGACTTGTTATACAAAAACTCATTTTCCCTTACAACACTGTTTCCGTCGATATATTCACGGCTGTTTTTAAGCTTCATATCACTTGGTTTATGCTTTGTGTAATTTATATCTATATCCCATGCATTGTATGGATGAACAAATCTGTCCTTATAAATTCTAACTGCATTAAAGCTTGATGAAACACAGTTGTAATCATTGTGCTTATCAAGTATTTTTTCTATCTGTCCCTTGTTATTAAATACAACCTTAAGGTTCTCATTTTCAATAACATTCTTTGAAAAATGCAATGAGACAGGCAATTCTGCTTTTTCCAATTTGCATGCGGAATATGGAGCAAGTGAATATTTGTACCACTCACCATTATGTTTTGTGTAGCCCGAACGCTCAAAATCAACCGGATTTATCGCAAAATATGAATTTTCGTCATTTCTTAAATAAGAAACGGTTTCATCGATAATACAGTTCAGTTTTGCCTTTAAGATTTCATATCTTGAATTACATTCCTCATAAACCCTGTGAATGGACGAGCCAGGCAGAATATCGTGAAACTGATAGAGCAAAACCTCTTTCCAAATTTCCTCTAATTCTTTATGCGGATATTCTTTACCCTGCATATATGCCATGGTACAAATCCACTCGGCAAAATGAAGCAGACGCTCGCACTCTCTGTTGTTCTTTTTGACCTTGCCCTGTGTGGTATATGTGCCTTGGTGCTTTTCTAAATAAAGCTCGCCTTTATATTCGGGATAATTTGATATATCTTTTTTGAGTTCATTAAAAAACTTTTCGGATGAGGACATCTTAACATTCGGAATATAGCGTAAATTCTCGCACCTTTTTGCCATATTGATATGGTATTCGCCCGGTCCTCCGCCGCCGTCTCCGATTCCAAATGACATAAGTGCAATATCGCTAACTTGCTTTTCCTTATACTTCTGATATGTTTTTTCAAAAGCATATGGTGTGGCATTTGAATTATAGTCGCCCTCGGGTGGCATATGAACAAGCACCTTGCTGTCATCGAGTCCGTTCCAAATAAATGTGTGATGTGGAAAATCGTTTATGTTGTTCCAGCTAAGCTTAATTGTCATAAAACTATCCATACCGCATTTTTTGATTATCTGCGGTAAAGCTGCCGTGTATCCGAAAACATCGGGAAGCCAAAGGGTTTTAACGTCTTTTCCGAATTCATTTCTGAAATAAGTCTTTCCGTAAAAGCACTGACGGATAAGGCTTTCTCCGCAAGGGAGATTGGTATCGGGCTCAACCCACATACCGCCCTGTGGTTCTATATTTCCTCGTTCAACAGATCGCTTTATTTTTTCAAAAAACTCAGGAGATTTTTCTTTTATGAATTCATATTGCTGTGGCTGACTGCCGTTGAAAACATAACTTTGACATTGTTCGCTTTCATAAACTGCATTTGAGAATGTTCTTATCGCTTTTCTTTTTGTTTCACGAACAGGCCATAGCCAAGCAAGGTCAAGGTGACCGTGCCCGACAGCATAAACGGTAAAATCTTGTTTATATTTACCGTCAAACATTTTTGATAAAGCATTTCTCGCCTTCAAGATATTTTCCGATTCTGTATTGTGTGAAAGTGATATTGCCTTGTTTATATAAGCCTTAATCTCTCTTTTTTGCGCATCATCATTTACTGCGCTAAGGAGCTGATAGCAGGCTAAAATATCATAATACAAATCTAAAATATCCTGTCTGAAGACACAAATATCGGCTCTCTTAAAGTGTGCCTGACCACTGCTTTTTCCGCCTCTGCCGTTGTTGCCGCAGTCGGCATAAAATAATACTTTGCCGTCCTTAAATGCATCAATTCGGTCTAAAGGAATAATCGCTTTGCCTTTGACAGTCTGAAAATTATCCACCATTCCAAGCACATTTGTTATACCTTGGATAACTTCACCGTTTTTATTATAGATACAACCCTCGCCACCTACATCAATTACAGCAACAAGATTTTTCTGCATATTCTCTATATCCGCCGTGAATTTGAACCAAGCGCAGTCAAAAAAACCGCCCCAACTGTCGCCGATTTTTATATTATCGAAACGCTCGTTTTTCATATCGTCAAAGCATATCGGTTCGGTTGATTTATGCACAAACGCATTTAACTGTGCAATAGGGGTGTAAATGCTCTGCTTTAATTTTTTCAAAAAAAGCGAATATTTTATATTGCTGTGATTTTGTAAAAATGTTCGTAAATTTTCGTCCATAATGTTCTCCGTTCTCGTGCACGATAATATGTAAAAATAAAATGCAATGGCGTTGCATTTTATTAAAGTGATTTATCAACCTTTATATACAGTTGTGAATACTGATACTCGGGCACAGCTGTTTTTGCCACAACCGTTTCAAATACGCTTTTTACTGCATTATATCCCTGCTCAAAGGGCTGCTGATAAACGGTTGCCAATATATCTCCGTTTAGCATAGCTTTTCTCGTGGTTTCGGTATCGTCAAAAGAACAAACCTTGATATTCCGTTCGCTTTCTTTAATTGCTTTCAGTGTTCCTGTAACACCGCCTGCGGTTATGCACACAAAATCAATGTTTCTGTTTTTTTCCAGCACGGTTTTCATTGCCGTGTAGGCTTTTTCGTTATCATCGTTATTTTCTATTACATCTGCAATTTGAATATTTTTGTATTCTCTAATAACATTGGAAACGCCCTTAACTCTCTGCTTGTGTCCTTTATGCGCCAAGCTACCCGTAACAATACAAAGATTTGCTTTTCCGCCCGAGAGCAAACCAACAAGACGACCTGCTGTTTCGCCGCTTTTCAGATAGTCACAGCCCACATATGTAAGACGCTTTGAGTTGGATATATCGCTTGAAAGCGTGATTACATTTATGCCGCTGTCAGTCATTTCGTCAATCTTTTTGCAAAGTGCTTCGTCCTCAACAGGAGTCAGAATTACATTTTTTGTGTCTTCAGGCAAGTCGGAAACAGCTTTAATAATATCACAAGCGTTATATCCTTTAATTTCCCGGATATTCAGTTTTATACCATAATCAGAATATTCACGCTCGGCGGCAAGCATTCCTTTTTTTACATCGTCAAAAAATGAATTGCCGATACTGTTCATAATAACTGTAACAGGCACAGAGCGATTGGAATATACCAAAGCCTTTCCTATAAGATTAGGCTTATAGTTATGCTCCTCTGCGATTTTTAGTATTCTTTCCTTGGTTTCAGGGTTTACGCCCTCTCTCCCCTTCAAAGCACGGTCAACCGTACCTCTGCTGACCCCTGCAAGCTCTGCAATTTCTTTTGCGGTTATTGCCATAAATTCCTCCGCTTGACTTTTGATTACAAATATTATATAGTAAATATTATCATATTCGTGCTCGTGCACGGCTATAATGATTGTAATCCATTAAGTTAAGAAAGTCAAGAGGTATTTCTATGACAGAGGAAAATTACAGGCATCATAAAGAAAAAGGAAAGCATATTGCAGGGCAGATGACTCTGACAGAATTAGCGTCACAGATGCGCAATTCATCAAAAGCAATAGAGCGACTGAATATTAAACAGTACAACTGGTGGAACGAAGGTTTGCACGGTGTTGCAAGAGCCGGTGTTGCAACTGTATTTCCGCAGGCAATTTGTATGGCGGCTTCTTTCGATGCAACAGCAGTTAAGCGATGTGCGAATATCATTGCGACAGAGGCAAGAGCAAAATTCAATGAGAGTCAAAAGAACGAGGATTACAGTATATATAAAGGACTTACGCTTTGGTCGCCTAATATAAATATTTTTAGGGATCCACGCTGGGGCAGAGGTCACGAAACCTACGGCGAAGACCCGTATTTAACCTCCGTTCTCGGTTGTGCCTTTATTGAGGGGATACAGGGCGATAATGACAAATATATGAAAACCTCTGCATGTGCAAAGCACTTTTGCGTGCACAGCGGTCCCGAGGGATTAAGGCACACTTTTAATGCCGAAGTGTCCAAAAAGGATTTTTACGAAACGTATATTCCTGCGTTTGAAGCCGCCGTTAAAAAAGCAAAGGTCAGCGGTGTTATGGGAGCATATAACATGGTGAACGGTGAAAGCTGTTGTGCCTCTGACAAGCTTATTGATAAGCTATTAAGAAAAGAATGGGGCTTTGACGGTTACTATGTTTCGGATTGTTCTGCAATATTAGATGTTATATATAAACACAAGAAAACATTAAATCCAGCAAAAGGCGCCGCGATGGCAGTAAATGCAGGTTGCGACCTTGAATGCGGAGTAGTATATTCATTATTGCCTGTATCCGTAAAGTTGGGATATACAAATAAAGAAACCTTAAAAAAGTCTGTGTCGAGACTGATGTCAATCCGAAGTGCTCTCGGAATGTTTGATAAGGATTGCCCTTATAACGAAATAAGTATTAGTGATAATGCAACACCCGAGCACGAAAGCGAAGCAGTTAGAATGGCAGAAAAAGGAATTGTACTTTTAGAAAATGACGGTATACTTCCCCTTAAAGAAAATGCACAGAAAATCTTGATTACAGGATTTAATGCCGACAACAAATTAGCTTACCTCGGAAATTATTTCGGTGATCCGTCGCATTTTGTTATGGTTACAGATGCCGTTTCACAATATAACATTGATACTGAATTTATCAGGGGCATACATCTTTATAATCAAAACACAAATTATGACAAGGAAGCAGCATTAAAATCTGTCGCAGAATCGGATATTATCATTATGTGCACAGGGCTTGACTCCTCCATAGAGGGCGAAGAAGCCGGTGGCGCTCTTGCAGGAGGAGGCGGTAATATCGGTGAACAGGGAGACCGCGAAACAATAGAACTACCGCTTAATCAACAAGAATATATTGAGGAATTGCTCGATACAGGCAAAAAGATAATTTTGCTTAACTTTTCAGGCGGCTGTATAGATTTTAGAAAATATAAAAACAGAGTAAACGCTATCTTGCAATGCTGGTATCCGGGAGCACAAGGCGGAGAGGCTATTGCTAACATACTTTTCGGCAAATGTTCTCCAAGCGGTAAATTACCGATTACATTTTACAACTCGGTTGATGATTTACCTGATTTTTGCGATTATTCCATGCAAAACAGAACATACAGATATTTTAAGGGTGATGTGCAGTATCCTTTCGGCTACGGAAAGACTTATACAAAATTCGATTTGTTAAAAATCGATTACAAATCAAAAGAGAAGCAATTATCTTGCTTAATTAAAAACTCCGGCGAATTTGATTGTGATGAGGTAGTTCAGATTTACATTACCTATCCCAAAACAAATTACGAACTTCCGACTAAATCGTTAATCAAGTGCAAGAGAGAATTTATTCCAAAAGGTGTTACAAAAGAATTTATATTCACTTTTGAAGAAAATGATTTTTATTCAACAGATCATTTTGGTAATACCATTTTCCTTGAAGGTTCATATAAAATATTAACAACAGACGGACAAAACATATATGATGAATCAATTTCGTTTAATAATAGTCAAGAAACAAATATAGTAAATGAATATCCGCTTTAATCATATATAAAGTAATGATTTGTGTTAGTTTAATAAAAGGTGAAGTCAATCTTTTATAATCTTTGTTGCTCTATAAATATCATTTCTAATAAAAATACTTCTTATTCAAAATCTTTCGGTTTTCTCTTTAAGAACCAAAGCATACGAAATACTTTTTTTAAATTTAATCAAGTCATTTTTTATTGCCTGCATTGAAAATGTGCAGGCTATTTTTTATAAATTTTTTCTAAAAACACATCAACAAAACTTGAATTTTTCTCCGTATTATAGAGAGGTATTCTTTTGTTATGGTGAAATTAAATGTAAACAAGGTGTAAAAAATTTGAAAAACACCCGAACAAAATTGAAATTTTTCTCCGTATAGTAGAGGGACTTTTTTTATGGGTGTGTTTTTGTTTTCAAATTTACTTATGCTTTTTTCTTTTTGAAAAAGTATCTCTCGAATAATACGAAAGGA
>UMBF01044892.1_pt1 | contig 52080 bp, 73 predicted proteins | sample 1963901 | NCBI WGS metagenome assembly UMBF01 (sample SAMEA4835935, study PRJEB28245) | human gut metagenome | biome: gut microbiome; material: fecal sample | place: Denmark | collected 2008 | reverse complement strand
AAAACGTGCGATTCGTGCCAAAAAACGTGCAATTCGCGTGCAATAGCGCGAGAAAAAACGCGCGGCGCGCGAATAACGCCCAGGGCGGCCGTTTAACTTGCCGGTAACTTGCCAGAGCGACGCCAGAAGCCCCAGGGAAGCCCTGTCACGGCTTTTTACAAACCGATGCGGAAAACTAGACAAAGAAAAACAAAACGCCCACAAGGCCGCTTTCCGACGGTCTGGTGGGCGTTGCTTTTTACTGCACGACGGAGCTATCAACCCAGAGGTCGGAAACTTCGCCCGCCATTTCTTCGGCACCGATGGAGCCGGAAGCAATTTTGGAAATGAGAGTGGAATCGAGCGAGAAGCTCAAAAACTTGTTGCCGCTGGTTGGATTCACGGCCCAGTAATCAATGGCCCTGCAAGCATCAAAGCCGTGGTTCAAGACTAGATCCTGGACGGATTCAAAGGCCCGGCTTTCCGAATTGCTGACCGGGAAGGCCTGAACCTTCACCACGATCTGGCCGTCGCAGGCGCCGCCAACGGTGAGACTTTCAATTTCGCCATAGGACAGCGAAAGCCCCGGGGTTTCGACCTTTCTACCGGTGCGGCTTATTGTGAGAGCGCTTGCGTCGAGCATGAAGGGCTCCGCTTCCGATACGGCAGCGGAAAGAGAGGAGGCAATGCTTTCCGAGGATTCGGAAGAAGCGGGGGCAGCGGAACTAGAAACGCTTTCGGAAGCCGCAACGCTTGAAGCGACAGAAACCGAAGATGCAGCCGCCTTGTTGCGATATTTGCCGCTGTACTTGATGATGCTATAAGCACACATGGCGAGAAAGATTAAAAGGCAGATTCCGCAAAATTTCAGAATGCCTTTCAAGATTCGTTTTATCGTGTTCATGTTTTCCTCCCTGGGCAGCTTGCCCTTTCACTTCCGAAACCAAATCAGCCCGCAGCGGAGGAGTTCTCTTCTGAGACGTTCTTCTCCACAATGGCCGTGTTCTGCGATGCGGCGCCTTCCGGCAGTTCCTTCAACGCCTGAATATACCCCAAGAGCCGGTCGAGCTGCCGATCAGACAGGGAACCGAGTTCCCCGGTGATTGCGGCCTCCGCCGGGCGCTGGGCGGCCGCTGGCGGTGCGTGTGTTGGGCTTATAGGCTCGCGGCTGTCCGTAACGCCGAGAAGGTAATCCACAGAAACGCCGAAATAGCGAGCAATGGCGGTTTTAATTTGGTCGTTTGGTACGCTTTTTCCGTGTTCATAGAACGACACGGTCGGTTTTGAAATGCCGAAGATGCGGCCGAACTCCTCCTGCGTCATGTGGCTTTCTGCGCGTAGAAGCCGGATTCGATCTGAAATACTTGCCATGCCGCAGCCTCTTTTCTTTAAGTTTATGATTCCTAAACAATTATACACGAATGGTGAAAGGATTTCAATTAAAGAAGTTCAAACTTGCAGTTTAAGAAAATGAAACTTTTCTATTGACAGCAGCAGAAAGTTTGATTATAATAAACTCGAAGTTTGAGAAACTGAAACCAAGGAGGCGAAAACCACATGAATTGCGAACTTCTGAAAGAGACCAGAAAGCAGGCGGGAATCACCCAGGAGGCCATGGCAAAAAAACTCGGCTACAAGGGAAAAGGCAGCTATTGCCTTCTGGAAAACGGAGATGTGAAGTGCACGGTTGAGCAGGCAAAGATTATTGCGGAAACAATCGGCATGAGCATGGAGAAATACCAGCAAATTTTTTTGGCTTGAAAGTTTGAGTTTCTCGAACCTATCACAGACAAAAGGGAGGAACACACATGAATTTGTACGAAATCAGCGTGGTGGATGGCAAAGGCATTACCCACAAGTCGAAGATCTACGAAATTAACGTGGATGCTGCTTTCAAAGAGGCGTTTATCCAGGGGAAAATCTACGGAGCCGCAAAGCTGGACGACTGCACGGTGCGGCAGATCCAGACAAACGCAGGCGTTTCCAAAGACACCGAACGCGAGTATTTGGGCCGAATCAAGAACATTCTGGATGCCCTGGGCGAAGATAGCTATTGCGCGTGGGCCTTTGGGGGCTGCGTGGAGGACGCCGAGGAGAACATCGACAACGATTTTGCAGTCAGCATGAGGGGCCGTTGGGAAGACGAACGGGAGGCGCACGAAAAAACCCGCAAGAGCATGACCGAAAAGGTGAACGCCCAGGGCCAGCGCATTGCAGAGCTTGAAGCCGAATTGCAGAAGGCCAAGCAGATGGAGGGCCGGGCACGGAAGGAGGCTGCGGAGTTCAAGATCGCCCTGGAAAAGGCGAAGGGAAAGATCCTCCCGGACAACGTTGCCGCAGAACTTACCATTATGCTGCGGAAGCAGGCCGACGAAGCCGCCAAAGAAGCACTTTACTACGCGGACCGGATGACGGCAGAGGTTGAAAACTCCGTCCCCGCTGGTGCAGCCAACAGTGCAAAGAACTTCCGCAAGTGCCGCAAGGCCCAGGTTGATGCGCTGCGCCTGCTGGGTGCGCTGGGGAACATTGGAGGCTCGGAAAATGACGATTGACGATCTCCGCATACTGCGCGGCCTTTCCATGACGAAGCTGTGCGAAGCCGCAGGGCTTTCCATGGGGGCAGTTTTCAAACTGACCAGGCCGGGCGCAGAACTTGAACGGGCCCAGCTGGGCACCGTTATGAAGCTGGCCGCCGGGCTGGGCGCGGTGATTACCGTAGACCCGGAAGGCGTGACCATAAGACCACAGGAGGAAGCAAAATGAAAATCAAGTCCATTACCTTGCAGAAGATCGCGGTCGTGTGTGGCGGTCTGGGTCTTTTCTTTGGCCTGGGCTTTGCCGGGAACTTTGAGACGACCGGCGAAACCAGCACCGGCACGTTTATGGTTTCCCTGGGCTTTCTGCTTTTGGCCGTGCTGCTGGCCCGTGTGAGCTTTGCAGTGCAGGACATGGAGAAGCGGGAGAACAAGATCCATAAGGCCCAGAAGGGCACCGTGAAGCCCCGCATGAAGCGGAAGGCAGGCTGACCATGTTTCACACAACGGTGAAATGCGTGGACTGCGGCGCGCTTATGGTTGACGTGCCGAGCAATACAAAGCGCTGCGCCGTCTGCCGTGTGGGCCACAACAGAGAATCCGTCCGCAGGGCGAACGAGACCAGGAGGGCCGAGGAGGCCGCACGGCCGAAGCCGCGAAGCCTGGACGACGACCTGGAAACCTTGAAGAAATACAACGAGCAGCGCCGGGCCGCGGGCCCTGAGCCTTTGACCTATGGCGTTTGGAGGTCCAGAGGGGCCCCGGAGGAATACGCATGAAAGAATTTGACAGCATCCGCATTGTAGACAAGGGAGACGACAGCCTTTCTTTTGAAATGACCGGCAACGTTGCTGGAAGCCCATACGACACGATCGTGTTTTTGCTTCGGGCAACTTCCGGCCTGATTGCCGCCTCGGCCAAGGACAGCGCAGATCCGCAGAAAGTGGCGGATGTTTTTGCAAAGTTATTCGCCAAGCGTATTGCGCAGGATATCCAGGACGAGCGGGACCGCCGGGCGGAGAGCGCAGAGGCGGTCGTGGAGCGGTTTAACTTTCAGGTGCGCGAGATTTCGGAAAGCGTTAAGGCGCCGCTGGTGAATGATGCGGAGCAAGAACAGGAAGAGGCTCAGGGCGCGGCGCACAAGCCTGCAAAGAAAGGAGGCTGCGAAGAATGATCCTTTTGTTTATTGGCGGCCTGGTTGTTGGCGCCTTAGCTGGCATCTTTGCACTGGGGCTTATTTCCTCCGGGCATTGCGCGGAGTGCCGCGCATATTACGACCGCCAGATGGAAGCCATGTGGAGGAGGGAAAACCGGTGGCAGTAAGTGAAGCCTGGCGGGACGTGCCCGGCTATGGCGGCAAGTACCAGGCAAGCGACATGGGCCGCATTGCAAACACCTTCTGGCACGGCCGGAGGCGCCAGAATGGAGGCCGCACCATCCTGGCCCAGTTTAAGAAAAAGCCCCGCGGAAAGGCCAGGGACAGCGCAAAACGCTTTGTGCACCTCACAGATCTGGAAGGGCACAGGAAGGAGGCTTCCGCCGCAAAGGTCGTGGCAGAAACCTTTCTGGGGCCAGTTCCTCCCGGGATGGCGATTTTTCACAAGAACGGCAACCCGGCGGACAACTCCGTTTGGAACCTGGTTTTCCGCACCCCGGAAGAAATAGGCCGCATGACCGGCGCGGATAGCACCCGGCGGCCGGTGCTGAAATTCAGCGCCACCGGCGAGCTGCTGGAATGCTATTCCAGTGCCCGCCAGGCTGCCAAGCAGAACTATTTCAGCTACCAGGCCATTATTGACCGATGCAACGGCAAATGTAAACGGCACGTTCTGGCCCCGGACGGCAACTATTACGCCTGGGACAACACCGTGGGCGTAAGAAAGGCTAAAGAGGACCTTCGGGCGCTTGCCCGGCAAGAAGGCCGCCTATTTGCCCCGAAGAACTGGCCCGCTACCTAAATTTTACCACGAAAAGAGGTTGGAACACATGAGCAAACCCGCCACGAAAGCGGCAAACAGCCCGTTCTATTTGGCACGAATGGAGGCTGCGAAGGTCAACGACCGATTCAGCAGCCGCGAAGGCGCAGCAGACGAAACGGGCATTGACCGCACCCGCCTGGCTCGCATAGAGCTGGACAGCATCACCCCTTACCCGGAAGAAGTTATGCTTCTGGCCGACGCATACGACGCCCCGCAGCTTTTGAATTTCTATTGTTCGACGTGCTGCCCGATTGGCCGCCAGAACGTGAAGCCCTGCGCCTTGCAGGAGTTCGACCGCGTTATGATGCAGGCGCTTGCCGCATTGCAGGGCGCAGACAAAGTTAGTGCTGCTATTATTTCTATTGCCCGGGACGGCCGCGTGGACCCCGGCGAGGATGTGAAGATGGGCGAGATCCTGGCCTACATGAAGAACGTTGCCAGCACAGCGGAGGCAATGCAGCTTTGGATCAAGAAGAATTTGAAAGGAGAGGTCTACAATGGCAAGAAGTAAGAAAAGCACCCGGGAGCCTTCCAAAATGGTGCGGGTGGACGAGGCAATGGAGATTTTGAGCGTTTCCAAGTCTACCGCCTACCACACCATCCAGAAGTTTAACAACGAGCTCCGCGCCAAGGGCTACGAAGTGCCCCGGGGCCGCGTTCCTCGCAGCTATTTCATGCAGCGGTGCGGCTTATGAGTGAAGAAGAAACCAGAGAGCGCACCAGCGCGATTCTCGGCCGCCCTGTGAGCGATTCCGCATGGACGGAAGCCTGGGAGAAGGCCAAAAGAAAAATCCGCCATATCGCAGAGTTCTGCGGGTATGACGGATGCAGAGAGCAGCCCGGCTATATGGCGCAGCTTGCAGCGGAGTACATCCGCGAAGCGACGCTTTCAGCCTGGACAATAAAGAGAGGGGCCGCCAAAAATTGACGACCCCAGAACACACACCAACAGTTTATCACGATTTTTGCGAAAAATCAAGGAGGACACACAATGGAACTTTTGACGTTGAGCCTTGAAAACTTCCAGGGCTTGAAGCATGAGGAAATCCAGTTGGACGGCCACAGCGCCAGCATTTACGGCCGGAACGCCAGCGGAAAAACTACCATTTTCAACGCCATCACCTGGCTGCTTTTTGGCAAGCCGAGCACCTGGGCGAAGAACTGGGACCCCAAGACAAAGGGACCCAACGGGGATTTGCACAACCTGGAACACAGCGCAACCGGCACCTTTCGGCTGGACGACGGCCAGACCGTGACCTTGAAAAAGGTTTTCCGCGAGGTATGGAAGCGCAAGCGTGGCAGCGCCGCAGAGGAGTACTCCGGGAATACCATTGACTACCAGATCAACGGCGTCCCTTGCAAGGAAAAAGAGTACATGGCGGCCGTCCAGGAGTATTGCAGCGGCGAAGAAACCATGAAGCTGCTGACCATGCCCGATTACTTCCCCTCCGTTATGGACTGGCAGAAGCGCCGGGAAATTCTGCTGGACATTTGCGGCGACGTTTCCGACGCCGACGTGATCGCCAGCACCCCGGAGCTGGCAGGGCTTCCCGAGTTCCTTAAAATGCCCGGCAGCACGACCCGCCTCTATAAGGTGGACGAGTACAGAAAAATCGCTGCCGCCAAGAAAACCGACCTGAACAAGAAGATCGAGGCCATTCCGAACCGCATTGACGAGGCAAGCCGCGCCATTGACAAGGATCTCCCGACGCCCGAAGACCTGGCGGCCAAGTTGGCCGCAGCGGAGGCCGAGGAAACCAAGATCGCAGAGGAAAAGCGGGCAATTCTGGCCGGTGATACTTCGGAACTCCGCAGCTCCCTGGCGAACGCCAAGGCGGACTATGCAGCGGCAAAAGCCGAGTACATCGAGGAGGGCAGCGAGGCCCGGGACGAGCACCGCAAGGCACAGGAGAAGGCAGAAAGCGAACTGCTGGAAGCCAAGACGGAGGCTGCCAACGCCACCGCGGATGCCCGGCGCAAGAAAGCAGACCTGGAACACATGAAGGCCCGCCGGGAGGCCATTCTGGCCGAGTACAAGGAAGCAGCGGCAGAAACCTGGGACGAGCACCGCGAGATCTGCCCGACCTGCGGCCAGGCTTTGCCGGAAGAAAAGGTGGAGGAGCTCCGCGCAGACTTCCTCCAGCGCCGGTCCGCCAAGCTGGAAGCCATCAACACCAAGGGCAAGAAGGAAGCCAGCAAGGAAGCCATTGCCCAGCTTGAACAGGACATTGCGGCCCTCGAAGAAAAGGCAGCGGCAGCCGAGGCCCGCGCCGATGAAATTTACACCTCTCGCAAAGAGGCCATCAAGGCAGAACCGCCCCGCCCGGACTTCTCCGAAACTGACCGCGGCCAGGCCATTGCGAAGACTATCCAGACGATTTCCGGCCAGATCGAGGCGGCCGAGCAGAAGCAGAGCACAGCCATCCGCGAAGTGAACGAGCGCCAGCAGGCGGCTATGAACAACTGCCGCCAGATCCGCTATATGCAGAGCCAGGCAGAGGCAGAACAGCGCCAGCGCCAGCGTATTACGGAACTTGAAGCCGAGGAAAAGAGCCTGGCCGCGGAATATGAGAAGACCGAACAGGGCGTTTACCTGTGTGAAGTTTTCGTAAAAACCAAAGTGGCCCTTTTGACCGAGCGGATCAATAGCAAGTTCAAGTCTGTGAGCTTCCAGCTTTTCCGGGAGCAGACAAACGGCGGCGTCGCTGACTGCTGCGAGGTTTTGGTGCCCGGCGAGGGCGGCGCCATGGTGCCGTATTCGACCGCAAACAAGGCGGCCGTGGTAAACGCTGGCCTGGAAATTATCGCCACGCTTTCCCACCACTACGGCGTCCGGCTGCCTATTGTGGTAGACAACGCCGAGAGCGTGACCGAACTTCTCCCCGTTGATTCCCAGGTGATCCGCCTGGTCGTGAGCGCAGAAGACGAGAGCCTGCGCGTGGAGGTAGACAAATGAACGAATCTTTTATGCGGAAGGTTTACGAGAACCCGACCGAAAACGTGATGCAGCAGGGATTGAATTTTTACAGCCAGCAGTTCAAGAGCCTTATCAGGACCTTTCCGTCCGCGGATATACCCATTTTCCTTGCGGCCATGAAATCCGTTCACGACGGCATCCGCGGCGTTTTGCCTGCGAATGGCCCGGAACTGGAAGACGACATTTTGAAACACGTCACCACGGTTGTGATTCCGTTTCCGGGAGGGGAGAAATGAGCGCCAAGGACAAAGACCGGGAGCCCGACACGTTTATGATCCAGGCTTGCCGCTGCCGCCGCTGCGGCGGTTTGCTGACCAGCAAAGAGGGCTTGAGAAACGGCATCGGCCACGTTTGCCGCATGAAGGCCCTTCGGGAAATGCCAGACCCGAACCAGGTAACGGTTTTTGACGTCCTGGGTGATAAAGAGGAGAACACACATGAAAAATAATTTTCCGTTCCGCCCGCACTGGAAGAAGCCGGAGGAACCCAAGGCGGCCCCGGAAACTTCACAGTATCTGCCGCGGGCCGTTGAGCTGACCGTGGAGCAGCACAAGCCGGAAGAAGGCCTGCGGGTGCTTCTGGAAGGCTTTGCGCATTACTTCAACCGCACGGCGGAGGCCCTGGGGCCGTACCCGCTGGCAGATACCGCAATGTTGATTGTGCTTTATACCCACATTGCGGCGAGCCTTTCTTACCAGGACCCGGCGGCCGCCAAGATGGCAGAGCAAATCGAAAAAGTTGTAAAGCTGCCGCCCGTAGATTTCTACGCGGCCAGCAAGAAATAAAAAAATGGAGGAACACACATGAACGCAGAAAACGCAGCAATGACCCCCGCGGCCGAAAACGCGGTTGTAGAAACAGCCACCGAGAGCATCGGCACCCGCTTTACCAAAAAGGTGCTGGCCCAGTTTGCCAGTAACACCGGCAGCCAGATTGCAGTAACGGAGTTCCAGCGCCGCCTTATCCAGGGATACTTTATCCAGATCGACCGCGCTCTGGCCGTAGCAGAGGAAGCCCGCGTGGCGAAGAACGCCAAGAACCGGGACCACAAGTGGGACGAAACCCTCCCCGTAACGTGGAAGTTCGTTAACCTCCAGGACCTGGCAATGGACCTGGTACGCTACGCCCGTATGGGCCTGGATATGCAGTGCGAGAATATGTTGTTCCCGATCCCGTACAAGAACAACAAAACGAACCTGTACGACGTGACCCTGATGCCCGGCTATAACGGTATCCGCTACGTTGCCATGAAATATGCGCTGCACAAGCCCAAGGCGGACACGATCGAGCTTGTTTACAGCAATGACAAGTTTGCCCCGCACCCGAAGGACAGCCGCCACCCGGTTGCATCCTACGAGTTCGAGATCACGAACCCCTTCGACCGCGGCGACATTGTGGGCGGCTTTGGCTACCTCGAATATGACGACCCGACACAGAATGAGCTTATTGTTATGCCCATGGCTGCCATTCGCAAGCGTATGCCCAAGTACGCAAGCGCCGAGTTCTGGGGCGGTACGAAGCAGGTCTACAACAAGGAGACCGGCAAGAAGGAAGACACCACCGTGGAAGGATGGCTGGACGAAATGTGCCGCAAGACCCTGATCCGCGAGGTCTTCAGCGCAAAGCACATTGTACGCGACCCCGAAAAGCTGGACGAAGATTACCGCGTGATGAAGGCCAGAGAGGTTGCCTATGCCGAGATCCAGGCGGAGGCTGAGATCCAGGAACAGGCCAACACCGTTCTGATCGACACCGCGCCGCAGCCCGCAGCGCCCGCAAGCCTGCCGGAGCCCAAGAAGACAATCCAGGTCGATGCCAGCACCGGCGAAGTTCTGGAACCCCAGGCGGCGCCCGCGGCAAAGCCCACCAGCCGGAAAGCAGCCCCGGCACAGTGGGACGTTGCGGAGCCGGATTTTTAAGTGGACATTCGGCCCATTGCCAGCGGCAGCAGCGGAAACGCCTATTGGATATCCGACGGCAAAACCCCGCTGCTGCTTGATGCTGGCATCCCGATGAAGGCAATCCAGATAGGATGCGGATTCCGTGTGCGGGAGCTGGGAGGCTGCTTTATTACGCACTGCCACGGAGACCACAGCAAAGCCGCAAAAGACCTTCTGCGCTACGGCGTGGACGTTTACACCGGCCAGGGCACCATTGACGCCTGCCACCTGGAAGGCCACAGGCTGCACGTTACGCGGCCGCTTGAACAGCTTACCGTGGGCACCTTCCTGGTTTTGCCCTTCGATGTGGAGCACGACGCGCCGGATTCACAAGGCTTCCTTCTGGAATCTACGGCGACCGGTGAAAAGCTGCTTTATTTCACAGATACCTATTACCTGAAATACAAATTTTCCGGCATTACCCACATACTCGGAGAGTGCAACTATACCCGGGAACGGGTGCAAGAAAACCTTGCAGAAGACACGCTGCCAACGGTTCGGGCCGCTCGGTTGATGCACAGCCACATGAGCCTCCAACACCTGGTTGAATTTTTGGAGGCCAGCGACCTTTCGAGGCTGAAACAGATCTACCTTGTGCACCTTTCGGCCGAAAATTCAGACGAGGCCGAAATGAAGCGCCAGATCCAGAGGCTTACCGGCGCGGAAGTGTACGTTTGTTAATTTCTACGATGGAGGACGACATGGCCGGGGTAAAAATTGAACAGGGGACCTTGACGCACAGAAAAACGCTGCGCCTTAAAGGCCTGCTGGGGATAGGCGTCGCCCAGGCGGTCGGCCATCTTACAATGCTCTGGGTATGGGCCGCAAACAGCACCAAGGACGGCAGCCTGGCGGGAATGACGCCGACGGAAATCGCAGAGGTTTCCGGGTGGGCAGGCGAACCGGCCGACTTTCTGGCGGCCATGATAGATGCCGGTTACATAGACGAAGCACCAGACGGCTTCCGGCTCCATGATTGGGCCGAAAACACAGGACAGATTGAAGCGGAAGCCCGCCGGGAGGCAGCACGAGAACGGCAACGGAGATTCAAAGAGCGAAAGCGGGCAGAGAAGGCCGCAGAGGCCGCGAGGGCGGAGGCAAGCAAAGTCCCTGCGCCGCAACAAAAGCCGCTTGTCGTGGCCCCGCAGCCGCCGCAGAGGACGGAACCACGCACAGACCCAGAACTGGCCCGGGCTGGACAGTTTTACTTGAACAACATAAACCCGACGCCGCCGCGCTGGGAGCTTGAAGACCTGACCCAGGCTGTCGCTGAGTTTGGCGCCGACGTGGTGATCCACGCAATGGAAATCGCCCAGAGAAACAAAGCACCGAACTGGAAATATACCCGCGGCGTACTGGCGCGGTATAGGGAGAAGGACGTGAAAGACCTTGCGGCGGCCGTCGATGCGGATAAATGGACAAAGGAGGAAGCACGAAATGGAAAAGCTGGGCGATATGATCGCCAACGGGACGCAGTCCCGGCAACCCAGGACCTCGCAGGATTCCACACCGCGTGAAACCTCCATCCTGGCAGACGAGGCAATCCGCCGCGGCTACAAGATGGACAAACCGGCACCGGAGCCGGAGCATTGCAAGTTCTGCGGCAAAACCCTGCAATACAGGGGCTTCCTCCTTCCGGCCATTGCGCCGCACCGCGTGTTCGGCTGGGATTCGCAGCCGGAGCGCTGCACCTGCCCAAGGGCGCAAGCCTACTGGGAGAGGACAGAGGCCAAGAACAAGGCCGCAGAGGAAGCCAGGGCAGCCGCAGAAGCCGCCGCAGCCTTCAACCGGCGTATAAACCGCCTGTTGGGTGACAGCGGCATGGGTGCCCGCTTCCAGAACAGGACCTTTGACCGCTTCCAGGTGACGCCGGAGAACCAGAAGGCCTATACCGCCTGCAAGGAGTATGCGGCAGCGTTCAAAGCACAGATGCTTCCCGGCAAGGGGGAGGACGGCGAAGCAGTACCCCCGCAGCGGGAGCGCAACGGCCTTTTCTTGGTTGGAGGCTATGGCACCGGCAAAACACACCTGGCCGCAGCCGTTGCAAATGAGCTGATCCGAAACGGCACCCCGGCCCTGTGCATGACCATGATCGACCTTCTGGCGAACGTGCGCCGGACCTACAACGGCCAGGGCGACGAGGCGGACATTTTGAAGTTCTACACCGAAACCCCGCTGCTGATTATTGACGACCTGGGCAGCGAGGCGGCAACCGAGTGGACTTCATCCATGATCTTCACCATCGTAAATGCCCGCTATGAAGCCTATATGCCCGTGATCGTAACGACCAACTGCGGCACCGAGGAACTGACCCGGAGCCTGACACCGGCCGGGTGCAGTGAGCGAAACGCCCAGAAGATGATTGACCGCCTCCGGGAAATGTGCCTTGCAGTTCCGCTTGACGGCCCATCATGGAGGGCGAAATGAGCACAGAGAACGGCCGGTGCTACCGGATCTGTAAGACCTGTGGGAACCGCTGGAACGTGAGCTGCATAACAAAAGGCGGCGGGCAATCCTACATCTGCCCCCTCTGTGAGTGGCAGAAGAAAAATAAAACCCAGGGAGGGCAGCATGAGAAGTTACAACACATTCGCAAACCGCGGCCGTGATTTTGAGGACTTCGTTATACAGGTGAACGACCTGTATACCCGTAGCGGAAAAGCTGTGGTCTACAAGGTACCAACGGAGTTTTTGCCGATACGAGACAGCACCGGCCAGATCAAGAGCTGCAAGGTGGAGCATAAATCCTGCGTTGATTTCCTGGGACGATACAACAGCATCCCCGTTGCGGTGGAGACAAAGCAGACGCACACCGGCCGAATCGACTTTGACGCAGTACAGCCGCATCAAGCCGCCTTCCTGGACGCCTGGACGACCGACAAGGCGGTGGGCATGATCCTGGTTAGCTTCGGCCTTCGCCGCTTCTTTGCCGTCCCCTGGCCCTTCTGGCGGGCTGCCAGGAACACATGGGCCGCACAGAAGGGAACGGCCAAGAAAAAGCGCGCACCGCCCACCGTGACGGCCTACGGCCAGACATGGACGCCGCCACCCATGGCGAGCGCAGCCCCGGAAGATTTTCTTCCGGCCTGGGAAGTAAACCTCGGCGGCCGCACCGGCCTGCCCTATCTGGAAACCATTGAAAAGCTGGAAGGAGTTCTGGAATGAGTGACGATATTTATTTAGCCCGCTTCGACTATGAGGAGCTGACGGAGCAGGCCGCGATCCCCGTTATTATCGTGACCGCAAACCAGGACGACTACCCGCGGCGCTACGTTGCCCGCCTATGGGACATGAGCGTCCCGACGAGCACCCAATACATGGCCCTGGAAGACACCCTGGAAGAGTTACGAAAGACAATTCCGGCTGAAATGAGCCGCCTTCCGGCAGCACCGGACGACAGCATTGTGGAAGCCTGGCTTTAAGGAGAAACACATGGAAAAAGTACGTTTTGAAGCCTTCAACGTTGAAGAACTGCGCGTTTTGCGCCGGGCTTGCTACGAGGCGGGAGCTGCATTTGGCGACCCGGGCCACACGGCGGCGGAGCGGGCCACGCTGGACGACCTGGCCGTCGAGATCCTCGGCGAGCTGAAAAAGAAGGAGGCGGCCGCCGCCCAGCAGCGACAGGAAGAACCGCTGGAAAAGGCCGCGAAGGAGCCCGAAAAGGGCGCGGCCGATCAGCCGCCGGTTGCGCCGAAAGCTTTCCAGAAGCCAGAGCCGCAGAAAAAGCGCGCGGTGCAGCGGCTGGACATTCTGGAAAGGGCAAAAGCTACACAGCCCGCCGAAAGCGCCCACAGGGCCCCGGAGCCGCCCGTCGAGGCAAGGTTTACCGGCTTCCTGTATGTGCGCTGCGAAAAATGCGGCCAGGAACGCGGCTTCTGCGCAAAGACACCGATTTCCTCGTGTTATTGCCGGGAGTGCGGCGGGAAAACGGAGCTCAAAAATATGCGCCAGGTCAAGATCTGGTGCGAGTGCGGCAGCGCCTACCGGTACCACACAAATATCCAGGACGCCGCATTTGATATGCCGTGCCTGAACTGTGAGGCCCCTGTGGCGCTTGAGTGGAACGAGAACAAGAACAGATACCAGCCCATGAACAGCGAGCCGCCGAAGGCCCGCAGGGGCCGGAAATAAGGCGAAAGGGGAGAACACACAATGAGCAGCACAGACAACCTCCCGCGCCCGGCGGACAGCCCTTGCCTCAAATGCGCTTCCGCTGGCTGCACGAGCATTACCATTGGCAAAGGCGACAACCGAAAGACCTTCCCAGGCTGCGCGACCTGGCAGCAGTGGTTTTCTGAACGCTGGCAGGGCTACCAGGCAACTGCCTACAAAATGAAGCACCTTCGGAAGGCACGGGAGGCACAGAAATGAGCAAGAACGTATTTGTTGAAGCCGGTTCGTTCCGGCGCCTCCTTATTGGCGCTGCCGGAGGATATGCGCTGCAAGGCCACCGTGAAGCAGCCGAAGCCGTTATGCACGTTGTTGATGCACTGGACAAGCTGACAACAGGCGGGAAGGGCAAAAGCCGGGCGGACGAAGACGTGGATGCCACGGCAGCCGCGGAAGTCATTCGGCTTTACTGCGAGAAGCGCCGGAAGGTGGACTGCTGCGAAAGCTGCATATTCAACAAGGGCAATAAAGGACCGCTTTGCCCGCTTTATGGCAGCCCGATGGGCTGGGATGGATTCGGAGGAAAAGAAAATGGCTGAAAGAAGAATCGCTGATATTGGCCCGCTCCTGGAAGACCTCAAAAAGGAGTTGAAAGACCTGGAAGGCTCCACAGAAGCCTTGACGGTTGAGGAAGCGGCAGAAGACGAAATCGAGGAGCTGAAATCGTTGCCGGTTATTGACCCGGAGAGGATGATCCCGGCCTGGCGCGACCCTGACAAAGACCCTCCGAAGGTCGAAACGGAAGTGCTGGTTTTGTACCGTTATAATGGCTATATGGGCATTACAACGGCGCACTACGAGGACGGCAATGTTTTCTCCCAGGACAGCGAATGGAATTGGGAAGATCTCCCTGATTGGGGAACATACGACGAGGAACGGGACGACTACCGGATCCCGGAAGGCTGGTGGGAATACCGCCACTTCAACCCGGACGACGTTTACAACAACAAGATAGACTGCACCGTGGTGGGCTGGATGCCGTTGCCGCCGAATGAGGTGACACAGAATGGCAATCAATAAGAAAACCCGTGAGGCGGTATACCAGAAGTACGGCGGCCGCTGCGCGTATTGCGGTAGGGCGATTGCCTACAAGGATATGCAGGTCGATCATTTCCGGCCGCTGCGGGTATGGAATGAAGCAGACGGCGCGGCAGATGACATTTCAAACCTTATGCCAGCCTGCCGGATGTGCAACCACTACAAGCGCGCAAACTCCCTGGAAGTATTTCGCCGGTATATTGCCGAGATTCCCCGCAAGCTGCGCAGCGACTATATTTATAAAATTGGCGTGGCCTACGGGAACGTCGTTGAAAATGAAAAGCCGATTGAGTTTTTCTTTGAAACCGAGGAGGCAAAAGCCAGCTCCGAAGCTGCCATAATGGGCCCGGAAGATATGGCCCATTACTTGATGGACTTTTGCCACGACCATTTGGCGACCGGAAATGGTTGCCCGGGCTGCCCGTTTGATAAACCGACCAGCGATAACGGGGATGGAGAGTGCCGTTTGTATGTCCCCGACGACTGGGATTTTTGAGGAGGCGAAGAAATGAGCGAAAAACGTATGGTCTACGCGGAGGACGTAATCCAGAGAATCCGCGACCTAGCCCCGGAAATCCTGGGCGGCTGGTATAACCCAGACATGGAGAACGAGTTGGAACAGCTTGTTTGCGTTGTGGAAAACACTCCGACGGCAGCAGCCCAGGACGCCCAGCGCTGGCGCTACACGGCAGAGGAGCCTCCGAAGGAAGAAGACGGAGACTGCTGCGGCCGCGTTCTGATCGCCCACGCCGGTGCCCATTGTGCGGTCGCTACGTCCTTACAGTACGCCAAAGAGAACCCGGAGGCGGTCCGCGTTTGGATGCCGCTTCCGAAACTACCGTGGGAGGAAAAGAAATGAGCATGGAAGAAACTGCCGTTCTTTTGAGTATCCAGCCTGAATGGTGCAGCCGTATCTTTTCGGGCTGGAAAACGGTGGAAATCCGTAAGACAAGACCGGCCTCGTTGAAAGAACCTTTTAAGTGCTACATATATTGCACGAAAGGAACGAAATTTTTCTGCTGGAAAGCCGTTGACCATTTATATTTCGACGATGGGTCTCATAATCTATTCGACCGCAGGGCTGACGGAATGGTTGTCGGCGAATTTATCTGCGATGACATCCGACGAATTGGCCCTGAATACTGTGCCATCAAAGAAGATATCGAGTCTGCAATTTCTGGAAGCTTGCTCACAGTACCGCAAGTCAAAGACTATGCCGGATGGAAGTCCGGGATGAGTTATGCGGATTTGAAAGACTTGTACGCCTGGCACATTACCGAGTTGAAGATGTATGAAACGCCGCTTGACCTGGCCGCATTTCACCTCCGTTGCGAAAACGCCCTGCGCTGGTGCAACAATGGCGGCTGCGCAATGCACATTGAGCGACCCGCAAACGGGAACTGCTGCGGGAATTATGGCTTGCAGCTTAACAGGCCGCCGCAAAGCTGGTGCTATGTTGTGGGCCCTGGCGAGTGCCACAAGGAACTCCAGAAACAGGTGAAGGCCACGCTTAACAGGCTTTACCCGAGAAAGAAGGTTTCCGACATTCTGCCGAAACCTGAAATTCTGGGCCAGCTTGCGGAAGAACTGGCTGAGGCTTCCGCGGCTGCCTCGAAGCTGCGCCGCAAAATCGACGGCAAGAACCCGACGCCGAAGACCTTAGAAGAGTGCTGGGAGGACCTGAAAAAGGAAATCGGCGACGTTATGAACTCCATTGATGCCCTTACAGGGCAGGACCCGCAGAACTACCACGAATTTATGAGCGAGTGCGGCGAGTACGCGGAGCCGAAAATGGAACGCTGGCTTTGCCGCCTGAACGAACAGAAAGAGGAACACGCATGAAAAAGAAGATGGTTCTCGTCCACCCCTGCCCGAAGTGCGGCAGCACTTACCTGGCCCATGGGAAACCCTATGGCTGCGCAACGCCCTGGCTTGTTGCCTGGCTTGGCAGCCTGCACGGCGTTGTATGTACCGCGTGCGGCCACTACAAGCCCACGGTGATTGCCTGGAACAGAGAGTGGAGGAAGAAAAATGCACAATGAAGGGCTCTTGAAGGAGGTGGAAACAATGACGGAGAAAAGCGCTTTTGACAAGACGCTCGGAGAACTGCACGACCTGGTCGAATGGGAGGACGCAGAAGCGGCCATCCGAGAACTCCACGCCCGGCAGCCGGAAACGGAGCGGCTTTACCTTGACGGCAAGATTTTGCCCGGTGAGCTGCAAGCCCTGGTCATGGTGAGCAACTGCCTTGAAAGGGAATTTATTCACAGGCAGCTTGCAACAGGGCGGCCGCTGCACCTGAACATTTGAGAGGAGACACACCAATGATCGAGAAAGGCTCCATGTTTAAGGCCTGGGAGGCTACCACCGAGCAGCAGAAGAAGGCCCACGAAATGCAAGCCATCTACAAGGCCCAGGAAACCGCCCGGCAGGCAATCCAGGAGGCCATGAACCGGTACATAAAGAAAAAGACCCGCGCCCGCAGCGTGGCGAAAGCCGAAGCAGACCCGTTCGCGGAACTGGAAGGATGGGAAAGCCTTGAACAGATCCAAGAGGCCTACGGCTACGGCGAGATCACATCCGACCGCCGGGACAAACTGACGGACTTGTGGGAGGCCAGAGAGGCCGCACAGCGCAAGGGAAAGAAAGACGGCAAATATCACGACCTTGTAACCGATATGCTGGCCCGTGCTATTCACAGCGTGGGCAATGAGTACGCGGACGAGATTGCCGCGTATGAGGAGGAACGCCGGATGCGCCGCAGCTATTACGAGAAGGTGGAGAACAGGGCGAACGGAGGTGCATCGGACGATGGAGAAGAGAGTGACCATTGAACTCCTTGTTGAAGCGGAAGACCCGGACGACCGCGTGGAAGACGATGTTATAGCCGCATTAAGCGAGTGCCTGCGGTATTTTGACATTATGAATTATACAGAGGAATCAAAACCCGCCCCGCCCTTCGAGGCCTGGGCAATCGACCTCCACAAGCGCTTCCCGCGCTGGCCGTATAAGAAGCCAAAGCCGGGCCATGAGAGCTTCCGCCTTCTGGATGGGCCCGCCCCTGACTTCCGCCGCATGACCGTGGAAGAATTTGAAGCCCTGCCCGCTGGCGTATGGATGGACGTCAAAAAGACCCTGCCACCCCTGGAACACCCAGTTTCGACCGTGGACGCCTACGGCAACTACCACATCAACACAGAATACATTGACAACCCAGAGATCCCGTTCTGCATCACCGACAACGACGGCCGTTTCTGGCCGCCGATTGCGTGGAGTAAATTCGACCGGTTGAAAAGGAGCGGTGATTGATGAATGAGTGATGAAAAGGAGGAACGCCAGCCGTTCGTCTGGGGGTGCACAGGCGGCATAAGGGACTACAATTCAAAAGAACTTCCGTTTTTTGAATGGATCGCACACCAGACTACAACAGAAAAGTTCATTGTACCGAAGGAGGACCCACGCATGGACATGGGCAGAAACAGCGAACATTACAGCGACCCCACACCCGGCACGGCCTGGGAGAATATGCGCAGGGAGGAAAAGCGGCTGGATGCCGCCCGCCTTGTTGTGGTTTCGGCCTTGGTGCCGATTCTGCGCCAGACAGCAGAGCTTGCGGGCTTTGAGATTATCGGTCGCATACCGCTGCGCGACAAGGCGACCGGGAAGGAGTACAGATAAATGGAAGGCTTTGATTTTTTGGGCTTGGCAGCCAAAGAAAGCCGCGAGCCTGAAACCCGGGAGCTGCCGCGCCGGATTCTTTTCCGCGGGAAGCTGAAAAGTGGTGAATGGGCCCGCGGGAACCTGAACGTTGACAGCAAGGGAATCTGTATTATCCGCCCTGGCAAAAACGTTGTGGGCAAATACGGCCGCGTGAACCCTGAAACCGTGGGGCAGGCTACCGGTATCCTGGACAAGCGCGCCCGGGACATTTTTGAGGGCGATATTTTGAAGATTCACCACAAAACGCCCCTGCCCGTCGGCCTGGCCGTGGTGAAGTACGACAAAAAGCAGAGCGCTTTTAGAGCTTTTCCGGTAGATCGCCCCTGGTACGCCTGCCAGATCGCATACCCGGACGAAATCGTGGGCAACATTTACGACAACCCGGACCTTTTGAAACAGGGAGAGGACACACAAAAATGATGAACAAGAGCGCAATCGACTGGTGCGATTTTTCATGGAACCCTGTCACCGGCTGCAATTTTGGCTGTGAATACTGCTACGCCCGCCGCCAGGCCACTCGATTTTCCGGAAACACCCGCCTGAACATGACGAACGAGCAGCTTAAAACGGAAACCGCCGGGCTTTACGTCTTGGAACAACCCTTCAAGAACTACAACGGCGCCGTTCTTCCGTTCCCGGCCGGATTTGCCCCGACCTTCCGCAAATACCGCCTGGGAGACCCGGCGAAGAAAAAGAAGCCCGCGAACATTTTCGTTTGCAGCATGGCGGACCTTTTCGGAAACTGGATTCCCGAAGAATGGATCGAGGCGGTTTTTGAAGCCTGCAAGGTGGCCCCCCAGCACAATTACTTATTCCTGACCAAGAACCCAGGCCGCTACCAGACCCTTGCAGCAGCGGGAAAGCTGCCGGAACTTCCGAACTTCTGGTATGGCAGCAGCATAACGGGCCCGGAAAACAGTTTTTGGTGGAGTGAATACCACCACACCTTTGTGAGCTATGAACCCATGCTCAAACCCCTGGGCATTGCAGACGGGGACGCCGCCGCAAAGGTTGGCTGGATTATCGCCGGAGCCGAAACCGGACACAGGGCGGGGAAGATCACCCCAGAAGAAGGCTGGCTGGAAGAACTTGCAGCCGCAGCACGAAGGGCAGGCGTCCCGCTTTGGATCAAAGACAGCGAGGAGATCCGCGCTGTGATAGGTGGAGAACCGGCCCAGGCCTTGCCGGATGCGCTTAAACGCCCCAAGGACCGCCCCACGCCGCGCTGCGCCGAGTGTGAGCACTGCGTTAAGACCCAGGAGGGGCAGAGAGGCACTCGGAAAGAATGCGCCATTGGATGGACAGCCGAGGGCTACGAGGACGGAGGCACCCGCCATATTCCGACCAGAGGAAACCGCCAGTCACCCGACTGGTGCCCGAGAAGAAAGGACGATGCAGAATGAACAGCCGCGAGAACATGGGCGCCCTGGGCTCCCGTATTGCCAACATGGGCCAGACCCTTATGCAGGTCGCAATCCGTACCGGCGTAGCAGCAGGCGTGAGCGCAGCGGCCGCACACATTGAGGAAGAGCACCAGAAGGAGGCAAAGGAGCGCACGGACCGGCGCCTCCATAACACCCGGCTTCTTCTGAAAAACTACCGCCTTTTGAAGCGGCACACCGCAGGCGCCATCTACAACGCCAAGCAGGCTAAGGAGAAAGAGAGTGCGGCCAGCATCCTGGACGGCCTGGAAAGCTACACCCGGGACGACAGCCTCTATATTGAGAGCATCAAGCGCAGCCAGGAACGCACCCTCATTATTCTGGCCCACATTGAGAAGATGTTGGACCTCTACCGCGTCTGGTGCCAGCAGAACGGCACGGAGGAGGACGTGAGGCGCTACGAGGTGGTAATGGAAACGTACATCCGGGAGCCGAAAAAAAGTGTACAGGAAATCGCGGGCACTTTTGGCATCGAGCGGCGCACCGTGTACAAGGACCTCAATGCAGCAATTCAGCCGCTTACCGCCTTGTTTTTTGGCATTGACGCCGTAAAGGCTGCCTAACGTGCGCCAGGGTGCACAAATTGGGCACTGACAGGGCACTTTGAAAGATATATAATACTAGCATGGAGGCTTGAGGATGAATGAAAAACCCTATAACGGCACCCCCCCCCGCGAGGTGACGCCTGACGGCTTCAAAGTATACTGTGCGTATGACGAGATCGTGGAGATCGACAGCCTGAAACCGAACCCCCGGAACCCTAACCGGCACCCGGAGGCACAAGTGAAGATGCTGGCCCGCATAATCGGGGAACAGGGGTGGCGAGCCCCAATCACCGTGAGCAGGCGCAGCGGCTACATTGTACGCGGCCACGCCCGGCGCCTTGCAGGCTACGAGGCGGGCAGCCAGTACGCCCCCATTGAGTGGCAGGACTACGACAACGACAGCGCCGAAATGGCGGACCTTGTCGCAGACAACCGAATCGCCGAGCTTGCTGTCCTGGACCAGGACGCCATAGCCGGGATTCTGGCCGAGCTCAAAGAGAACACCGACGACCTGGACCCGGAGCTGTCCGGCTTTTCGATGGAGCAGATCGAAGACATGATCGCCAGCAGCAAACCCGACAGGGAAGCCGAGGAGCAGGCCGCGCGCCTGACCCTGGGCGAAAGATTCCTCATTCCGCCCTTTACTGTCCTGGATTCCAGAGGCGGCGTATGGGCCGAAAGAAAGAAGGCCTGGAAGCGCCTCGGTATCCGTTCCGAGGTTGGCCGCGGTGCTGACGACGACAACACGAAGGCGGGTTTGACTTATAACATAAGCAGCCAGCCGCCGGGTGCCTACAAGGCCAAGAACGCCTATGAAGAAAAAATCGGGCAGAAAATAAGCTGGGAGGAGTTCGCCGAACTTTTCCCGGATGCTATGGCGTACAGCGCCACGTCCATTTTTGACCCGGTTTTGTGTGAGCTGGCATACCGCTGGTTTTGCCCACAGGGCGGCACGATCATTGACCCCTTCGCAGGCGGCAGCGTTCGCGGCGTGGTGGCGGCCCTTACCGGCCGTAAATACACCGGCTGCGATTTAAGCGGCCGCCAGATCGAGGCCAACGTGAACAACTGGGAAGAGATCTCCCACATTAGCGTCCTGGACGATGCGCCCGAGGTGACACCGCCCACATGGATAAACGGCGACAGCTCCCACATCGACGAGCTGGCACCGGGAGAATATGACCTGTTTTTCACTTGCCCGCCCTATGCAGATCTTGAAGTGTACAGCGACAAGCCCGAGGACCTTTCAAACAAGGAATACCCCGAGTTCTTGCAGCTTTACCGCAACGTGATCCGCCGGGCAACCGCTATGCTGAAACCTGACAGCTTTGCCGTTATTGTGGTGAGCGACCTTCGGGACAAGAAGGGCTTTTACCGCAATTTCGTTTCTGACACCATCGACGCCTTCCAGGACGTCGGCCTGAAATTTTACAACGAAGCGATTCTGGTAAATACGGCCGGAGGCCTGGCAATTCGCGTGGGAAAGCAGTTTGAGCACAGCCGGAAAATGGGCAAAGACCACCAGAACGTCCTTGTGTTCTGCAACGGAGACCCTGCCCAAAGCGCAGCCTTCCGCACGGAAGACCCGCAGGGATACGCAGAGGACATAAACAGCTATCTGAAAGCCGGAGCGGGCAAACTTGGCGTGAACCACGAAAAAGTCCTGGTTTTTGCCAAGGGCGACCCGGAGAAGGCCGCGGAGACCATCGGAACGCCGGAAACCGCAGAGGAAGCCGACCGGTACGACAACACGGCCCTATTAAAAGAAATTCTCGGAGAAGACACCGGGGACGAATAACAGCATAGGAGGCCCGGGAGCAATCCCGGGCCTTACTTTTTGCCAGGAAGGAGGAAAGACCATGGCACACACAGGGCAGCGCGACCCGTGGGAACGCCTGCCAGGAGAGACGGCGCGGCAGTATGAGTGCTTCTGCGCTTACCGTGATATGCGATACTTGGAGAAGCCGAAGAAGCCCGGCGGCATTGTTCGGCCGGACTTCACCGTCCGCCGTAGCATTCGCGGCCTTGCCGAGCAGATGGGCGTTACCCGCAAGAGCCTGGAACCCATGAGCGCAAAGTTTGACTGGGTTGCCAGGGCAGAGGAGTACGACAGCTATATTCTGGATTGCGTAGCGGCCCAGAACACGGCCCAGATCGTGAAGATGCACGAGAAGCACGCAGCTATTGCGGAGCAGATGCTGCGCAAGGCCACTGGCCGCCTGCTGACCCTCCCGGACACCGATATAGATGCAAACGCCGTTGTTCGCATGGTGGATATAGGCGTAAAGGTGGAGCGGCTGAGCCGAGGAGAGCCCACGGAAAACCGCACCGTGACCCATGGCGGCGCGCTGGAAGTAGAAAACACGCAGCGCGCGGACCTTTCTGCCCTTTCCGACGAGGAGCTAAACCAGCTTGCCGGACTACTGGAAAAATCTAGCCCAGGTTGACCCTGCGGCGCTTCTCCGACAGGTCCGCCGGGAGCAGGCGGAACGGAACCTCCCCGAGTTCATCCGCCAGGCCTGGCCCGTCATTGAGCCCGGCACGACGTTCATCGACAACTGGCACATAGATTGCATCGGCGAGTACCTGGAAGCGGTAAACCGCGGCCAAATCACCCGCCTGATCGTAAATATGCCACCTCGCCACATGAAATCCCTGGAAATAACCGTGTGCTATCCGGCCTGGACGTGGGTAAAGCACCCGGAACGGCGATTCATAAAAGTTTCGTATTCCGACAGCCTGAGCCGCAAGCACAACGTTTTGACCCGTGACATTATACAATCCCCGTGGTATGCAGCCAACTGGGGAGACCGATTCAGCCTAAAAGACGACGTGAACCGGCAAAACGAGTTTAAGAACAACCACCAAGGCCTTATGTTTTCGACCTCTGTCGGCGGCGCGCTGACCGGTGAAGGCGGCGACTGCATCATACTGGACGACCCGCAGAACCCCTTACAGGCCAACAGCGAAACCGAGAGAGAAGCAACCATAGCCTTCTTCAAGAACACCTTGCAATCCCGTTTGAACGACCCGAAGACGGGCGTTTTTATTATTGTGATGCAGCGCCTCCACGAAAAGGACCTGACCGGCCATATTTTGGCCGAGGACCTGGGCTATACACACCTTTGCCTCCCGGCGGAGGCGCCGCAGCGCACAATAATCACCTTCCCGGTGAGCGGCCGCGAGGTGATCCGCGAGGAAGGCGACATCCTGAACCCGCAGCGTTTCGACAAAGAAACCCTGGCGAGCCTAAAAAAGTCCATGGGCTCCTTGCAATATGCGGGCCAGTACGAACAGACCCCCGCCCCGGCGGACGGCCTGATCTTTAAGCGCGAATGGTTGCAAAACTTCTTCGACCCCAAAGCAGCGCCCCACCAAAGTATGCTTATCCAGTCCTGGGATATGGCTTTCACAAAGAGCGAAGGCAGCGCCAAGGTTGCGGGCTACATTGTGGGCCGGAGTGGTGCAGACATTTACATTTGGGACCTGGTAAACGAAAAAATGACCTTTACCGAGAGCGTGGCGGCCGTGCGTACCCTGACGGGCAAATGGCCGAAAGCCAGGGCGAAGGTTATAGAGAACAAGGCCAACGGCCCCGCAATCGTTGACCTGTTGAAAAAGCAGATTCCCGGCATGGTAGAGTTTAACCCAAAGGGCAGCAAGCAAGAACGCGCCCTTTCTGTTACGCCCTACTTTGAAGCCGGGAATATTCATTTCCCGAAGCCGGAAACGGCGCCCTGGGTGCACGACACCATCCAGGATCTTTTGATGTTTCCAAAGGGCGAATACAAGGACGATATAGACGCGCTTGTGCAGGCTATCTTGTACTTGATGGACAAGCCCGCAAAGAGCCCGCCAAAGGCAGAAGCAATGCTTTCCAAGAGCAGCTATTGGCGGAGATAAACAGAAGGAGGAAAACGCGTGACAACCCGAAAAGGAGAAGTCGGCCGCATAGGCCAGAAACGCTATGGCGGCGTCTTTTATGAAGAATTTTTGCCGGAGCTGCGCGGCCGCCGGGGCATGGCGGCTTATAGCGAAATGGCAGCAAATGACGACCTTGTGGGCGCCATTCTGTACGCAATAAAAATGCTGATCCGGCAAGTAGACTGGAACGTGGCGCCCGGCGGCGCTTCCGAGAAGGACCAGGAGGCCGCAGACTTCGTTTTGGAATGTATGGCCGATATGCAAGACACCTGGACGGACACGATCAGCGAAATCTTGTCCTTTCTGACTTTCGGCTGGTCCGCCCACGAGATCGTTTACAAGCGCCGGTGCGGCAGCAGCCGGGACCCGCGCCTGAACAGCAAGTACAACGACAGCCTGGTGGGCTGGATGAAACTTCCCATCCGCTCCCAAGAAAGCCTCTACCAATGGGAGTACGACGAGAACGACAACCTTGTCGCGCTGACCCAGATGCCCCCGCCGGATTTTGAGCTTATCACAATTCCGGCGGAAAAGTTGCTTTTCTTCCGCACGGAGAGCAGCAAGGGCAACCCGGAGGGCCGCAGCATTCTGCGCAACGCTTATCGCTCCTGGTATTTCAAGCGCAGAATCCAGGAAATTGAAGGCATCGGCATTGAACGCGACCTCGCGGGCTTTCCGGTGCTGACCGCGCCGGAAGGGCTGGACATTTGGGACCAGCACGACCCGGATATGGTCGCAGTTCTGAAAAACGCACAATCCATTGTGCAGAACATCCGCCGGGATCACCTGGAAGGCCTTGTGCTTCCGTTCGGCTGGAAGTTGGAACTTTTGAGCAGCGGCGGAGACCGGCAGTTTGACACGAACAAGACCATCGACCGCTACGACACCCGAATCGCCATGACCGTTATGGCAGATTTTGTGCTGCTGGGCCACCAGCAGACCGGCTCCTTTGCGTTGAGCGACAACAAGACGCATATTTTTTCCATGGCAATCGAAGCTTTCCTGGACGTGATCTGCGAGCAGTTCAACAACAAGGCCATTCCGGATCTCATGAAGATGAACGACGAACACTTCGCGGGCCTTACGGACTACCCGCACCTTACCCATGGCGACGTGGAGGACGTGGACCTGGACAAGCTGGGCAACTACTTGAAGAACGTCACGACCTCCGGCCTCCTGGTGCCCGACGAGGGTGTGGAAGACTACATCCGCGCGGCCGCCGGGCTGCCGAAGCGGCTTGACGACTATGTGCCGATGCCTGGCGAGGACCGGGAGCCGGGCAAGGTAAGAACCGCACAGAAGCCGAAGAAGGACACCGGCGACAAGATGGGCGGCCTTGACGACGAGGAGCCGGAAGAAGACCCGGCGGAAGTAGAAAAGGCAAGAAAGGACCTGGGGAGGGACTAAGATGTTTAGTATTCGCAAGGCGCGGGCAGCAACGCCCCACGACTTCGTGGCAAAATCAAAGCCCAAGAAGTCGAAGGCGGGCAAAGATGCCCTTAAAAAGCTGAACGACTACCTGAACTCGGCTTCCAGTGAGCCGATGTACTTCCTGCACAACTTTTGGAAGGCCCAGAGCAACGCCATCACCTACAAAGAACTTCGTGAAGCCATTATGAACGGCTACCTTGACGAAGCAACCCTCCAAGCGTGGCAGCAAGATTACTCCCTCTTTGTGAAAAGCCACCTTGAACCCATCTGGCAGCAGGCAGCCAAAGCCGGAGCCGATGCCCTGGCGGCGTCGGCTTCCGGCGGGTGGGTTTTCGACCCCATGAGTGACGCCATGACGGCCTGGATCAAGGACCACGGCGCCGAGTGGGTAACGAAAATAAACGACGAAACCCGGGACGCCATGCGCGCCATGATTGAGGCCAGCACAAAGGGCCGGTTCACGGTGGACGAGCTTTCCCGGGCAATCCGGCCGCTTATCGGTCTGACAGAGCCCCAGGCGGCCGCAAACCTGAAATATTACGCCAGCGTAAAGAAAAATCTTATCGACAACGGCGTGAAGGCGGATGCGGCCACAAAGAAGGCCCGGGAGCAGGCCTATAAGTACGCCGATAAGCAGCTCCGGCAGCGGGCCTATACCATTGCCATCACGGAGAACGCCGCAGCGTACTGCGCCGGATACCGTGAGGGCACGGCACAGGCGCAGACGCAGGGCTATCTTGGGAAGGGTGTGTATGTTTTTGCGACCGCCGACGATGAAGACGTCTGCCCGGTATGCAGTGCCCTGAACGGCACAGAAACCGACGCCGAGGGAAGTTACCACATCGGCACAACAAAAATGGCCTTCAAGATGGGCCAGCATCCACCGGTACACCCGCGCTGCCGGTGTGCCGAATACTTCGAGGAGAAGGAACCGCCCGTATTTCTGCCCCAGCAGCCTGCACAGGATGTTATACAGCCGTGGCCTGGTAATTTGCCGGACCCCGGCGAAGACAGCGCAGACGAAAGCCAGGCCTATGTGGCGGGCAGTCTGAAAGTGCCGGACGGCATGACCTCGAACGGGCCCGTCCACCTTGGCAATACTGGGAAAATGTACGACTACACCGACGCCAACGGCTGGGAATGGTATTTCAAACCTGCACAGAGCAAGGGCGGGCAGTATGAGCCTTTCCGGGCCTATGCACAGGAGGCGGGCTATAAGGTGCAGTCTATTGTGGACCCGGACACGGCCGTCCCGGTGGGCGTCGGAACCATTGACGGAAAGTTTGGAGCGTTCCAGGAGAAGGTGCAGACCTCCGCCGGGGGAATTGACCTTGAAGCATGGCAGTTGGGTGCAGCTTCCGACCTTTCGCCGGAGGTGACGGCACAGATCCAGCGCGAGCACGTCACGGACTGGCTTCTGGGCAACTTTGACGCCCACGGCGAAAACTTCCTGACGGACCAGGAGGGTCGAATCGTTGGCATTGACAAGGAACAGGCCTTCCGGTACATGAACGACGCCAAAAGCCATGTAATGAGCTACACATACCACCCGAACAGCGCATACGGCGAAACAGAGCCGGTTTACAACACCCTTTTCCGCCGGTTTGCGGAGGAGGACATAGACCTGAACCTCCAAGACACCTTGCCGTATATAAAGCGGGTGGAGAGCATACCGGACAAGGAATACCGCGAGATCTTCCGCCCCTATGCCGAGGCATTGCACGGCCAGGGAAAGGAAGCCGAAAAGCTGCTGGACGAGATCGTGGAGCGGAAAAGCACCCTCCGCGAAACCTATCGCACGTTTTACGAAAGCCTTTTGACGGAACGCACCGGCGTGAAGACTTCTTTTGTTTGGGCAGACGAGGCCGCAGCCGTTGCGAAGCAGCCACTTGCGGCCGTGCAGATCACCCCGCAAGCAGCTAAGGGCATGACCGTCCAAGACCTGAAACAGATTGCAAAGAGCAAGGGCATTGCCTATTACGGCAAGATGAACAAGTCCCAGCTTGTGCAGGCTGTAACGGACCCTGTAAAAGCCGCAGAGCTTTCCCAGGAGGTGAAGGCCAAGGCCGCCGCAAATGCGGCCGCACGAAAGGCGAAAGCCCAGTACACAGCCCCGCAGGCGGCAGTCCCGAAGGGCATAAAGGGCGCCGGGGATATTTTCACCGACCTGTCGAAAGTTCCGACCACGCAAGAGGGAATCCCGATTTCTTCCGACCGCGGCAACGTGGAGGGCCTTGTTCTTCGCGCCCGGCGGATGAACATTGACGGCTCAGAGTTCTACGAGGTGAGCGGAAAGCTAACGCAAGGAACTTGGGAGCGGACGTTGAAGACGATCAAGCCCAACAGCGCAACCGAGGCGCTGGAATTTGAGGAAGCCTCAAAGACGAGCGCTTTTTTCAGCTCCGGCGGATTGAGCATAGGCGTAAACACGAAGTGCCAGGCCGTGCACGATGGGGAAAAGACCTTGCAGGTCTATACCCACGAAGGCGGAAACTATTACTCCTGGCAGGGCTTTTTCCGGGCCCGTGTTCCGGTGACGGCAGACGGCGGGTTTGATGCCCGGGAAATGAAGGGCCTGCTAAAAACGGCCGGTCTTGACGACCTAACGGCAACGCCTACGGCAGAAGCCGAAAAGCGCCTCATAAAATCCCGCTTGGTCTGGCAAAACGCTCCTTCCCGCGTTCCAGAGTACGAAACCCTGACGGGCGACGCCCTGGACAAAAAGCTGGACGAGATCCTAAAGGACCTTGGCATTGACCAGAAGCGGGTGGACGGCGTGGAACTGCGCAAGGTATGCGACGGCTACGCCGTCTATTACGACCCGGAGCAGGCCAAAGCCCTAAAGGCTGCGGGCGCAGATTATGTTTGGTGCGGCGTTGGCAGAGCCGAAAGCGTTGTTTCTATCGTTCAAAGCGGCGGCCTTCGTAGCACAAACCGGCGTTGCCTTTCTGGCATCCGGCTGACCGGCGCAAGCCCGAGTTCCGACATGGGAACCGGCGGCGCCGACAACGTTTTTACCCGCATCGGAACGAACGCGGGCCGCGGGAAAATCCGGTATGATGACAGCTTTTGCGGCAGCGGCTACCGCCTCATTATAGACGAAGCGGAACTGGGCCGCACGGACTGGTACGCATATACCGGCGATAACTTCGGAACGACCAGGCCAAGCACTCTTCACAGCCGCCAGGGCTCTGAGGAGTTTGTGAAAGGCCAGAACAGATCTTTCAAATCCGGCAACGAAATCATGTTCCGCCAGGGCATACCGACAGAATCTATACAAAAGATTCGCTGCTCGGGCGACTATGAGCGCGACAAACTGCTGAAAGCGTTTCGTGACGCCGGAATAACGAGCGTGAACGGGATTCCGATTGAGGACTTTGTGGAGGTTGGCGATTACTTATGAACAGACGCCTTGTTTATACCGTAAAGCGGCCGGGCGATAAGAAGCCCACCGGCCTTGCCCTGAACTGCCACCTTTGGCACGGTGCCTTCCGTTACTTCGACATGGAGCACGGCCACGAGATCCCCGGCAAGGTGACAGAGGACGGAGAGGACACCTTCACATTCACTTCGGAGGGCTGCGCGCCCGGAGCTTGGCAGTTTGAGAAGCTGACTATTGAACGTTTCCGCCGCGAAACCTACAAGATCGTGGAAGGCGGCAACTACATTGCGCAGACAATCCGCAGCACGGCGGACCTTCACGAATGGTACCGCAAGAGGTATGGCGAAGCCGCCGGGCTTTGCTTTCCGCGCGTAAATAACGAATAATTTACGCTTAAATTTTGAAATACGCTGAATTTACGCTGACTTTTGCAATTATTTTGCAAATTCAGCGAATAAGGAGAGAGCCATGTTTACTTTTAACGAAGCACTCGGCAAGAAGCCGCCCGGCAAAGAGCCGAGCGGCCGCATTGCTGGCACCTTCAAGATCCAGAAGTCTGTTGACGAAAAGCGCCTGGCCTTTGGCTGGGCCAGCGTGGCAGCCACGGCCGCGGGCGACACCGTGACGGACTACTACGAGGACATCATCGAGCCCGACGAGCTGGAACAGGCTGCTTATAACTTCGTGCAGTTCTACCGCGAGGGCGGCGAAATGCACGAGCGCGGCGGCTGTGCTGTCCTGGTTGAGAGCGTTATTTTCACCAAGGAAAAAATGGCCGCTATGGGCATCCCGGAAGGCGTTGTCCCGGAAGGCTGGTGGATCGGCTTTAAGGTGACAGACGACGAGGTTTGGGAAAAGGTCAAAGACGGTACCTATCCCATGTTTTCCATTGAGGGCGAGGCTGTCCGCGAGGAAGTGGACGGCGAGGAGCCCGAGAACTGAATACCGATAAACCAAAGCCCCGACACCCGCCGGGGCTTTGTTGTTTATAAAAATCTTCAAAGAAAGGAGGAAACGCAAATGGCAACCAAACTTAAAAACCTGAAAATCAAGAAGGTGGACTTTGTGGACAACGGCGCAAACCCCGGTGCAAGCATTGCCCTGTACAAGAGCAAGCCCGCGGAAGGGAAGACGCCTGCCGTAAAGCCCGAGGAGGGCACCCCGCCCGAGGAATCTTTTTTGAAGCGGATCGTTCACGCCATTGCCAAGAGCATCGGCGCAACCGATGCACAGGCAGCCGCGGCCGTTGAAGAAGTTTCCAAGAATGCGGACGTTCCCACCTTTTGCGACGCTATGGCTCGCCGCCGGATGCGCCAGACCACAGAAGAAATCTGGGATTACTGCTATGCCCTGAATGACAGCCTGTGCGGCATTGTGGCAAATGCCGAAATTACGGCCGAGGACAAAAAGGCCCTCATGGCCCAGAGCTGCGCAGAGTTCGCAGCGGCGACCGAGGCGGCAATCCCGAAGTGGTCCGGCGGTATTCCCGTGAAGTTGGAAAAGGCAGCCCCCGCGCCTCTGACGCCCGACAGAATCGAGAACGCCAAAGCAGCCCGCGCCCGCCTGGACGAGATGATCGCCAAGGCGGAGCCGAAACCCGCAACCAAAGATACACCGCCGGAGCCCCCGAAAGAGGGCACCGACCCGACGCCTCCCGCTGACCCGCAGCGAGAGGAACCCGTTCAGAAAGGAGCATTTGACATGGAAATCGACAAGAGCAAGCTGTCCGCCGAGGAAGTGGCTCAGCTGGAAGCAATCGAGAAGAAGGCCGGTATCCCGGCCAAGGCAACGCCTGCCGTCCCTGCTGGCGTTGAGAAGGCCGCCCCCGCCACCCCCGCAGATAACGCCACGGGCGGCGAGGAGGACATTTACAAGGGCATTCACCCCGATGTTGCCAAGGAGATCGCAGAACTGCGCAAGTTCCGCCAGGACGCGGAGAACCGCGAACTTCTGACCGTTGCCAAGAAGTACGAGCTTCTGGGCAAGAAGCCCGAGGAACTTGTCCCCGTGCTGAAATCCCTGAAAGCCGCAGGCGGCACCGCCTACAACGATATGATCGGCGTCCTGGACGCGAACTTGGAAGCTGTGCAGAAGTCCGGTGCATTTTCCGAGCTTGGCAAGCGCGGCGGCACCCACGGCGAGGTTATGGGCGGCGCAGGCGACGCATGGAGCCAGATCGAGAAGAAGGCCGAGGAGATCCGCAAGTCCGCCCCTGCTATGAGCTACTACGAGGCCATCGACACGGCTTGCCAGCAGAACCCCGATCTCGTTCACGACTACGAGAACGGCCGCTAAAGAGAGGAGGAAAAGAGTATGAGCACTATCGGCACTGCAACCAATTCCAGCCCGTACCTGGCCGCGCCTGCCGCTGCGGCCATTGAGAACGGCAAGAACCACTTTGTTACCCTGGGCGAGAACGGTGTTTCCCTGGCTACTGCTGGCGCCGCCGCCGTTGGCATTCTGCTGCCTGACACCGAGGACAAGGTGGCAGCAGGCGAGTGCGTGACCGTCCAGATCAAGGACCGCACCCTGATTCAGACCGGCGGCGCTATTACCGCGGGCGACCCCGTGGCAAGCGACGCCACCGGCTGCGCCGTAAAGGCAGAGGCGGAAAAGTTCATCGTTGGCTATGCCATGGAGAGCGCAACCGCCGCAGGCCAGATCATCCACATCCAGATTACCAAGAGCGGCTTTGTGCCGAAGGCGGGCTAAAGGAAAGGAGAATTAAACCATGAATACCAGAAACACTACCGCGGGCATTACGGCCGAGATCGCCAAGGGCTGGCAGCCCAACAACTACCTGACCAATATGTCCATGGCATACTTCCAGAAGCCGGAAGACTATGTGGCACACAGCATTTTCCCGGTCTGCCCGGTGCAGCTGTCCGCTTCCTACTACTACACGTTCAGCAAGGAAGATCTGGCCCGCGACAACGTGCAGCCTAAGCCTGCGTTCGGCAAGGTTGATCCTGCTGTGATGGGCCAGGACGACAACACCTACAAGTGCCACGTTGACCAGATCATCCTTGGCATTGACCAGATCGCCGCCCTGAACTACCAGCGCAGCCGCGCCCCTGGCGTGAACGACCCCCGCCGCGCCAAGGTCCGCACCGCCACCGAACAGATGCTGCTGCACCAGGACATTCTTTTCGCAAAGAACTTTTTCCACGCTGGCGTCTGGGCAAATGAGTTGACCGGCACCACCAACGGCAGCGGTTCTAAGGAGTTCGTGAAGTTCAACGACACTTCTTTTGACCCCATCGGCTTCTTCGACGACCTGCGCACCGAGATCAAGCGCCAGGGCCGCCGCACCCCGAACCGCCTGGCTCTGGGCATCCAGGCCTACAACGCCCTGAAAAACAACCCCTTCGTGAAGGAGAGCGTGAAATACACCGGCACCACCGCAAACCCGGCCATCGTTACGCCCAACGTTCTGGCGCAGCTTTTCGGCGTTGAGCAGGTGAAGGTCCTGGAATCCACCTACAACTCCGCAGGCCTGGGCCAGAAGGAGAATATGGAGTTCATCTGTGACCCCAAGGCTGCGCTGCTGTGCTATGCCACCTCTACCCCGCAGATCGACGAGCCTTCCGCAGGCTACATTTTCACCTGGGATATGCTGGGCAACGGCGCTTCCGTCGCCTTTGACCAGTACGAGGGCGAAAACGGCACTCACGCGGAGTTCATCGAAGGCCTGTGCGCTTCCGACATGAAGAAGACCTCCGACGACCTGGCAATCTTCCTGAAGGACTGTGTCTAAGGAGGCTGCCATGGGATACACCTGTCTGAAAATGGCGACCTTCGGCGGCGTGAAATACCGCCCGGGGGACGTTGTGGAGGCTGAAATGATCCAGCCGGGCAGCGCAAGGGCAATGCAGGACATGGGCATTATTGCCGAGTTCCAGGATCTCGAAGTGGGCAAAATTGAAGCGCTGACCCTCCCCATTACTGCGGAGGGCGGCGTGGTAGAGCTTGACGCCACCCCGGACGCCGTTGTCCAGGCTGTGTGCATTTTGCAGCAGCGGGCCGAGGAGGCGGTGGCGACCATTGCCGAGGTTGAGGACCAGAGCGTCCTTATTCTGGTGAACGCCTGCGACAGCCGCAAGAGCGTTAAGACGGCCGCCAAGGAGCGCGGCGTGTTCCTGGAAGACGAGGCTGCAAAGGCCGTGCAGGAGGCCCCGGAGGGCGGCTCCGAGGGGGTGAGCTGATTGGCACAGCTCACATACACCTACGACGCGAGCAAAATCGCCGAACACGGCCTTGACCAGATGCGCTTCGAGCTTGGGGACATGATGGTGGAGGGCGGCGTGGAAACCTGTGCGCTGAGCGACCAGGAATACAAAGCCGTTATTGAAGCATACCCCCGCTGGAAACGTGCAAAGCTGGCCTGCGTGGAAAGCATTCTGCGTCGGTTTTCCTACGAGGTGAACACCAAGGTTGGAGAACTGAACCTCTCCCTGAGCGACCGCCTGGACTACTGGAAAAAGCTCTATTCTGACTTAAAGGCAGATGTGAGCGCTTCCGCCCCACTGGCAAACCCGGCGGCTATCAACGGCGACCACTATTTCTATGCTGGCATGATGGAGAACCACGGGACCGGCAGAGGAGGCGGCGGCCATGTTTTACCTTAGACCCGGGAACCTTTACAAGGACTTTGTGATCGAGCCGCACATAGCGGAAAAGAGCACGACCGGGCGGGCAACTGCGAAATACGACACGGAGAGCCGACAGCTTCTCCGCGGCGTACTTTCGGCCGCTTCCCCGGAAGTGATCGAGCGATTCAGCCAGAACGCGCATCCGGTCACGCACCAGATCGCGCAGCGCGGCAGACCCAAGGCCAAGGCTGGCGACCGCCTTATTTTGGAGAACCGGGCGTACTACGTTGAAGGCGTGGACCCACTCGGAGACCTGGGCCTTTATACGCTCTACTATGTTCAGCAAAGGGAGGACACGCACAATGGAAATTGATATTTCTGGCGCCGTCCAGGGCTTTGTACAGGACGTGGAAAAACAGGTTGCGAGCCGCGCTGAGCGTGCCGCACACGTTATTCGCAAGTACGAACTAAGCGTGCTGTCGAACAACCCGAAGCGCAGCGGCAAAGTATACCGCAAGCCTGCGAGCAATAAGACCTACACGGCATCCGCCCCCGGTGAACCGCCCGCCCTTCGCACCGGCGACCTCCGCCGGAGCTTCCGGCCGCTTGCAAAGAGCGAAATCGTCCAGAGCGCCAAGCACTACACGCCCGGCATCCGCACAGATGTGAAGTATGCGCCGCTCCTGGAAGATGGAACCAACAGAATTTCCCCGCGCCCCTACGCGGAGGAGATCAAGCAGAAGGCCTTCCCCGAGGTGAAGGCTATTTTTGAAGAAAAATACACCTAAGAGGAGGGCAGCCCCATGGGCCTTATGAAGGAAACCACATCCGCGACGATTGATACAACCGCCATCCACCCCGGCGACCTGATCCGCGCAAAGTACGCAGACTGGAACGAGGCAAAGAACGGCATTGTTACCGCCGTGACCGGCGGGGAAATCCGCTGCCTTTACTTTCCGGGCATCCGGAACGTGTGCAATTACTTTCTGATCGCGGCAGACGAGATCACAGAAGGGCTTTGGGAAATTTCCTGGAGCACCGACATGAAGACCATCCAGACCGAGGGAGAAAAGCATGACGCTTGAAGAACTTATCTATAAGCGAATCTCTGAATCCGCCGCCGCTGAACGTCTGGCGCTCCACAACGGGGCACCGGCCGTTTTCTTTGGCCCGGTGCCGACCGACACGGACCCGGGCTGGGCTGGGGCTGAACAGTACCCGCGTATTTCTTACACCATCGACATGAGGGCAAACCCCGAGCGCCAAACCGCCGGGAATCTGTATCTTGATGTTTGGTGTCTGGACAGCGGGACCGCGCCGGAGGCCGTAGAGCCCAGCGTCCGGGCTGCGCTGTGCGACGTTATTATGGCGCCGCATGAACAGCCCCCGTACAGCCTGGCGTGGGTTACAAGTGAAACCTTCGAGGCCACAAAGCAGCTTGACAAGAGCGCCCGCGTTATTGGCGTAACGGTGACGTTTGACCTGTATGCGTTGCCGCGCCAGGAAACCACCGACCCGGACCCCATCATGGCGATGAACGCCTTCACGAACAGGTGGAGCAACGCTGTGACCGTGATTGGAAGCGACCGCATGGGCGAGTATACGGAGCCGTCGGACGAACGCCCGGCGGCTTATTTTCGCCTTGCAAACTACCACCTGGCACAGGAAACGCACACCGTGGCGTGGATGGAAGGCGTCCTGGTGGGCCACATGATCGCACCGACCTATGCAGGCCGCCAACGTTGGCTCAAAGCCTTGGCGGACGAGCTTGCAACCCGCGGGGAAGTCGAAATGCTGGACACCTCGCCCATGTTTATACGCGCTCTGGAAGTGGACGGGAGCCTGGACCCGCTGACGGCCGGGCAAATGCGCCTTGGCGTCCGCTGGGGAATCCTGAAACGGCCGAAGTTCGCCCACAAGCTGAACCACATCAACACGAATTACAACTACAACCCGTAAAAGGAGGCTATTATGGCAGAAACCAAAACCACGGCTGCCGCGCCCGCAGAGGCGGCGGCCACCTATACCGCGGCCGAGCTTATCGCAGCAGCCCCGGCAAAGTTTGGCGTTTCGCCGGACGTTGCCACCGCTGCCCTGCGCATGGCTTGCAAGAAGACTGCCACCGTTGAGGAGGCAAGGGCCATCATCACCGAGTTTGCGACCAAGGAGGTGAAATAATATGGCTGGCACTTATTCTGTGGGCGAAACCAAGCCCCGCCCCGGCGTTTACCACCGGCGTTATAGTGTTGGCGGCGGTGAACTGGCTGGCGCCCTGAATGGCGTTGGTATGGGCATCATTCGCGCCAACTGGGGTCCCCTGAACAAGGCCGTTGCCTTTGAACCGTCCACCAACGTGAACGCGGTATTTGGCAACGGCAACACCGAGGACCTTATCACCGAAATGTTTTCCGGCGGTATTTCCAGCGGCTATTTCGTGCGCTGCGGCACCGGCGGCACGGCGCCCACCATCACCCTGAAAGACAATGCGAAGGCCGACGTTGTGACCATTACCGGCGCCTACGTTGGCGACCGGGCATTTTCCGTGTCCGTCCGCGACAGCCTGACCGGTGACGGCCGCGAGTGCATCATTTACGAGGGCACTACCGAGTTCCTGAAGGTGACGTTTGAGGCCGACACCAAGGAGCCCGCGGGCCTTGCCGCGGCTATCAACGCGGCCACCAAGGACTTTATCGCAAAGGCGACCGCCGCAGGCTCCGGCGTTATGGCTACCGTGACCCAGTCGGCTATGACCAAGGGCACCCAGCCCACGGCTGCGGTCTCCGAGTACAGCGCGGCCCTGGATGCCTTCGACGCTGTGCGCGGCAACGTTATCTGTGTGGACACCGACGACGCTGCCGTTCACGCCCTGGTGCAGGCTTACATCACCCGCACCTTTACCGGTGGCGGCTACCTGATGGGCTGCGTCGCCGAGAATAAGGGCGTCGAGTTCGACACCCGCACGACCCACGCCGCGGCCTTCAATGACGAGAAGATGCACTATTGCGTCAATGGCGCCCTGAATGCCACCGGCGACGACTACAACGGCTACAAGCTGGCCGCCCGCATTGGCGGCATGATCGCTTCCGTTGCTTCCAACGTGGCCCTTACCCACACCGTGGTGAAGGGCTTTGTGGACCTGGACGAAGGCCTGACCAATAGCCAGATCGAGAAGGCGTTGAAGCGCGGCTGCATCGTGCTGACCAAGAACGCTTCCGGCCAGGTACAGATCGAGCAGGGTATCAACACCCTGGTGAGCCCGGACGGTGACATGGATGCAGGCTGGAAGAAGATCCGCCGCACCAAGGAACGTTTCGAGCTTATGCAGCGCATCGACGACAGCCTGGACCCCATTGTGGGCAAGCTGGACAACGACAGCGACGGCCGCGCCACCGTTATTGCCATGGGCAAGGCGATCATTGCCGCCATGGTGGGCGAAAAGAAGCTGACTTCCGGTGATATGTACGAGGACGACAGCAACCCGCCGCAGGGCGATTCCGCATGGTTTATCCTTGACATTGTGGACAAGGACAGCCTGGAACACGTCTATCTGGCGTATAAGTTCCGTTTCGCCACCGAAGTGAGCGAGTAAAGGAGGAAATGAGCTATGTATAATCAGTCCGGCCCGGCCGACAGCCGCAAGGTTTTGAGCGGCAAGGACGCGGTCCTTTTTAACGGCGAAGGCGTTATGCTTGCCACCATTGAGAGCTTCCAGGTCCAGGTGAACGTTTCCAATTCTGATTACCAGCCCCTGGGCGACGCGCAGGCGCACGCCGCTATGACTGGCTACAAGGTGACGCTGACCTTCTCCCAGATCACCATTGAAGACGACGCCTTTATCGAGGATATGTTTGCCATGATGCACAGCGGCCAGCAGCCTAACTGGAACTTCCAGGGTGTTGTCTACGGCCGTAATGGCAGCGAGCAGCGCATGAACTACCGCGGCTGTGTGCCTGATGGCAACATTGACCTCCAGGGTGCTTCTGTGGGCGATATTATTAAGCGTGCATGGAACATGGTGGTCAACGACCCGCCCGAACTCCAGAAGCTCTTGGCCGCGTAAGAGAGGTCGCAAAACGAGAAACAAATACAAGGGGAGGCGTTTTGCAAGGGCACCTCCCTATTATTTTATTCGCATGAACGAACAAAACCGTTATGGAGGACAAATATATGAGCATCAAAGCTACTGTGAACCCCACCGACGAAACCGCCGAGATCACCAAAGAGGAGCAGATCGCGGACGCCCGCGAGAACGAAACCACCCTGCTTGACGGCCTTCTGACTGCTGCTGGCTTCAAAACCTCGGAGGAGTGCATCAAAAACGTGGTAATTTCCCGCGGCGGAAAGGACCTGTTCAGCTTCCACATTCACCCGTTGAGTGAGGAAGACTATAACAGCTGCCGCAAGAAGTTTACCAAGTACGTTAAGAGCAAGGTACAGGGAGGCATCCGTGTGCCGGAGGAAGTGAACGCGGTGGATTACCGCGCCGAGCTGATTTTCCGCGCCACCACCCCGGAGGATCAGGAAAAGGTCTGGTGCAACAAGGTGCTGTGGAAAAAGCTCGACCTTGTGACCGGTTACGAGGCGGTGAACGCCCTGTTGATGGCAGGTGAGAAGGAAGCGGTTCTTTCGCTTATCGACCAGATCAGCGGCTACGAGCTTTCCGAGGAGGACGTGGCAAAAAACTAATCCTCGCCGGAGGGCGCGCAACGCTTTTGCACCAGATCTTCCAGCGCACCGGCGTAATGCCGGGCAAGGTTTGGAATGCCCCGCATGGTGAAAGAGCGTTTTGTTTGGCCTCCATGATGGTGCAGCTCGAACAAGAGCAGAAGGCCGGAGAGGAGGGAACAAATGGCCTCTGAAACTTTTAGAATTGCCATTGACGCAACCGTCAACGACAATACCGGCCCCGGCGTACAGTCCGCCCAGAAGCGCCTTTCTGGATTCGACAAGAGCATCGAGCACACCAAAGACCAGCTGGACCGGCTGACAAACACGGGCTTCCACATTGACCTGGATGCAGTAGACCGGGCGACCGCTACGATCCAGAACGTGGAAACGAAGGTGCACGGTTTTGTCGGCAAAGCCTGGAATTTCACGGTTGGCATCATAGACAAGGCAACGGCGCCTTTGCAGGGCATTATAAACCTTGTGAAAAACCCCGTCTTGCAGGCTGGTGCCATTTTCGGCGTTTCTGTGAGCCTGGCCGACACTGTGAAAACATACGGTGACTTTGAATCCGCTATGTCGAACGTGAAGGCCATTTCCAGCGCTACGGGTGAAGAGTTTGAAAAACTGAACGCCAAGGCAAAGGAAGAAGGCGCCACAACGGCGTTTACTGCCACACAGAGCGCGGAGGCCTTCGGTTATATGGCTATGGCAGGCTGGAAAACCGAAGATATGCTAAACGGCATTGACGGTATTATGAGCCTGGCTGCGGCCTCCGGTGAAGACCTGGCGACCACTTCCGACATTGTGACCGATGCTTTGACGGCCTTCGGGCTGCAAGCATCCGATTCCGGGCACTTCGCCGACGTTCTGGCGCAGGCCAGTGCGAACGCGAACACCAACGTTGGCATGATGGGCGAATCCTTCAAGTACGTTGCCCCTGTGGCGGGTGCATTGAAGTACTCCGTGGAAGACGTTTCCCTGGCGCTGGGCCTTATGGCGAATGCCAGCGTCAAAGGCTCCATGGCTGGCACCAGCCTGAAAACCTCCCTTGCAAACCTTGCGGCTCCCACCGACAAGATGCAGGGCGCCATGGACAAGTACGGCATCAGCCTGACCAAGCGCAACGGCGAAATGAGGACCCTGCACGAGGTTTTGGACAACTTGCGCAGCAGCCTGGGCGGCCTTTCTGAAACCGAACAGACCGCGGCCGCAAGTACCATCTTCGGCAAGGAAGCCATGGCCGGTATGCTGGCAATCATCAACGCTTCCGAAGATGATTACAACAAACTGACCGCAGCCGTGAACAACGCCGACGGTGCATCCCAGCAGATGGCAGACACGATGCTGGACAACATGAACGGCAGCTTTACGCTGCTGCAATCGGCGGTTGACGGCGCAAAAATCGCCCTGGGCGAGCGCCTTTCCCCGTACCTCCGTGAATTTGCAACCTGGATCACCGGCAAAATGCCGCTGGTGGAAGATGCAATCGGCGACGCAATGGACCATGTGGACGCAAAGGTCGAGGACCTGCGCCAGACCATTGCGGAGTTTACCGCGAGCGACGAGTGGGCGAACGCCGACATTTGGGGCAAGCTGGGCATTGCCTGGGACAAGATTGTGGCGGAGCCGTTCGACGAGTGGTGGAACGGCAGCGGCCGCCAGTTCTTCGCCGACAGGGCCGCAGGCCTGGGCCGAGGCCTTGGCAGCGGCATTACTGCCGGATTCCTGGCACTGCTGGGCATTGACCCCGCCGGAGCCATTGACGACGGCACAGCCATTGGCGCAAACTTCGTTTCTGGCTTTATGGACGGCCTGGACTTCGATGTGATTCTCGACAGCCTGAAAACCTGGGCAGAGGGCCACAAGGGCCAAGTTGCTGCCATTGGCGCAATCCTGGGCTTTAAGCTGGTGACAGGCGCAGCAAGCGCCTATTCTAAGCTCCGCGGCCTGACTACTGCGCTTGGCCTGGGCGGTAGCTCTGATACAGGCACAGGCGCTTCCGGGCTGCCTTCCATGGGCGGCTCCTTCAAGACTTCCGCGGCCGTTATGAACGTGACGGCCCAGATGGTGGTTTTGAAGTCTGGAAACTTCGGCAGCGAGGCGGGCTCCAAAGTCAGCCAGGCAGCAGAAACCGCGTTTTCCGGCAGTACCGGCACTTCGCTGATCCCCAGCACGGGCACACCGGCGGCGGCCGGAGCCCTGCCGAGTGCAACAAGGCTTCTCGGCGATGGGAAGGCAACCTTTGAGGGAACGGCCGTTGAAATCGACCCGGCGACCTTGCCCGCAAAGGGTCTGACCTCCGCGAACAGCTGGCTGGGCAAGCTCCTGCAAAAGGGCTCCACCCAGGCGACCATGAACGCGGACGGCACCCTTACTTCCGTTACTGGCGGCATTGGCGGCACCCTGGGCACCGTTGGCACAGCGCTGGGCAGCCACGCAACCACGGCGGCAGGAACGGCCGCAGCGGGCAGCGCGGGGATTCTGGGCGGCCTTCTGGGCCTTCTGGGCATCGGCGCAGGCGTGAGAAACCTATACCGCGGCACCCAGACCACCGGCAAGGACGCGCAGAACGAGTATTCCAAGGGCGGAACGAAGATCGGCATGGTCGGCGCAGGCGCAGCAGCAGGCGCGGCCGTAGGATCTGTGGTGCCTGTTGTAGGCACCGGCGTCGGTGCCCTTGTGGGCGCCGGTATCGGCGGCCTGGGCGCCCTGGGTTTTGGCGATAAAATCGGCCAGGCTCTTTCTGACGCCCTGGACGAAGGCGGAGCCCTGGACAACCTGAAACAGACGGTCGGAACCTTCTTTACTTCGACGCTGCCGGAGCACTGGACGAGCTTCTGGGATGGCGTGGGCACCACGTTCTCCGAAACAATTCCCTATGCAATCGGCTACGCCATGGGCAAGACGAAGGTTTTCTTTACCAACACGCTGCCCGAACACTGGACCGCCTTCTGGGACGGTGTGGGGGAGTTCTGGACCGAGGACGTCCCCGCATGGGTGGAGAGCACCGGCGAGAAAGCGGGTGTCTTCTTCACCGAAACGCTGCCGACCAAGTGGACGGACTTCTGGACCGGCGTCGGCGACTTCTGGACAAAAGAAGTCCCGGCCTGGGTAGAAAGCAGTGCTTCCAAGGCTGCGGAGTTCTTCATCGTGACACTTCCGGCGAAGTGGACCGGCTTCTGGTCTGGTGTGGGTGACAAGATCAGCGGATTTTTCACCAATGCAAAGAACGCCTTTGGCTCTGGCTTCTCTGCCGGATCGTTCGCGACCGGCCGAGGCACGAGCAGCGGCGGAGGCGGCGGCCGTGTTACGCCGCACGCTATGGGCGGAATTATGACGAGCCCACACGTTGGTCTTGTGGCAGAAGACGGCCCGGAAGCGATTATTCCGCTTGGTGGCAGCCGTCGAACCAGAGCACTTGATCTTTGGAATCAAACGGGGTCGCTTCTTGGCGCCGATTATTCGGACGATTCGGACAACGACACGCCCGAAAACGTGCCCACGTTCTCCCCGGTCGTGTACCCGGCACCGGCGCAGCAGGCCCCAGCAGGAGCCGCAGCGCAGCCCATTTCTATTCCGGTAGAAATTGGGCTGAACCCGCAGTTTATTATCCAGGGCACCGCAGGCATGAGCCCGGACGAGATTATCGCAACCGTGAAATCCCGCATCCGCGAAATGGTGGACGACATAAGCGACGAGCTGGCCGAACGCCTGGCCCGTGTGCTTGCAAATATGCCCGCATAAGGAAAGAAGGGCGAAATGTTACCCGAGATTGTGTATATTACCCAGCTCGACACGGGAACCAGGATTGCACTCCCCCTTACACCCGAGAAGGTTTCCGACAAACGGGAGGGAAATTTCATTTCCTACAACATTCTGAATGCTGGCGAGGTGAAGATCCCGAACGGCGAAAAGCTGGCGCAATTTTCCTGGAACGGTATTCTCCCCGGCGTTTCAATGCTGGGCATGGGTATTGTTTCACTTTTCGACTGGAAGCCGCCCCGCGTGATGATCGGTATTCTTGACGGCTGGAAGAAGAACCGGAAAAAACTTCGGCTTCTTGTGACCGGCACGGCCATAAACCACGACGTTTATATCCAGAACTTCACCGTTACCCATGAATACTTCGACCGGGCAGAATACAGCATTTCCTTTGTGCAAGCAAAGGACATTCTGATTAAAACCACGGATGAGTCAGACGGGAAAACGGATGGCGGAAGCCTGGACGAGCGCCCGGCAAGCGCAGCGGCCGCAGCATCCACCCAGGCGACCGGCAAAACCTACACCGTGAAGCCTGGGGACACGCTGTGGTCAATTTCCAAGAAGTACCTTGGCAACGGTTCGCGGTATTCGGAGATCTACAACTCCAACAAGGCCGTGATCGGGAGCAATCCGAATTTGATTAAACCGGGCCAGGTTTTGACCATTCCAGGATGAGGAGGGCCGCATGATCGACGTTTCCAAAGTGGCATACAACGTTTATGCGGTCCTGCAAGACGGCACCCGGCTGAACGTGACCCCGGCGGTCACAGATCTGGGCTGGGAGGAAGGCGAAAGCGAGTTAAGCTCCCGTTTTTCGTTCACTGTTGCCAACGTGGACTATAACGGGAGCCCGCTTTCTTCGACCATAAAGCCGAACACCGCCATTGTGGTAACGGCATCGGCCGGAGGCGATGAACAGGAAGTTGCCAGCGGAAAAGTGATCGAGTGGAACCCGCAGGATGGGGCCGCCATGAAGGACTTTTCCGTGGTGTGCTACGACAACCTTTACAGCCTCCAAAAGAGCCAGGATGACCGCTATATCAAGGCTGGAACCGGCACGAAATCCGCCCTGAACGCCATCTTTTCCGATTGGGGAATCCCGGTCGGAGAATACAAGGGCCCGGACAAGCCCCACGCAAAAACGCTTTTCAAAGCGGAATACCTGGGGGACATTATAACGGAGCTTCTGGACGATGCCGAAAAGCACGGCGCGGACAACTACGTTATAAGAATGAGCGGCGGCAAGGTGAACGTTCTGCCTATCAACGCCAACGAAACCGTTTACCACTTCGACGAGGACGACAACCTGACGACGAGCGGCGACAAGATCAGCACGGCCGACCTTGTGACCCGCGTTAAGGTGATAGGCCTTGAAAAGAAGACCCAGAAGCGGTCTGTGGAAGCCACCCTGGACGGGAAAACGGAGTACGGCGTCCGGCAGCGGATCTATACCCGCAGTTCGGACGACACGGCCGCACAGGCCAAGTCCGCCGGGCAGAAGATCCTTGACGAAAAGGGAGAGCCTACACGGAAAACCACCCTGAAAGGCGCAGATCTTCCGTTCATTCGCAAGGGCGACAAAATCCGGGCAGCGGCCAGGACCGTGAACGGCTTTTGCACCGTGCTGGGAGTGCAGCACGATGCGGCAAACCGCACCATGACCATGACCGTTAAAGTTTTGGGCGAAGATTCGGCCGGAAACAAGAAAGGCTCTGACGAGTACAAGGTGGGCGACATTGTGAACTTTGCCGGTGGCAGCCATTACAAGGCGTCCGCCGATACAAAGGCCGCAAGCACAAACCTTTCACCCGGCAAGGCCAAAATAACCATCATAAAGAAAGGCGCAAAACACCCGTACCACCTGATCTATCAGAACTGGGCCGAAACGCACGTTTACGGCTGGGTGGATGAAGGCACCTTTTCAAAGTAACGGAAGGAGGAAAATGTGAATCCGAGCTCTGGCAACAAGGGCGTGAACCACCTGGCCCAGGTTTTGGCCGGGCAGAGCAAAAAGGACCAGGACCGAAATTCCGCTCTTGTCCTTGATTTTGGCGAGATTATGGACGATTACAGCCTCCAAACCAACACCTTTTCCATTCCGATTCCGGTAGAAGATTACCACGTCTGCCGCCAGCTGACCCTTGGCAAAACCGGGGACATTCTGGCAAAGACCCAGGAAATCGGCTCCCCGGGCAGCGGTGAACACAACCACAAGAAGGTCGCAACCCTTTTGGATTCCCGGGGCTTGCCGTGCACTGGCACGATTGGCATACCGGCGGCCGGACAACCGGGCCCGCCAGACCCACCGCAGAGCAGCGCAGGCAGCGGAGGCGACGAGGGCGCCCACCAGCACCACGTTTTGATCCCCGAGAAAATGCGCCGCCTGAAACCTGGGGACCGTGTTCTGGTGGCCTGGGTGCAGTCGGAGGCCGTTGTGGTGGATATTATCTGCCCGGCGGAAGACCTGAAAAAATAACCAGACGAAAGGAAGGACTTTCCCATGGCTGAAAAGCAGCTTTACCCCGTTTTTGAAGTCCCCGACTTCGTCACAAAGAAGAACGAGGAGAGCCGGAAGCAGCAATATAAACCTTCGGTTTATTTTGACTATGTAACCGGCGATTTTCGCCTTGACGGCGCCGGACGCATGGCGGGAGCCAGCGGCCGCGAAGCCTATATGCAATGGTGCATAAAAACTGTTATGACGGAACGGGACGCCTTCCTGGCGTATTCGACCAAGTACGGCGCAGAGCTTGAAACCGCGCTTGCGCAGAGTGACCACGCCAGCGTGGAAGCCAGCCTGGAACGGACCATCACGGAGGCCATCATGGCAAACCCCAAAACGGAGTATTGCCGCGACTTCACGTTTACATGGGACGGGCCGGACAGCTGCGATTGCGCTTTTAACATTAAAGGCCGCGGCTATGATGAGATCCAGACCGTCAACCTGAACTTTTCAAAGTAAGGAGGTGAGAGCATGGCCACAATTCCGGTATTTTCTCCGCCTGACTGGCTGAAAACCGAAACGGCGGAGCAGATCCAGGCGCGCATGATGGAAAGCCTCCCGCCCGACATTGACGACACCGAAGGCGGTTTCCCTTGGGATTTTACCTATCCGACAGCGCTTGAAAAGGACGAACTTCTGAATTTCCACCTTGTGGAAACCTTGAAGCTGATGTTCCCGGCGTGGTCCTATGGTGCCTACCTTGACGGCCACGCCAGGGCTGACGGTCTTTCCAGACGCCCGGCGAACGCTGCGGCCGGTATCGTTACCTTCACCGGTACGCCTGGCACACAGATCCCGGATGGGACTGTGGTTTGTGTGCCTTCTTTCGGCGGAGTGCCCGCCATTGAATACGCCACGGATTCCGTGGCCTACATTGGCGAGGCAACCGACGGGGAGGACGGCACCGTTGACGTTGCTGTAACGGCCGTAGAGCCTGGCCCCACCGGCAACGTGGGCGCGGGAGCCATTACAATTATGATGGACCCGATTGCAGGCGTTACCCTTGTGACCAACGCCGACAAGATCACCGGCGGCGCAGAGGAGGAAGACGACGAATCTCTCCGCCTGCGCATTGCGGAGTATGACGAAACTTCGGGCGAATCCTTTGTGGGCTGCGACGCGGACTATATCCGCTGGGCCAAGGAAGTTTCGGGCGTTGGCACGGTTCTGGTTGATGCCCAGTATGAAAAGACGCATCCCAACTGGGTGCGCCTTATTATTCTGGATTCTTCCGGTGAGCCAGCCAACGGCTCTATTATTCAAAACGTGTACGACCACATCATGAGGGACGACAACCGGATCGAGCGAAAGGCGCCCGTTGGTGCAATTCTCCTGGTGCAGGCCCCCGAGGGCGAGGTGGTGAATATCTCCGTTGAGGACTTGCAGTTGGACGGCACCAAGACCGCCGCAGAGGTGGAAGAAATCTTCCGCACCGCGCTGATTGAGTATTACATCACCGCCAAGGCCGACAGCTTGGTGAAGTATAACGAGATCCACGCGGCCCTGACCCGCACCGAGGGCGTGAAGAACTTTTCCAAGATCCTTGTGAACAGCGACGTGAAGGACATTCCGCTGGACCCGGCGGACTACCCCTGCACCGGTGAGATTCACGGCATCAAGGATACGGAGGCGACCAGCGAATGAGCACCCGGAAGAACTTCGACCTTGAAAAATTCCCTGAAAACTGCGTTTCCAAGCGCATGATTTCCCGCGTATCTCCCATCTATGAGCGCTCCTATGTAGCGAAATGGCTCTATGAAGTCATGGGCAGAGAGGTGGACGACGCGGAGATCCGATTCTCCGAGCTGCGGGAACAAGCAAACCCGGAGACGGCCACCTGGGCCCTGCGCTACTGGGAGCAGCGCTATGGTATTGAGACGAACGAAAACCGCAGCCTGGCAGCCCGCCGGGCAGACATAATCGCCCGCCGCGGTGCCCGCGCGCCCATGAACGTGGCTAGGCTAGAAGCTATGATCCGTGCAATGACAGGGTGCGAAACTTCCGTAACGGATTATATTGCGCCGTATACGTTTGGAGTTCGTATCATTGCCGACGGTTCAGAAGGAATTGATATAAGAAAAATATCTGAGAAGTTAAGGAAAGTGAAGCCTTCACACTTGGCTTATCAGATTGCGATTTCTTACAATCCTTTCCTTCCACCGTGCTACGTCGCCGCCGCGCCCTGCGGAATGGCTGCCTTTTGCACCGTCCGGCTGCCCGGAAACATCGAGCCCCGCGCCGTCACGGCTCGTGGCTATGCTACCGGTGCTATGAGCGCAGCGCGGATGCGGACGACCGTTGAGCTGCCCGGAGCCATCCACCCGAAAAACATCACCGCGCAGGCATACGCCACCGGCGGGCTTGCGCACACGCACGAAACCGTAACCATCAAGATTGGAGGACAGACAACATGAGCTGGGAAAAATCCAGTTATACAACTGCCGGTGCCGCGCTCCTGTCGGAATCCCTCTCCGGCGGCGCGCTCACCATCACCCGCGCCGTGAGCGGCACCGGCATCGTTGAAACCGACTTGTCGGCAGAAACGACCGTCAGCGGCGAAACGCACGAACTGACCATCCTTGCGATTGACACCGTAAAGGACGGAGAGGAAACGGCCCGGAAAGTCAGCATCCAGATTACCGGAGCAGAAAGCACTTACATCATGCACCAGATCGGCGTATATGGCCGCCTGAATGATGATGCCGAAGTGCTGCTGTTCATCATGCAGGATGAACGTGGAATCGAAGTCCCTGCATCCAGCGTGAACGCTGATTTTGAAATTGAGATTGCTGCCCTTATTGCAATCTCGAACAAAGCAAAAATCGAAATTGCCCTCAGCCCGCAGATGCAGGCTTTGATGAAGCTGGTCAAGGCCGAAATTGAGAAGCACAACGCCGCCGCTGATGCCCATGCAGCGACCATCACGGCAGCGGTCAGCGCAGCCGTGAAGAACCTGTCTGAATCCGGGGAGATCCTGAACGAAGAACAGGTAAAGGCTCTTATCAAGGAGCAGGTGGACGGCGGCACAGGCGGCGGCTACTATGGCTCCTACGAACTCACCCTTGCAGCTGACGGGTGGAAGCCCGCCCGCAACGAGGATGATTACGAAAACGCTGGCGGTATGGATTACTACCAGTGCATTTATGATGCAGAACTGTCGGACAGCACCAGTGAGCTTGTACCCGTTGGCGTTGTATCTCCCGGCAGCTTCTATACTACGACCAAAGCGGGTGTCCTGAACGGGTGCGAAACGCATGATGGTTTCATCAGATTCTTTTCTCAGCGCATCCCGGAAGCAGACATTCAGGCGACCGTAACCCTGTTCGGGAAAGGAGGTGGTTCGGGTGAAACCGGTAGCGTAAGCATCGGTCAGGGCTTGAAGCGTGACGCGAGCGGCGCTATTGCCGTCCGCATTGGCGAAGGCCTTGACTTTGACAGTGCAAACGCGCTGACTGTCCGCAAAGAAACCGTTATGACGAGCGAAGACCTGCTCGACGAGGAAGAAACGCAGCAGGAAATCGTTGATATGCTGAAATAATTTTTAGGAGGACACTATTATGTCTAAGCAGATTTCTACCAAGACCACCATCCGCAACCTGACCGCTGAGATCAAGAAGACTTTCGTCAAGAAGGACGCCTTTACCCCTGTGCAGACCGCAGCCAACGCTGCTATCAAGTCTCTTGGCGTTGACGGCAACACCGTGAACTTCTACACCTCTACCGACAAGAGCGGCACTGCTGCTTTCTCCGTTGACTTCCCCTCTGAGCTGTTCCTCGACCAGACCAAGACCACCTTCGTGGCCAAGTTCAAGTTCGATGCTGCGACCTACCCCGGCGCTACCGACCCCAAGCTGGACGGCAAGCCCGTCATGGTGCTGGCCGTCAAGGGCGAGAATCCTGACTCCTGCACCTACTCTTTCCTGAGCATGGCTGCGCTGGTGGATACCTACAAGGCTAAGGCCGTCGGCAAGGATGCTTCCACCACCGTTACCATCGCTGGCTATGAGGTGGATGTCAAGGTCAATGTTTCCGCTGCTGCGGGCAACGCTCTGACCCTGAAGGACGACGGTCTGTATGTTCCCACCCCTGAGGAAGTGGACATTTCCGGCAAGGCCGATAAGGTCACTGGTGCTACCACCGGCAACCTCGCTGCGCTGGACGGCGAGGGCAACCTGACCGACAGCGGCAAGAAGCCTGCCGACTTTGTGGCCGCCGAGGCTGGCAAGCGCCTGATGACCGATGCCGAGGGCGAAAAGCTGGCCGGTGTCTCTGAGGGTGCCACCAAGACCGCAGCCAGCTCCACCAACGGCAATGTGAACATTGACGGCAAGGAAGTCGTCGTGTACACCGAGCCGGAGAATGTTCTGCACGACGAGGATGTGGAGGACTTCTCCGCAGAGGAGATCGCCACTCTGCTGGCTGACTAAGACATGAGGAGGTAAGCTCTATGGCAAAAGCGAAGATCAAAACGCTTTTGGGCACAGGGCTTGCCGCGCTTTGCAGCCACATCAAGCAGTGCAACACCGCACTCGGAGACCTTTCCGAAGCAACGGCAAACGGATTCGAGGAAACCGATGACATCCTGCACGAAAAGCAGGATGTCACGGCTGCGGTGTCTTTTACGATTCCGGTCGATGGCTGGGGCGAGGATGATTCCTCCCCCGGCTATTTTTATTGTGACATCCCCATTGCGGGCCTGTTGGCTACCGACATTGTGGATGTTACGGTACTGCCGGAATTTTACGATGTGGCGGGTGCGGTGGGCTTTATTGCGACCGAAAGCCTCGAAGGAAAGCTGCGGCTGAGGGCCGCCAAAGCTCCGACCGAGAAAATTTCTGCACAGTATCACATTACAAGCACCGTGAAATACACGGATGCACAGGAAGGGGGAACCTAAATGGCATACGGTTCTTTTAACGCAGGCCCCGGCAAGGCGCCGGATGAAGATGTTGTCCGCACTGACCAGATCGGCATTCCGGGCGGCATTGCCACGCTGGATGCAGACGGCCACCTGACCGAGAGCCAGCGGTGGGAAGTGGACGGCTACAAAAAGGCCGAGACCGACCAGCGCATCAGCGCAGCCGTGGACGCTCACAACGGTGCGGAGAACGCCCACAGCGACATCCGTGCCAGTGTGGCAGCTATGAACGCCAGCATCAAGGCCATTGAGCTGAAGTTCGGCACGAACGTCACGAAAAACCCGTTTTCTGCCACGTTCGGCAGTCTGGACGGCCTGACCGTGACCGGCGCGTGGAATGCCGAGCAGGCAAGGGTGGAGTTCTGACGATGGCTGAAACGTTCAAGGTCGGCGCGAATGCGCGGGAGCTGCTGCGGTACACCCAGAGGGCAACCCGCATTGTCACCGACGACATCAGCCGGAGCGATGCCCGGAAGATCATCCAGAAAGTCGCGGCGCTCGAAGATGTGCGCGACATCCAGAAGGTGTGCGGCACTGCCGTCCATGCACTCGACACACGGGACAGGGAGGGCTTTTCCAAAAGCACTTTCCGTCTGTACGGTGAGGGCATCCGGCTGACTGCCCGGCAAATCCTGCTGGATGCACACGCGGCGAACAACGTCAATTTCCAGACCGACTACGACAAGCGCGTTGAGAAGATCGGCGCAGTTGTGGACGGCTGCTCTCTGCTGCTGGAATACCTGACCATCTGCACGGAGGAAGGTATCATCAGTGCGAAGAAAGCCGGTATCTGGACAAAGAAGGTCACGGACGTAAAATACCCGGCGATGAAGTGGCTCACGTCGGAACGCGGACGTGCCGAAAAACTCCGGGCAGAAGCGGAACGGAAACGGCTGACCGAACAGGCTGCCGCCCTGAAAGCCGTCCTTTACCCGGAACCGTAAACGCACAGCGGGCAACCGCTTTGCATAAAGGGTGCGGTTTGTTTGTCTGACGCTGCCATTTGGTGGCTGCGCTCTCCGAACACCAACAATAACAACAACGTCTGGAACGTCAACACCGATGGCTCCAACAACAACAACTGGTACAACAACTCCTATGGTGTTCGCCCCGCTCTGATGGAACCGTGTGACGAGTAGGCATAAGCTGAAAGCAGTGCGCCCATCAAAGGAAACCGCATCCTGTCGCTTGCCGATGCAGGCAAGTGATAAATACATCCCGCTGAGGTGGGCCATCCCTGCCGGATGCAGCCCACTACCGCAACGCGAACCAGCGGAGGGTAATTTTGACATACGAAGAACTGTGCAGCTTTGAGGTGCTTTACAAAGCCTACCTTGAAGCCCGGAAGGGAAAGCGAAGTAAAAGCAAAACAATCGAGTACGAGGCGCAGGCGCTGGCCTGCACGGAAAAGCTGTCCCGCAAGCTGGCTGTGCGTGATGTACGCCAGCCGGGCGGCGACATCCGGCAGCAGATATGCTATGTGCCGAGCAAGTTTGAGGTCTTTGCCGTCTACGAGCCGAAGCGCCGCATGGTACATGCCCCCGCATTTGTGGACAAGGTGGTGCTGCACGCTCTGGTCGATAACATCCTGTATGATGCCCTGACAAGGAGTTTTATCCGGGACAGCCACGCCAGCCAGACCGACAAAGGCACAGACGACGGCCTGATGCGCCTGAAAACTCACATGGTGGACTATTACCGCCGCGAGGGACACGGCGCGGACGGCTGGGTGCTGAAAGGCGACGTGCGGCATTTCTTCGCCAGCATCGACCACCGGAAGCTAAAACGCAAGCTCAAAGCCGTGCTGGACAAGCGCGGCGTTGACCCGCGTGTCTATGAGCTGCTTTGCATCTACATCGACGTGATGGAGGACGGCTTGCCGCTTGGCTACCAGACGAGCCAGCTTTTCGCCCTCATGTTTTTGGACGAGTTCGACCACATCATCAAAGAAAAGTACCGCATCAAATACTATGGCCGATACATGGATGATTTCTACATCATCTGTTCGGACAAGAAGAAATTGCAGTGCATTCTCCGGGATGTTCGGGCGCTCATGGACAGTTACGGCCTTGAGCTGAACCAGAAAACCGCCATTTTCCCGCTGCGGAACGGTATTGATTTTCTGGGATTCCATAGCTACCTGACCGACACCGGCGCGGTCATCCAAAAGCTGCGCCGGGATAGCTCCAAGCGGATGAAGAACAAAATCAGATATTGGGAGACGGCATACCCCGCAGGCGAAGTGACCAAGCAGGAAATCCTGCGGAGCTTTGATGCGTGGGATGCCCATGCCGCCCATGGTGATACTTACTCTTTACGCCGCAAGTACGCTGACCGGCTCGAAAAATTGCTTGACTGTAAAATCCCTATCCATCGAAAAATCAACTCGAACAAACTCGCGCGTGACAGACGGCGGGCGAGGCAATGCCGCTGCATCTACAAGAAGCAGCACAAAGCCCTGTCCCTCTCTGTATCGCAGAACACGCGGCCTGCGGAGATCATGCCGTGGGCCTGAACGAAAACAAGGAGGTAACAATGGCAAACGTAAAACTGGGCACAAAAGCCGTTGGCAGCAT
>UMBF01048148.1_pt1 | contig 55052 bp, 56 predicted proteins | sample 1963901 | NCBI WGS metagenome assembly UMBF01 (sample SAMEA4835935, study PRJEB28245) | human gut metagenome | biome: gut microbiome; material: fecal sample | place: Denmark | collected 2008 | reverse complement strand
GACGCTCTGGTGCTGATCACCGATAAGAAGCTGTCCAACATTCAGGAGCTGCTGCCGATCCTCGAGCAGGTCGTTAAGGCCGGCAAGAAGCTGCTGCTCATCGCTGAGGACGTTGAGGGCGAGGCTCTGTCTACCCTGATCGTAAACCGTCTGCGCGGCACCTTCACTTGCGTAGCTGTTAAGGCTCCGGGCTTTGGCGATCGCCGCAAGGATATGCTCCGCGACATCGCAATCCTGACCGGCGGTACCGTAATCTCTGAGGAGGTTGGTATCGAGCTGAAGGACGCTACCATGGATATGCTGGGTTCTGCCCGTCAGATCAAGGTAACCAAGGAGAACACCACCATCGTTGACGGTGCTGGCGACAAGCAGGCTATCGCAAACCGCGTTGCTGAGATCCGCGGCGCAATCGAGCGCACCACCTCTGACTTCGACCGTGAGAAGCTGCAGGAGCGTCTGGCTAAGCTGGCCGGCGGCGTAGCAGTTATCAAGGTTGGCGCTGCAACCGAGACCGAGATGAAGGAGCAGAAGCTCCGCATCGAGGATGCACTGAACGCAACCCGCGCAGCTGTTGAGGAAGGCATCGTAGCAGGCGGCGGCGTTGCGTATGTAAACGCTATCGCAGCGGTTGAGGCTCTGGCTGCAGAGGCAACCGGTGATGAGAAGACCGGTATGCAGATCGTTGCACGCGGTCTGGAAGCACCGATGAAGCAGATCGCTGCCAACGCAGGCATCGAGGGCGCAATCGTTGTTGATAAGGTAAAGCACGCTGACAAGGTTGGCTACGGCTTTGACGCTGCAACTGAGACCTACGGCGACATGATTGCAAACGGCATCGTTGACCCGACCAAGGTAAACCGTTCCGCACTGCAGAATGCAGCATCCGTTGCTTCGATGGTCCTGACCACCGAGAGCCTGATTGCTGATAAGAAGGAGCCGGTTCCGGCTGCTCCGGCTGCTCCGGATATGGGCGGCGGTATGTACTAAGAAGTACCCCAAAACGCTGAAAACACTGGGGATTTCAAGGGTTAAAAGGCAAACTTACCATAAACTTACGATAATTATCAGTGAAAAAGCGTCAGATGTGTATAAGACCTCTGTCTGTATTTTGCAGGCAGGGGTCTTTTGTCTTGCAGGAATGTGAAAAGGTTGGCATCATGCTGATCTTCTTTTTTTGACTGAGGTTTGAAAAAGGTGCGGTATTATGGTACAATTTGCATATAACGAACAGCAGAGCAACGGAGGGTGAAGAATGGTTGACACCAAAAAGGAACAGGAGCGAGAAGAACTGCACCGCGCGATATGGGCGATTGCGGATGAGCTGCGCGGTGCGGTAGACGGCTGGGACTTCAAAAATTATGTTCTCGGCACGATGTTTTACCGCTATATCTCGGAAAACCTGTGCAATTACATAAATGACGGTGAGGCTGAGGCTGGCAACGATGATTTCGATTTTGCCAAGATGCCGGATGAAGAAGCAGAGGAAGCACGCGAGGGATTGGTAGAGGAAAAAGGTTTCTTTATTCTGCCGAGCGAGCTGTTTTGCAATGTTCGCGCAAATGCCGCGAATGACGAGAACCTGAACGAAACGCTCGAGCGTGTGTTTCGCCATATCGAGGAGTCGGCACAGGGCAGCGAGGCTGAGAGCGATTTTGCCGGTCTGTTCGATGATTACGACGTCAACAGCAATAAGCTGGGTTCAACGGTCGCTAAGCGGAATGAGAAGCTCGTGAAGCTGCTGAACGGCGTTGGCGAAATGAAGCTGGGCGATGTCAAGGATCACTCCATCGACGCATTCGGCGATGCGTATGAATATCTGATGACCATGTATGCCTCCAATGCAGGCAAGTCCGGCGGTGAGTTTTTCACTCCGGCGGAGGTGTCCGAACTGCTGACACGGCTCGGCACGGTCGGGAAGACCGAGATCAACAAGGTTTATGAAATTAAGACTCGCTATTTAATACAAAGAAATGCGGCATAGGCACAGGGGTGTCGGGGTGTCGTTTAGGGTGTCGGTTTTGCAGAAAACCGGCTGTTTTTATATTCGGGAGGATTTGAGATGCCTACAATAACGAAAAAGGAACTCGAAGAATACAGGCAAATGTGCGATGATAAAAACAACGGTAGAATATTAACATCAGATGGGTTGAGACTCATCTGCGATGCGCATAAAAATGACCCGGAAGCCATCGGGAAGCATATGCTGGAAACATTGGCCCGGATTCAAAACAAAGGAGGATGCTGATAATGGATGATAATCAATTAGGTAGAAATATTCAGCATTTACGAATAATCCATAACGAGACTTTAGACGAGTTGGGCAGCATTATTCATTGTGCGAAGTCAACGGTCAAGGGATATGAAAACGGAAGTAGAAAGCCAGATCTACAAACGCTTCAATTGTTGTCGGCGCATTACAATAAGCCGGTAGACGAACTTCTTTATACTGATTTGACAGGATTAGAAAATATATCTATCGATTTAAATTCACCAGCCCATACAACAGAACTGCTAAGGGTCATTTTGCCTTTGTATCGCTCTGAGGAAGCCATGAAAAATCCGAACTTTAAAAATGGATATGACTTATCGCAAAGATTGTTAGTGGCTTTTTCTAATGCGGAAGTACTTTCTGGCAGTATGATTGTAAGGATATTTGAAGCGTTTGCTAAGGCTACCGACGAATCAGAATCCCCAGAAGCTGTAGCAAATCTTGTTTGGAGTGTTTTTGTATGGTGGTCCCAGATTGCCGATACAAACAAACTTCTATCATTGCAAAATAAGTTGCTCTCCCAAAAATTGAGCATTAAAGACTACATGTCGCTCAAGGATACGGAAGACAGTTCTATTACAGAGAAAAAAGCTGGTTTTGTTTCGGATTTTGATGGTATTATCACTGAAGCGCTGAAAGCCTTAAAGTCGGAGCAGGAATGGTCCGATCTGGCCGATTATTATCTTGCTCTGCGTTATGTGGTAGGTATGGTTGATACCGATTTGTCGACGGAAATGAACTCGGCGGTTGGAATGCAGATGATGCTGTCGTTTATGACGCTGGGTAACAGTCATGCTTTTACCTTCTGCAAAGCCTGTCTCTCCGAAAATTGATAGTTCCCGAAATGCGAACTCTGGCTTCTGATACGTATGCTATACTGTAGGTACAAAAGGAACAGGAGGTACGCACCATGAGTGAAAATAATAAATTTGTCAGCTGGGTGAAGGCCCACAAAACTGAGTCGATCATCGCAGGAGTCAGTGTCACAGCCATTATCGGTATCATTCTTGGCCTCAAGAACAAGGATGCCATTAAAGAACTGTGGGATGCTCTTGAAAACAGCTTAAGCAAAACACCAGATAAGATATATGAGCCTGTCACCATAGTGCAAACAGCTCAACCGGTGCTTGAGGAAGTTACGCCAGTTCGCCTGTATACTTCTCCACAGAAGCCGTTTGACGTTAGTCAACATATCAGGAATCTATCTGGTGGAAGACATCATTCCAACGAAAAAGCTGCGGAGGCTGCGGCTTTGGGCATAACGCTATTACCGAATCAAACACTTGTAGATACATATACGAAGTGCGCTGCGTAAAGCAAAAAACGCTTAACAGCGAAATCGAGGAGGTGAAAAGAATGCAGATGTGTCCAAATTGCGATCGTGTTTATGATGAGTCCGAATATTCTCGTTGCCCATATTGCCATCCTTACGATGAGGATGATGGCAGAGAAAGAACGGTAATCGTATATGACAGAGATGAAGGCCGTGCTAAATATGTGCTGGAATCTGAAGCAGAAAAGTACAATTACAAAGATTAACAGAAAAAGCGCCTCGCTACCGGAATTAAATCCAGTGGTGAAGCGTTTCTGCGTCTGTAGGGTTATGCCTTTATTTCCTGTCCATGTTTGAAGGTGATACGAATATCGTCTGTGCTGTAGACAGTGGCGTAATCCACCAGCGCATGCCAGTTTTCAGCGCTAAACTCGGTGAGCGTGTCCGGCAGTTCCTTAAAGGATTGCAGGAAGGCTTCGATGTCGGCTCTTTGCAGCTGCATCTGCTGGAGCTGGGCCATGACTGTCTCCAAGCGCTCCTTGGCTGTATCAAACCGGTGCGTCAGGCTGTCATAGCGCTTTTGGTATTCCGCTTGGTCGAGGGCGATGTGGGCATTTTCGTAAATACTCTGCTGTACCATATCCGAAATCAGCTGCGTTTCTTCCAGCAAGGTGGCCTGTTCTGCTTCCAGCTCCGAGGTGTCAAAGAGCAGGTCCACCATCTTGTGGCCGTTGGCAATAACCTCGTCCTTGGTGGCCAGCAGCTTGTTTGCCGCCGACAGGAAGGCGTTCTGGATGTCCTCATCCGTCAGGTGTGGAGTAGTGCAATGTTCGTCATTATCGAATTTGTGATTGCACTGCCAGACAGTCTTGCGGTATTTGCTGTTGGAATGCCAGACCTTTGAACCGTACCAGCATCCACACTGACCGCAGCGGATCTGCGAGGAAAATGCGTGTACGCTGCTGTGATAATTCTTGCCACGGCCACGCTTGGCCATTTCACGCTGAACCATTGCGAAAACATCCGGTGAAATAATGGCTTCGTGGTTTTCTTCCACATAGTATTGCGGGATTTCACCCTCGTTGACTTTGGTTTTCTTAGTCAGGAAATCCACGGTGTAGGATTTTTGCAGGAGCGCATCGCCTTTATACTTCTCGTTGCTGAGAATACTGCGAATGGTGGATTGGCTCCATTTCTTTTGACCACCCGGTGTTGGGATACCATCGGAGGTCAGCTGCTTGGCGATGCCGTGGTAACTCATTCCCTGTAGGAACATGGCATAAATGCGCTGAACGATAGAGGCCTGTTCTCGGTTGACTACTAAATTTCCATCCGGGCCGCGGTCATAGCCGAGGAATCGGTTGAATGGAACGCTGACTTTACCATCTGCAAAGCGTTTTCTCTGGCCCCAAGTGCAGTTCTCGGAAATGCTGCGGCTTTCTTCCTGCGCCAGCGAGGACATGATGGTCAGCAGCAGCTCGCCTTTGCCATCAGAGGTCCAGATATTTTCTTTTTCAAAATAAACCTCGATGCCTTTTTCCTTGAGCTGGCGAATGGTGGTCAGGCTGTCGACGGTGTTACGGGCAAATCGGCTGACTGACTTGGTAACAATCAGGTCAATCTTTCCGTCCAGAGCGTCGGCGACCATGCGCTTGAAGCCTTCACGGTGCTTGGTGCTGGTGCCTGTTATGCCCTCGTCGGTATAGACCTCGACAAACTCCCAATCGTCACGACCTTTGATATAGTTGGTGTAATAATCAACCTGCGCAGCATAGCTGCTGAACTGGTCATCGTGGTCTGTGGAAACACGAGCATATCCAGCCACACGGCGCTTGTTCTGCTGGTTGATTGGCATTGCTGTAAATCTGGTAAGTGTTGCCGGGATGGTGGTAATCTTCTTAGTCGTTTTTGGCATGGCGTTCCCTCCATTTCGCTTTCATTACCTTGCTCATATGCTTCTTCCATTCTTCGGTATGGCGTGGCATCTGGCGCTTCTGGACGAAGGTTCGGGAAGCTTCGTGTCCGTAACGGAAGTGAAAGACAATTTCATTTTCTGCGCGCACCGTTGCGTAAGCCAGTTGCTGATTGAAAAGCTCTTCATCAAACTCCGGTAGGCCCATTACATCAGCAATGAGCCTCTTGAGTGTGTCTTCCCGGATTCCGACTTTGAAGCAGCCCGCCGCTGTCGGAGAAGAACAATACCAAGAGCGTACAATTGTCCCATCGACACGCTTGTGAGTCTGAACACGATAGTTTGCTCCGCAATGCCCGCATTTGATGAAGTGGGTGAAGGTGTTATAACATTTCCATCCGGTTTCCCGACTGCGCCGGTATTCGCTGACCTCTTTTCGTCGTTCTGCTGTCCAGCTGTCCTTTTTTGCATTACGGCTCCAGTGATGCTCAAGTGAGGTTCCATCAGTAAAGTTGAAGATCATAGTACCAGGGGCTGGAATCGTAATCTTTTTGACCCGTTCCGAGAAAGTCTCCTCATTAAATTCCAGCAGCCCGAGCACTTTAGCACATTCTTCTTTCAGAACATCCTCGCGTATCGTGCCGGAGGAACAGCGTGAACCTTTACGTTTGTTTGTGCCGCAGCTGTAGAAAGTGTAACGCCCCCCAAGTTGGCTGGTCTTGGCCCGATTCCTCCGGGTATTGCGTACAAAGCTGGCACCGCAGAGACCACATTTGATTTTTGATGTAAAGCAGTTGGTGTTGATGCTCCAGTTTGCAAAGACACCGAGCTCCCGTCGACGTGCAATCTCGGCCTGCACTGCTTGATAGGTCGCCATCGGTATGATGGCCTCGTGTGTGTTTTCTACGAAATACTGCGGAAGCTCCCCGCGGTTCTTGCGGGTTGTTTTGCTAATTGGGTCAAGGACATATTCTTTCTGGAACAGCAAGTTTCCAGTGTAGGTGATGTTTTTGAGAATCGCTCGAATGGAACTGTTTGGAAAAGGCTTTCCCTTCATAGATTTCACACCCATCTCCTTAAGTTGTTTTTCTGTTGCCTCAGCGGAGAGACCCTTCAGAAAATTGTCATAGATGAGTCGGACGATTTTGGCTTCTTCAGGCTCGATGACAAGATGGTCGCCGTCCCAGCGGTAACCGTAAATCAAAAAACGGCCGTTGGGGATGCCTCGTTCAAAACGTTTTCGAGTGCCCCATTTTACATTCTCTGAGAGATTCCTAATTTCCTCCTGCGCAAAGGATGCCAGTAGGGTCATCATCACTTCGCCGTCACAAGATAGTGAATTGATTTTTTCCTTTTCAAACCTGACTTCAATGCCCAAATCCTTCAGGTGTCGGACGGTCTCAAGCAGGTCGACCGTGTTTCGCGCAAAGCGGGAGATGGACTTGGTAAGAATAATGTCGATTTTCCCGGCCTCGCAGTCAGCAAGCAGTCTCTGAAATTCTTCTCGGTTTGTCTTAGTGCCTGTTATGCCATCGTCAGCATATACACCAGTATATTCCCATTCCGGGTTACTCTGTATCAGTTCGCTGTAGTAGCTGACCTGAGCTGATAAAGAGTGCTGGAGGCGTTCACTTTCCATTGAAACTCTGGCGTAGGCGGCGACCTTTTTACGGGTCGGCAGCGCAGGCATCAACGGCTCTATTTTATTGATTTTTCGCATAAAATCAGCTCCTTTCCGCTACTATATATCACTCTAAAAGCGATTATTATCAAGTTATTTCTGCGAATAATGTACCCAATAATGGCCTGTATTTTTCCAGCATTTTTGTATCAATTATGGCGTATTGCTCCTCGGTGATGAGGCCCTTTTCCAGCATGCTTTTGAAGAGATTCATGCTGGCCTGATACAGCTTTTCACGCTCGAACTGTTCTTCAGTCATGGCGATCACCACCTTTGAAGCGGTCTGCGATGTAGCAGTCGTGGGAGCAGTATTTTCGATGGTCATTTCCATAGGCTGTGAATGGCTTCCCGCAGCAGGCGCAGGTAAAGGAATAAAAGGCTTTGCGGTTGACCTTGTCCAGATGGGTGTTCCACCAGTGAGTGCGGCAGGCATCGCAGCAGAATTTCACAGGCTTTCGGCCCGGTGTCTGCGTCAGAGGTTTGCCACAATTGCGGCAGCAGTTCGGTTCCGGCTTTTCCTCTATATGCACAGCCGCTTTGGTGCCGGTCAGATTGCCCCTGCGGCAGAAGGCGGACACTTGGTTTTTCGTCAGGCCCAGAGAGGAAGCGATGGTAGCATATCCGTATCCGTCCTGTCGTAATTTTATGATTTGCTGTTTTTGTTCGTTTGTCATAGCGACCTCCATTTCTGAGGCGTCCCTCAAGAGCTATTGGAGGTGAGCTGTTGATTTGTCCGGGGAAATTGGAAATTTCCTGCACAAAACATTCTCGCTCCAGCGTGAGAAGGGTCATCCTCACTCCCTTTTGGAGATGGGAGAGCCGTTTTGACGAACTTGCGCATAAAAAAACAGGGCCTGCCGGAAATAATCCAACAGACCCTGCGTGAGCTTATATAATTTTTGCGTAGTCAAGGGAGATCCAGCCAGCGCCGGATTTCAGTTTTCCCCACTTGGTAGCGCCTTCGCCATCTGACTCCGCAATGATGGTGAACACGCCAACGCCGGTGAACTGACCGGTTTTGCCGTAGTTGGTGCCGGGACCCTTACGGATATTCAGGTTGGCAATGCTGATGCGAACACGGTAAGGCTCAAAAGCGGCAGTCTCGGTCCTGGTTTCCGTCTTGGCAGCAGAAGGAGCATAGACCACATTCCCATCATTGTCGAAAACGGAATAGCCAGTGTTCTCATCGGCCTTTGCCTGGGCATTGGCCAGAACACGGTAAGCGCCCAGCTGGGACTTGCTGTCCTTCCAAGTTTTACGCACACGGTAATAACCGGAGGTCAGCTTTTCAGGATAGACAGTAGTGTCGTTTTCCGGCTGCGCAGTCTCGGTTCCCATAGCAGCTTTGACGGCCTTTCTGAAACCGTCCATTGTGTAACCGGTATTCAGCTGTTTCCAGAGATGCTCCGGGTCACCATGATTGCTGGCAATGCCACGCTTGTAACCTTCCGCATGGCTGACGATTACGCCATCGGCGGTCGGATCAAGGCTGTATCCCTTGCAAAGATACGCAAACAACTCCACAGCTGCCTCATAGGTGCGCTTGACCACGGCTCTTGCGGTGGCAATATCGGAACAATTGAAAGAGGAACTACCTGTGTATTTGATGCAGGCAGGCTCACACATTTCGATTCCGATGTGCGTATTATTTGCGTTACCTCCAGCATGCCAGCCACGATGGTTCCAAGGAAGCGTCTGGTAGATGGTACCATCATTGCCATCAATGAAACCGTGCACGCAGGCTCTATTATAAGATGTGCTGTTCCAACCCTTGATGAATACGGAGGCCTTGGGCTGCGGGCATCCAACAGAGTGGAGCATAAGACCCTTGACCTTGATTTTTCTTCCTGCAGTGTAGCAGGGATTCTTTGTAAGAATAGATTTTACTAATTTCATATTATTTGTCCTCATTTTCCGAACGGTCATGGAGCTGCTCTAATACCAGTTTGATTTTTTCAGGCACTGGTAAACCAAGGTGCGCAGCATTCTCCATCAGCGAAACGCCTTCATTTGAAATGTAGAAAAAGATGACCGCAGTACGCAGAACACTACCAGTACCAATGACATGAACATCCAGAATATTTGCACTTCCTACGAGCAGAAAAATCAGCACCTTGCGGCAGATACCCTTGAAGCCGACTGAACTGGAAAGCCTGTGGCCGTTGATGGCAGACATAACACCCGTAATATAGTCAATTACAACAAAGGCAATAAGGGCATAAAGAAGACCATCGCAGCCGCCAAGAAAATATCCCAGCCAGCCGCCGATGGCCGTAAAAATCACCTGTATAGTATTCCAAAATTCTTTCATATATAATTACTCCTTTGCATTCCAACCGTAAACGCCGGGTTCCCATACATTGTTATCGGCAACATTGACTCAGGTCTTTCCGTTGTGTGTGACCTCCGCGCCCAATGCATAGGCGTCATGCGCTCCGGTTGGCTGCATCCATGCTGCAATTTTCTGGACAATTTCACCAACCTTAGACCATATCTTAGATTGGTTGGACGGTGCGGTGGTATCACCGTTCACATCACGGTTGCAGCGGTACAGCACACCGTCATGCCGTACAATAGATCCACTTTTGCCGGAATAGTTCGCTGTCCAGTTAGGGAAGACATCGGGGTGTTCAGTAATCACAGAATCTTCTATCGTTCCATTCTGCGCCAATAAACGAAAAAGTATCACGGACAGTCGCTCTGCAGTTTCAGCCTTTTCGCCGATGGAACCGGCCAACACCTCTGTTTTAGATATGCGTTCAAATTCTACTTCATAGAAACCGTCACCAAGCAGGTGCCTGATAGAATAAATCCTGCCGTAGGAGGAGTAGGTTTCTACTACCGTCCCGTCATCCGCTGAGATGACCAGTGCAGTAGGGTCGATTGCTCGAATCTCGTTTTCTGTGCAGTTTTGTAGCACAGCGAGGAATCGTTCTCCAGCGCTGTAATTGCGGCATTGAATCGTGTTTAATTTCATGTCATCAGACTCCCTTCGTAATCATACAACAGCCAACTGCTGCTGTGTTGTGCATACAGCTTATAGCGATGTGATCCGCGTTCCTGAATCAGAGACGGTGAAAACAGGCCAAAGGTTTTGTTCTTGCTCAGGGACAAAACTTGACCATTCTGTTCGGCAAAGGCGAGATAGGTTGTTACTGGACTGGTGTTGGCAGATAAGAAAAATGTTCGAAAGAACGGTGCACTGTACAGTGTATATGGAGTCCCTGTTTCGCGTACAAAAGACTGAAGAAGCGTGCCCAACTTGATGTCAAAGACCGCACAGACAGAGTACTGCGTTCCGTTCCACTGAATGGAATTCCATGACAGAGCCAGAATACCGGTATCGGTCAAAAAGTACTGGTTCGGTGAATATACTGTTCCATAATTCGTACCGACTGGGAGACGGATATAGTTCGTCTTGATTTTTTCTCTGTCCGAGATGACGACCATCAGTACCGCAGCAGAAGATGATGTCCTGGAAGTTTCCTGAAAAGTGCCAACCACTGCGCCAGCGGGGCTGCGAAGATAGGGACGGTAACTCATCACCTGCATATAGCTGGAATAGCAAGGATTGTACTGCGCCGTTGGGTGACAAACGCTTCCGGTCCAGACAAGACCTTTTGTGCTTACGGATGCACCATAAAGCCAACCGGGTGTACTGGAGGAACTGTCTGAGATTGTTCCGGTTACCCAAACAAAGCGTGCAAGACCTTGTTCGCCATCAAAAGAGCACCAGTACGGTTCCATATAATTGTATGAGCCAACAGACGCTAACTCAATCTGCGTCATAACCGCTATTCCGGTAGATACGTCAACAATATCGCACAGCACCTGTGCAGAGGTATTTAGCGGCCTGTAGAATACATACAGATGGTTCTTGGAGTGGTCATAGCAGATATATGCCTGACGAGAGTAGTAATTGTAATTGGTCTGCTTTTTGTCTGTGGATGCTACATACAGCAGCTTCCACTGCTGCGATGCAATGTTATAGCAAAAGACTGCCGGGTAGTAATAATAGTTGGATGTGGAGTTGACCCTCGTTTGCAAGGCGACCGGAAGAAACACCTTTCCTGCTGTTTCGTTGACCACTATCCACTCATAGTAAGCGGTATAGCTGTTATAGACCTCACTGCTTTCAAAGGCTGTAGTCTTATAGTTGATCGTGTTCCAGTAAGTAGTGAATGAGGTATAAAGATTCAAATTCTTGGGCTGCGCAATTGAAGAGTAAGTGCTTAAAACATCATCCATCAACGCTACGTCATGGTTTGCAGATTCGCTAATGGCATTGTAGGTGCTGTTTACTTTGAGCATCTGACGAAATAGTGAAGTGTTGTGGGAGAGGATTGGCTCCAGTTCTTTGCTGCGCAGAAGAGAAAGAACATTATCCGTGTCCTGAAACATGGAAATGATATTTGTGTGTTTGGTAGCTTCGGTGCCGCGCAGATAGGTCATGAGTGCTTCGTTGAAGTACCCTTTTTCCGCAAGAATATCATAACAAAGGCGATTGGCTTCCGTTTTGGTGCAGTCGGTAAAGATGGCAGACAGAGCAGGGACACTGGAGAGAATATGCTCTCTTGCGGTAGGGTCATTGAGCAGAGAGCGGAAAAGCGCAGAGCCCTTCAGGAAGTTTCCTCGGAACATTTGACTGTACTTGTAATAATCATTTTGTAAAAGCGGGATCATACCGTGATTCCTCCATCATAAATAGCCAATACATCGACCGTTACGGCGGAAAACTCTGGGTAAGAAAAGAGCGAGACCTTGGTATTTGCCGTACCGCCGCTGTTGGGCGAAACATAAACCTCCTGTAAATTGCCAAGTCGCACGGCAATTTGACAGGAGGTGCGAGTGATATTCTTGATTGCTACCACAGCGGTATCCGCAACAGAAACGAACACGTGTGGCACGCCGGACAGTGCTCGCTGGAACGGTACCGTTGTCCAGCCTGCGGTCAGTGTGACGCGTTGAGTGTCCATCTCAATATCGTCCAGGGCGCTTGGAAAATATCCGCCCTCATCGATACTATCAAAAAGATATTTATTGACCGGGGTTCCTTCCTCAATCGGCTCATCTGCTCGTTCCCAGACGGCGTAGAACGGCTCTCCGTTTTCCGGTATGATGCGGATACGGTTGGGCTTTGTAGGAATACGGTCCTTTACTTCAATCATGCAAATCCTCCTTCATTAAGAAAAAATGAGCCAGAATGCCAGAAGATCGTCATCATTCGATTCAGCCAGGTGTAGATCGTATGCAGATCCCATTCCAACACATTGGCCTGCTCGAAATCCATGCTGCCAGTGAAGGTGATCTCCCGGAAGTCAGGCAGGTAGTGATAAGCGGCATACAGCTTTTGAATGTTCTTTCGGATGCGGTCGATCTCCGGCTTCCAGGGAATGTCTGCCGCTGTCCACCGGCGGGTGCGTACAAGAATCTGATAGCCGAGAGAGTCCAGAACGCCTGCAAGATACGCTGTCCATTCCTCAATGCGGTTGAGATCATCGGCATTCCAGAACACTGCGTCGGTGCGCTTATATTGCAAAGGTTTCATTAAAGACCACATCCTTCCGTTTCGCAGCGAAGACCGCCGTCATAGTTGAATTTTAAGCGTGTGATGAGCACATTGCGTTGTCCGCCGTATGAGTCAGATATGGAGATGACATCTGCAGGCTCTTTCGCGGGGTCACCTCGTTCTGTGACAGTATAGAATAATCTGCGTTTATGAAACCGCAGCATCCACCTTGCCAAAGCATCGTCTGTCGCTGCAGCATTTTCGTATTCAGCTGTCTGAATGGGTTCGCCATCTCTGCGATCGGATGCCGTATAAACTGTCTCAGCGGTATTCTCCTCGTAATCATTGGGGATAGTCAGTTCCACGGTGTTGATCTCCGATGCCACCTTCATGCGCGGCGGCTCCTCCATGCGATTAAGATCCAGAAAACCGGATGCCGTGTTTAGTTGCAATGCATCAAAGAAAGACAGTGTGCCGTTTCGGCCCATGCAACAGGTGCACTGCGCCGCCTGTGATAGAATATGAAGTGCATCTCGGCAGGAGCAGTCTTTTGAAAGTGCACGGCGAATGACTCGTCCACCAAGTTCCTCTGGTATGGAAATCGGGATATCCATTTTGGCGGTTTCCAGAACCGCATGGACAGCTTGTGCCAGTGTCCAGGTACCGGCTGAGCCTAAACGGCATTTTATACTGTCCAGCCAATAAACTTGATCGTTTGCTGTGATTTTTGCGGTCATTGCATTATCTTCGGCGCTGGCGGTGGTGAAATAGAATCGTCCCATATAAACGCTGTACTCACCGATCGTCAGTGAAACATCAAGTGGTTGTGTCTGCTGTAGATAAGCATACACTCCCTTGGGGTTAGACATATTCCAAGAAGCATCCGAATTGTCTATCGTCAGCGTCAGCTCATTAGTCGGAAGGCTTTCGCCGATAGGAGAAAAGCTATAGTCCAATGTGGCAGATACTGTGTTTTCCTGTGTGAAACGCTTGATGAGTCCGAAAATGATCTCTGTAACTCGCACTCGGCGATGCGGCGCATGGGTCTGAAGAAATTCGAAAGTAACGGTACGGTAATGCTCCACAGGAGCATCCAATTCGCAGCGGTCTGCGGCGTTTTCTACCAGAATATCTTTCAAAAGCACACCGTCAGCATCATAGGCGCGCAGACGGAATCGGGAAGCGTACTGCTCTCCGGCGTCATCAAAGCAGACAGTAAAGCCCGCACTGGACTGGTCGACGCTCCAGGAAAAGCGCAGAACAGGCGGTGCACCAAAAACGCCGTGCGCATCAGAGATACGTTTGCTCCACCACCCGGTCTGTTGTATAGGAAGTTGTTCTTTCTCCGGCAGAAGGAAGCTGCCGTCTAATCGCCAGTAATCCTGCTCCAGAGAGGCATAGCGGTAGGAGGGATGCTCCGTGCGGTCATGAGTCTGCGCTACCTGCGCCATTTCACAGGCATCACTTACTGCAGAAGCAGCCGTTTCAGCAGCATCCACATCAACCATCTTAAAGGTGACCAACAGACCGCAGCAGCGGGTATCTGCATAGGGCAGATAGGTTTCCGGCATAGAAATCATGCTGTGATCACCTCCTGAGCGGTCATTGACAGTGTCATATCATGCCAGACCGGAATCCCATTTTTATAGCAGAACACCGATAAGGTAGGATATTCGATAGAGAAGAATCCGGCACCGCTTTTATTAGGTGAGGGATACTCCACCCATAGAAATGCGCCGGTTTTGAATAAGTCCAACAGATCGGTCACAAAATTAGCTGGAATCCAGTCCCACACGGCGGTAATCTTCACTCTATATCCCAGGATATCCTTTACTGTTTTGCCGGAAGCCATCGTTATAGCTTTAGACACTTCCTCTGCACCGACCTCAATATCTCGTACACGTGGCATGGTAATGCTGCGGCTTTTATCTGTACTGTATATCGTAATTTTATCCAAGGGTGACACCTCTCTGTTTGGATACATCTTTCAGTGGATCGAAAATCGTCTGGGCGATGGTCTTTCCATCCATATTGACCTGTAAAGTGATAGGATGTGAGTTGCCACTGCCCATCACAGCGGACAAGCCACTGACAATGCCGTTGACCATCCCAGCAGAAGCGCGCTCTCGTGCGGTATAGGCATCAACGGAAGGAATGGATGCTGTGATTTCACGGGAGACACTATCCATACGCCGTGTGAATCCAACGCCGATGCCTTGTGCCATATAGTCACCAAGGACGGCCCACTTCTTTGCCGGAGAGTGGATACCCTCTGCTGAGCGCAGCGCTGCACGGGCAGCTGCGGCAACAGATCTTGCTGCAGACACCACAGCAGACTTCTGGCTGAGGATACCCTGCGCAAGTCCCTTGGCCGCAAGCTGACCGACGTGATAGAGATCGTCTTTCATGATACCGAGTGCGTTCGGCACCTTGCTGACATACTCATTCACCAGAGAAGTCATCTCATCGGAATAGAAGCGCTGGGCCACATCGGCTGCGGCTTTCTGCTTTTGCTCCCATAGCGCCATGTATTCACTGTACTGTTCATCTGTCATGGCAAGGAGTTTTTCCGTGTAGGCGGTAGCATCGCCAATATCCATACCAACGATCTCGGACATGAGAGTGTCGGACACACCGCGCTGCTTCAGCTGTTCCAGTGCTTCGCCGTAACGGTCAATGGCATCGATATCGCTTTGCAGATCGCTCAGTTCCAGAAAAGAGCCGAACTCGCTCTGTACGGTTGTGAACAGGTCACCGTAGCTTTTCAGCTTTTTCGTCATGCTGTCCTGCTTGCTTTGCAAGTCGCTGAGTGCTTGCTCATACTCACTACGGAAGGTCTGTACAGCCTGCAGCTGTTCTTCCAGAGCCGCCTTCGTCACCTCATCCAGACCTTCGGCTTTGATGGCATCGGACAGTTCCGATTCTTTCTCAACCAGGCGGTGATTTAGCTCATCGGCAACTTTGAGGACGGCGGTCTGCGTATCCCGCAATGCGTTTTCTACTGTACCGATACCCTTTTGAATGCCATCGGCCAGACCGAGCATCAGCATCTTACCAATCTGATCTCGGAATACACGGGAAGGAGAGTGGATACCGAATAGTCCTTTTACGTTGCTTACCAGACCGTCAAACTTGCTCTTGACCCAGCTGGTAAAAGTGCTCCATGCATTGGAGATACCTTGCTTGATACCATTTACGATATTCCCGCCGATTTCCAGAAAAGCGGAGAACGCACCGGCAAATACACCTTTGATTTGCTGCCATATACCGGAGAAGAAAGAGGTTACACCACTCCATACACTCTTGATGACATTCCACGCACCTTCAAAGTTACCGGAGAGAACAGCTTTCACAGCGGAGAAGATACTCTTAATCGTGTTCCATATCATAGAGAAAAAGCCAGTCACAGTGCTCCAAACTGCCTTGATTGCAGACCAAGCACCGGAAAATGCGGCTGAGAGATAGGGTTTCACAGAAGAAAACACCGTCTTGATCCCATTCCAAATGCCTGAAAAGAATGGTTTTACCTGGTCCCACACACCTTTGATGGCAGTCCAGGCAGAAGAAAATGCCTGCTTGATGTTTTCCCAGATGCTAATGACTGCGTTTCGGAATCCCTCATTGGTGTGCCAGAGTGTAACCAATGCTGCCACCAGTCCGGTTACTGCCGCAATGACAATGCCGACCGGATTGGCATTCTGCGCTGCGTTCAGCAGCCACTGTGACACGGTGGCACCCTCGGTGGCAAGTTTGTAGGCATTCCATGCGCCCACCAGACCGGTGATCATATTTGTCACATTCCAGGTGGCGAAGGCCGCACCGATACCAACAGCCATAGAGAGAATTATCTCACCATTGTCGATCAGCCATTGAAATGCTTCGGTAATGGAAGCAGAGAACGCTTCCCAGTCGATGTTTTGCATCATCTCCTGTAGTTTTCCAGTCAGCTGTTGTATGATAGGGACAAGGTTATTTAGAAAGGGTGCACCTGCCGCCGCCATGAACTGCCGCCATGCTTCATTCAGGTTGCCCTGAACATTTTCCCAGCCGTCCGCTTCACGGGCAGCTTGACCCATCGCACCGGACAGCTTTTGGGAGTCTGTTACCATTTTTAATAAGGTCTGCTGCTTTTGAATCTCGGTCAGTTCGGCGAACTTCTTGCCGAACAATTCTGTTGCAGCGGCATTCCGGGTGGTCTCCGTACAGGATAGACCCAATGCGGCGTCATTGGCATAGTTGCCCTTCAGAAAAGATTGCAGGCTCTCAGCAGTATCCTCCAGACTGCGGTCATAGTATGCGGCGGCATCTGCAGTGGCCTGCAGAGCGGTTTCCATCAAATCCATACTTTCCGTTGCATCACCACCGGAGGAACGGGCAAAGGCATAGATCTGTGCACCGAGCGTATTCAATCGAGTGTTCAGGATACCGCTTGAGGAAGCCACGCGCTCAATGGCGGCGGAGGCAGTACTTCCCATATTTCCGAAGGTCTGCTCAAACTGACTGCCCTCCGCCTTGATTGCTGCTGCAGATTCAATGAATTCTCCCGCCATGTTCTTAACAGCAGATGCCAGCTGTTTTACGCCTTCAATGATGGCCTGTCCCAGTACATTGGCCTTCAGTACATCGCCGAAGGTAAGAGCGGAGTCTCCAATGTCCTCAAAGGCATCCGAGGTGTCATCTGCGGCATTTTCCACATCCTGAAGCTCCGACTCCATGCGATTTAAGTCGCTTTGTGCGTCATTGAGTTTTGTTCCCAGGTTATTGACAGCAGCAGCCTGCCGGTTATATGCGTTCTGGGCTTTGAGCGCCTCTGCACTGTTTTCTCCAAACTCCTGCTTAGCCTGTTCCAATGCGCCACCCAAACCGTCCAATTTTTTCCTGGCGCGGTCATAGGCAGCGCGGATCATATCGATTTTCTGCTTGGCTACTTCGATGGAGCGACCAAGGATATCCGCTTTCTTTGCCGAACGATCCTCAGCGGAATCCATGCCAGCCATGGAGGTGACGGCAGCTTTCATCTCTGAAGAAAGGTTCTTGAGCTGTGCGTTGATTGCCGATAAGGCGGTCTTGAATTCTTTTTCTCCATCCACACCAATGCGGATGCCGATATCGTTTGCCACTGTCATCACCTCCGATCCAGTAATCTCATAAACTCATCTTGTTCTTCTTCCTGCGTCAGCTTCTGCCGTGCGCCCTCGGACTTAATCTGCTCCACCGCGATGAGGTCAAGCAGCTCTGAGAGCGGAACGGCAAGGGCTTCTTCTCGACATAAGCCAAGATGAAGCCCATACCATAAAAACCACGCCGCGGTCAGTCTGACAGTTCTGCCTGCGTGGTTTTTGCGTTTTTTGGGAACTCAGCCTCTACAGTCTGAGACTGACCGTCCGTTACGGCTTTGCCAATTGCGGCAAACATGGCAGGATAATCCTCCACGCCAACCAAGTCGATCATGTCATCAAGAGAGAACACCTCCGGCGCGTCCAAGCCTTCCAGCTTCGCATAGCGATTGCCTGCCACCATAAGCTGATGGAGCAGCCAGAATGCGTCTGAGAGGTTTTCATTTTCCATGATGGAAGAGAGCATCTCGGTCGCGGACTTTACAGGCTTTTCTCGTTTGCCGCGCTCCTCCAACGCCAGAAGAACACGAGTAGAGAAGCAGCAGGGGTATTCCGTTCCTCGAATCGTCAGAGTGGAAGTCCTCATACAGCCACACCTCCTACGATGGAAAGCAGACCCTTAATATACGTCACAGCGTCCGTTTCTGTGTCGAAGGTGGCATAGCGACACCAGTTGTGCGCTGCGGTATCGTCTCTAAGAATAGTGGCGGTCAGTTCCTTTGTCTGCCATTCAATGCTTTCGCCTTGAGTAGTTGCGGAGATACCAGGATTCTGGAACTGAACCTTGGGGTAGACAAGTCCCATCCATTTGGATGCACCAGACTGCTGCTTTTTGACCACAACGCCAAAGCCTACATATGGGATAGACTGGCCTTCGCCAAACACAAGTTCCTTGATTTCCTTTTTTTCACCGACTGCCTGTAGAGTCAGCCCAAGAATGGCAGCAGCCGGTTCTGGAAGAAGATCGTCCGTTGTAATGGTCAGCGTACCGCCGCCGAAAGTGGTGGCGGATTCTGCGGGACCGTTGTCTGCGTACAGAATGTTGGCTTCTCCGCCTTCCAGTTCCATGGAAAGTTCTACTGCCTTGCCGAGAACTCCACCGCCCGTATAACTGACAGTTTCGCCGTTTGCGGAATAGATGGCGTAAAAGGGTTTGCTTAAACCAATTGTTGCCATGATAAATCACTCCATTTCATAATGTTTTTCGACATCCAGTACATACTGGTGGTATCCGGTTTCATTGTCATATTTCAGATACCGTCGGTCGGATAGAAAAAAATCCGCATCCAGAAGGGTGCGGATCAACTGATTTTTGATGCGGTTGTAGTTACCCTTTGAGAAGATGGATAGCCGCACCGCCTGTACATCAAACTGAGGACGGTTGTCTGCCATGATGTCAAAGGTATCACTTAGGGGAACAAGTACAACATACGAATCCGGTGCGGAACCTGTATATGCTCCGGTCTGCCACGGTATTTTGGCCGCCGTTAGAATTTCACCGATTTCTGATAACGCATTCATAGGCTGTCCACTCCTTCCTCAAAGATTTTTCGCATCGCTTCGATACAGGGCTTTTGCGCAGCACGTTTTGCTGGGGCCATGAAAGGCTTTGCTGTCTGTCCATGTTTGCCATATTCCAAAAGTGTTGCAAGCATGGCGTTGCTGATACCACCGGAATGTGGTTCGGAAAATCCAATCTTGATATTGTGTCCCGTGCTGTTTTCTTTAACCGGAGACAGTCCCAAGGAGCGTTCCAGTTCGCCCGTAGCACGAGAGGGATATTTTGTTCCACTGCCTACCACGCTGCTCAGATTGCGTTGTGCTTTCTGTAACACGATTTCACCGCCTGCTTTCAACGCCTTTTCTACCAAAGCATTACTGTTTTTTTGCAGAGCAGAAAGTTGGTCTGACAGGTCGTCTGGCAGCTTGAGCGTCATTTTAGCCATTGCTGCTCACCACCTTTTTGGCCAGGACCTCCACATACATTCCACGACCTTTTACATTCTCTACAGAGGTCACCTCGAACCGTTCGCCATCTGTTACGATGATGTGATCGGTGGTGACCGTCAGAGCCGGAATGCAACGAAAACGGAATAGATCGGTAGCTTCGCTAAACGCGGCGAGATTTGCCCACCGCTGACTGCCGTGCCTGCCTTCGCGGTATACACGGATGGATGCGAGGACTTTATCCTGTGTTGTGGTGAAACCCTCGCTGTCCTTGATCGATTTGGCTTCCACAATGTCGGCAAAGCCGTTCATTTTCCCGAAACTCATACTCACACCTTCCAATCCCGATCAAGCCGAAGCAGGAGGTTGACCGTATTCCACACCTGCTGTGCTGCTCCGGTATTATCCGCAAAGAAGCCGCCCGTACTTCCGTCACGACTTTCGTAAAAATGAGAAGCCAACATAATTACAGCCTGTTCGGTCGTGGGCGGCATGGTCTGTTTGATGTATGTGCCAGCAGGGATATGTTGGTAGCTTTCTGCATAGGACACAGCGGCGGTGATGTAGCTTTTCAGCAATGCATCATCCGCTGTGTGTTCCAGGATAAGGTTGGTTTTGACCTTGCTCAAAAGTTCGTCCATCACCGCCGCTCCTTTCATTAAGATGCTTTCATCTTCAGAAGCTGGATGCCCTCCGGCAAAATAATCTTGCCGTCTACACGCTCGGTGGCAACAAAGCCGACCTGGCCATTTGTAGAGTAGAGCTCGTTCAAACGCTGAACAGTTCTGCCGGTGCGGTCAGCGATCCAGTAGCTCTGGAAATCACCGAAGGCGATAGAGAGTGCACCCGCTGCAAGTGCAGGGGCATATGGACTGGTGTAGATCTCATAGCCGAGCAGTCTATCCGGCTGGCCCGCCTGCAAAGAGGGCTGCCACAGATACTGACCATTGGAATCCTTCAACTTGCGCAGTGCGGAAACAGTAGCGTCGTTCATGAGGAACTTGGCGTTCTTACGATAAGGGGCCTTTAAAGAGTAGATGAGAGAGATGATTTCATCTGCAGTGATGGCGGTAGCGCTTGCGGCAGTAACACCGACCGTGCCACCGTTTGCGGTGAACAGACCGGTAGGCTGACCAGTGCCGGTGCCGACGCAGAATGCCTGCTCCTCGGCAGCACCGAATGCATAGGCAAACTCACGTGCGATATATTCCTCCAAGTCAAAGGCACTGTCATCAAGAAGCTCAATGCTAACCTTAACGAGGTCAGTCAACTTATATGCGTCAATGGTTTTCTGTGCGAAGGTAGGGTTGCTTTCAGTGTAGGCAGCGTTTTCAGCCGTCCAAGCGGCGGTGGAGTGGGTTGCTGCAACCGGAATCTTACGATCATTTTCAGTGGTGATGACCTTGCAGAGACGGCGCATCACATTTTCCTCTTTGAGTGTGTCAACAATGAATTTTTCAAACTCGGTAGGGACGAGATATCCGCCGTTGGCATCCACACTCTCGGAGAGAACATTGTGGAGCATACGCTTGCCGCGCAGATGCATACCAAAGTCCTCGCGGTAGGCAGCCGACGCTCTGCCTGTCTTGACCTCACCAGTAATTTTCTGGGGCTGCTCAGTGATGGGAGTGGATACCGGTTTTGCAAGTTCTGCGGCAATGGCATCGCGACGCTCCATGCGTTTGACCTCATTGGTGAGGTCATTCAGTTCCTTCTCCATATTGGCATAAACGGCATCGTCCTCAGTGGACAGAACGCCCTTATCATTGCGGTGGGTGTCGAGGAATCCTTCCATTGTGTCCCACAGCTTAGCGCGCTTTTCGCGCAGTTTAACGATATTCATATCGAAATACCTCCATATTAAATGTAGTTTTTGATAGTGTTCAGCTTGGATTTGAGTTCGTCCACAGAGCGTCCCGTGCATTCCGGCACGACGGGTTTAGGGTCGATGGTGCATTTTGCGGCGATTTTCTCCATGAGAGAGTTCACCACATTTGCCTTGGAATACAGCATGGAAACGGTAGGTGTGGCTATGCTTTCAGTCTCATCAGAACGGTTCATGACTCCGTCTGCAAAGCCAAGTTCCACAGCTTTGTTGGCATCCATCCAGGTTTCGGCATCCATAAGATGGCTAAGTTTTGTGCGGGAAAGCCCGGTCTTGATTTCATAGGCGTTGATGATGGAATCTTTAACGCTTGAGAGCATATCGATGGCTTTCTGCATTTCGTTCGAATTGCCAAATGCCGCCGTCATAGGGTTGTGAACCATGAGCATGGATACCGGAGACATGAGGATCTTTGTACCAGCCATAGCAATAACGGACGCTGCGGATGCAGCAATACCGTCGATTTTTACGGTTACATCGCCCTTGTATTCCATAAGCATATTGTAGATTTGGGCCGCTGCCACGCAGTCACCACCGGGACTGTTGATCCACACTGTGATGTTTCCGCTGCCTGACATGAGCTCATCCTTGAAAAGCTGTGGGGTGACTTCATCGTCAAACCAGCTTTCCTCGGCGATGGTTCCGTTCAAAAACAGCGTTCTCTCTGTTGTCTCCGTCTGATTCTTCCAATTCCAGAACTTCTTCATCAATTTCTTCCTCCTTTCCGTCATCGGTAAGTGTATATGCAAATGCGCCCGCGTTTTTTAGTGGGAGCATATTGCCGTTAATGAGATACAGGTCGCCACCCTCTTCCACAGGAATGCGGTCGAGATTCTCCAGTTCACGGATATCATTTGCGGACATCCAACCGTTCTGTCTCGCGGTGGCATAGCCGTTCATACGGCTCGGGTAATCGCCACGGAGTAAACCCTCAAGATTGAACTTTACGAAATATGAAGCCTTTTCATCTGTTGTCAAGAGTGAACGCATTAGGGACTGCTCCCAACGGATGACCCAAGGGTCGAGAGTGTATTTCACGAACTCAAGGGACTGCTGTTCAATATTAGAAAAGCTCGACTTCTCCAGGTCACCCACCATGTGTGGCGGCACTCGGAAAATTCGAGCAATTTCATTGATTTGGAATTTGCGTGTTTCCAAAAACTGCGCCTGTTCCGGTGAAATGGAAATCGGTGTGTACTTCATTCCTTCTTCCAAAACGGCAACTTTGCCGGAATTAGAAGATCCACCGAACTGACTCTGCCAAGCCTCACGAACCCTGGACGGATCCTTAATAGTGCCGGGATGTTCCAGAACACCGGAGGGCGCAGCACCGTTGGCAAAAAACTTGGCTCCGAACTCTTCACAGGCAATAGCCATACCGATGGCGTTTTTCGCCATAGCAATGGGACTGTATCCAACGAGACCATCAAAGCCAAGTCCGGGGATGTGCAGAATATCCGATGGGTGGAGTGTCACTGCAAAATCCTTATTTTTAATCGCTTCATCTGGACCACGGTAGTAGGTATAGTACAGATGTCCATTTTCGTTACGGTCAATGGACATTTTATTCGGCATCAATGGGTACAGGGCAATGACTTCATTTTTACCGTTTCGGATAATCTGTGCATAGGCATTACCCCAAAGGAGCAGATGAGTCATGAGTGTTTCGCGGAATACAAAAGAACTCATTTCTGGGTTCGGCTCATCGTGGAGCAATCGGTAAAGCGGATGGTTAATAGCTTTTTCTTTACTGCCATCGTCAGCGTATTTGTAAAGGTGTAGCGGAAGTCCTGCTACTGCTTCGGCCAAAATACGGATACAGGAATAAACAGCGGTCATCTGCATGGCAGATCGTTCTGTTACTGTTTTACCGGATGTGGTGCCACCCATAAAAAAGGTGTAGTTGCTGCCTGCTGTTCTGTTTTGGGGCTTATCTCTGGATTTGAACAGCCCTGAAAAGATACCCACAGTTGTTCACTCCCTTCAAATAAATAGAATTCCTCGACTGTCATAGACCGAAGCACCGTTATCATTACCACAGCGAATCGCACGGTCGAGGGCCATTATGGTGGCAACAGCACCGTCAATCTTTTCTGTGGATTTTTCCTTGTCCGGCTTAATGTTGCCTGCAGGGTCAGTGCGGATGAAGATGTTGTCCATCATCCAGCGGAGAACGGGATGTCCACCATGGGCAATCTTTTCTTCAAGCACCAGTTTCATCAGTTCTTTGGTGGGTGGGGACATATCTTTAAAGCCCTGTCCAAAAGGAACCACTGTAAAGCCCATACCCTCAAGGTTCTGAACCATCTGCACAGCGCCCCAACGGTCAAAGGCAATCTCACGGATATTGAAACGCTCGCCCAAGCGCTCGATGAATTTTTCAATGTAGCCATAGTGAACCACATTCCCCTCGGTTGTCTGAATAAATCCCTGCTGTTCCCACACATCGTATGGCACATGGTCGCGGCGGACACGAAGGTCGAGATTATCTTCGGGAATCCAGAAGTAGGGTAGGATAATATATTTGTCATCCTCATACTCTGGTGGGAACACCAGCACGAATGCCGTGATATCCGTAGTAGAAGAGAGGTCAAGACCTCCATAGCAGATACGGCCTTCCAGGTCATCCTCATTTGTGGCAAAAGCACATTTATCCCATCTGTCCATCGGCATCCAACGGACAGCTTGTTTTACCCACTGGTTCAAACGAAGCTGCCGGAAAGCGTTCTCTTCGCCGGGGTTCTGCTTGGCGGATTCACAGGCATCACGTACTTTGTCGATGCCAACCGTAATGCCAAGGGAGGGATTGGCCTTTTTCCATGTGGCGGGGTCTGTCCAATCGTCAGATTCGTCTGCACCGTAGATGACGGGGTAGAAGGTGTGGTCGATCTTACGGCCCTCGATGATATCCTTTGCCTTTTGGTGGATTTCGTAGCATATGGACTTTGTATCGTTTCCGGCTGTGGTGATAAGGAAATACAGCGGCTGCATACGGGCATCGCCAGAGCCCTTGGTCATAACATCAAACAGCTTTCTATTCGGCTGGGTATGCAACTCATCGAATACAACACCGTGGGTGTTGAAACCGTGCTTGTTGCCAACATCAGCAGAGAGCACCTGATAGATACTACCTGTAGGCTGATAGATGAGCCTTTTCTGTGAGTCCAGGATTTTTACTCGCTTGGATAGTGCAGGGCACATACGAACCATATCGGCAGCTACATTAAAAACAATGGAGGCCTGCTGTCGGTCGGCGGCACAACCATAGACCTCGGCGCGTTCTTCGCCATCACCGCACGTCAGTAAAAGTGCAACAGCGGCAGCCAGTTCAGACTTGCCCTGTTTCTTGGGAATCTCAATATATGCTGTATTGAATTGACGGTAGCCATTGGGCTTTAATGTTCCGAAGATATCTCGGATAATCTGCTCCTGCCAATCAATCAGTTCAAATGGCTTTCTTGCCCAGGTGCCTTTTGTGTGGCAAAGACACTCAATGAAACCGACCGCATAGTCAGCGGCATCCTTATCATAGTAGGAGCCTTCGGACATGAATTTGGTCGGTTTGTATTTCTTCAGCTTTCTGATATGCGGTCACCTCCTTCAAATGAGCATAAAAAATAGCCGCCACCGTTATCGGTGCGACCGTCATGTACGAGGAACAGAGCCTATCGACTCATGTCCCAGGGTTATTCCATTAGCGTGAGTTTAATAATTGCTGCTGTGAATCAGAAGCTCCAGTGCAAGTTCGGTGTCTGGATCATTGGATTTGATATCCCAGCCTCTATCGTAGTTACATACGATTTTGCCGTTCCTCTTGAGCATCAACTTGCTGATTTTTCCACCGTTGATTCCGTACTGAGAAGGTTCGTCGTAAACCTTTATCCAGTAGTGGAAGAGGCTATCGTATACTTTCAGGGACCCTTCGTGCCACATACTCCGCACCTCCTTAAACGCTCAGCATGCGGATGGCCGGGATTCTGGCTCTTTTGTTGGTCTGCCAGTCGGTGTAGTTGGCGTTGACCTCGGTGATGCTATCCATCTTGAAGCCGTGCTTTTCAAAAGCTGCAAGGGTGGGAATCAGGTTGGAGAAGGTGCTGCTGATGGTAAATTCAGCGATGCCGTTTTCCTTCATGCAGGCGGCGATGGCTTCAATGTCCTCGTCCCAAATGACCTCGTTAAAATCAATCAGGTCGTTGTCTGCATCGAGGCTCTTGCGGTAGGCCCAGAACATGGTACCGTTGATACCGTATTCCTTCAGGCTCCCGGCCTGCTCTGCGATAGCTCTTTCAAAAAGTTCAATTTTCTTCATGGTGTTGTTCCTCCGTAAAATGTGTTTTTCCTTTCGGTGTACACATATTCACTCTAAAAGCACATAATAGCAAGTCATTTCTGCGATATGAATCGTAGAATACTGCACGATATTTACCGGTATATTTGTGTAGATTATTTCGGCACTTTTCGACAAACATCGACGCCGTAGACCACATTCAGGCCAGAGCCGTTGTCCCAATGCACCATGATGGAGCCGGTGTCATCCACGCCCCAGACGGTTCCGAGTGTGCCGACCGGAGGAGCCTGCGCATCATCCATCTGGACCAGCTCAACACGAGTACCAGCAGGATATTGGCTGCGGATTAAATCCACCGTTGCTTTATTCGGAAATCTCATTTCTGGACACCTCCTTGGTTATTTTTTAGCATCGGACTTGAAGGCGGCGCTGCCGGTCAGATTTTTAAGAAGGATTTTGCGGTAGGTCTTGTATTCGTTGCCAATAAAGCCAAGGCGAAGGAGAAAGCACCGGAAGGCGTACTTCTCATTGGCTATAGGCTTCTCGATGGCGGTCACGCGCTTGACTTCTTTGGCCATCGTGCAAAGGCTGGTGATGAAGTGGATGTAGGCTTGGGTACAATTCGGATCGAGGGTTCCGTGGAACCAAGGGAAGGAAATGCGACCTTCGGTCACTTCAATCGGAAGATTGTCGGTGCCGAGTGCCTTCTTGATGAGGCTTTGCTTGCTATCCACCAGCTTGCGGAGGTTATCGAGGGCGCTCTCAGTGAAGCCGTCCAGCGGCATGGATACTACCAAACCGTCCGGTTCCTCATCTGATAGTGCATCTTCAGCAGGTTCCTTGGTCAAAAGCTCCTCCGGGATGCTCTCAGCTTTGAAGCCTGCAGCCTCAACAGCTTTTAGCACATGGCGGATGGTATCGGCATCGGTGCGGTCGTCCGCAATGAGGGTACCGTCCTTGCTGATGGTCAGGTTGTCGATAACGAATGCGCAGGTAGGCATGAACGTATAAACTGCCTTAGTGTCGATAACCTCTGAGATGATGCTGACCATTTCCTTGCGGCGGGTTCCGGTTGTGTTAAATTTGATTTCCATAATGTAATCCTCCTAAATGTGTTCTCCATGGGGTACTACATATATCACTCTAAAGTCACATAATAGCAAGTTGATTTTTATGAGAAACCTACCAAATATGTACCTCAGAGCTTGTGTAGATCTGACAATCAGGAGTTCAATTCCGGTTATGCTACAATTTCGGCGTAGGAGTAGGTCAGACCATCACGAATAACAGAGACATCACCATCAGAGCCGACCTGTTCAATGTATCGCTTTACGATGACATCACAGAATTTTTCATCCAGTTCGATGGTGTGACAAATGCGTCCAGTCTGCTCGCAAGCGATGAGAGTGCTACCAGAGCCACCGAACGGATCGAGGACAATACAGTTGCTCATGCTGGAGTTCATAATAGGATAAGCGATGAGAGGAATAGGCTTCATCGTCGGATGGTCACCATTTTTCTTAGGTTTATCAAACTCCCAGATAGTTGTTTCCTTACGGCCAGCATACCACTGGTGTTTGCCAGATTTCTTCCAACCGAAGAGACAAGGCTCATGCTGCCATTGATAAGGAGAACGGCCCAGAACTAATGACTGCTTTTTCCAGATGCAGGTGCCGGAAAGATAGAAGCCTGCATCAGAGAAGGCTTTACGGAAATTGAGGCCCTCGGTGTCTGCATGGAATACATAAATGCTGGCATCATCCGCCATAGCAGCTTTCATTTCGGTAAAGGCATCCAGAAGAAATTGATAAAAGGCATCGTTCGACATATTATCGTTCTTAATCTTTCCGGCGCTGCCTTCGTAGTTTACGTTGTAAGGTGGGTCGGTCACGACCAGATTTGCATGTTTTCCGGACATCAGGAATTCATAGCTTTCTGCATTGGTGCTATCTCCGCAGAAAAGACGGTGTGAACCGAGGCACCAAAGGTCACCGGCCTGAGTGAAGGTCGGCTTCTGCAGCTCGGCATCCACATCAAAATCATCATCCTTGACCTTATCGTTAGTAGAGTCCTTGAACAGTTCATTCAACTCGGCTGGTTCAAAGCCGGTGAGGGAAACATCAAAGTCTGCGCCTTGCAGGTCTACGATGATCAGCGCTAACTTATCATTGTCCCATTCACCGCTAATCTTGTTGAGAGCGATGTTCAGGGCCTTTTCATGTTCTTCATCCAGCGTGACAACTACACACTCGGCATCAGTTATGCCCAAGTCAGTCAGTACCTTCAGACGCTGATGGCCACCAACGACGCGTCCAGTAGTGGAGTTCCAGATAATAGGCTCTACATATCCGAACTGTTCAATAGAGCGTTTCAGTTTCTCATATTCAGGGTCACCGGGCTTCAAATCCTTACGGGGGTTGTAGTCCGCAGGCAGAAGCTCGGTAATGGACTTTTTCTCAATCTGCATATTTTTTCACGACCTCCTCGAAATGGTAATCCTCGCGTATACTGTTGCTGCTTTCCCAAGTGCGCAGGCCATTGAAGTGCCCGTAGGTGGCAGTGTCCTCATAGTTTGGATTACGCAGGCACAGCTTTTCGATGATAGCAGCAGGGCGCATATTGAAGATTTCCAGGCAGGCTTTGCGAATTGCTTCATCAGTATATTTGCCGGTCCCGAAGGTATCCACAGTAAAAGCAACGGGGTCAGCCTTGCCGATGGCATAGCCATAGACTGTACCTTGATCACCGGCGCCAAGAGAGGAGTACCAGCTATCATCACCGTTGCGGCTCTCCAAGGAGTAGTTCACTCCGCCAGCGATGTCAGGGCTCTGCTTTCGCACATAGACCTGAACGAAGCGCCAGAAGGAAGCCATGCCGACCTTATCCAGCACACGCCAGACAACAGACGGGATATTCACCTTCGCAGAGGAACTAATTTCACCGGCGACGATGATACGGTGTCCTACAGCCATGACTTCCACAGCAACATGAGCACTCTTGTCCTTGTACAGATATGCATCGAGGATTGCATCAGCAATTTTATCACACAGCTTGTCAGGATGCCCTTCACAGACAGATTCTGCGGTCTTAAACGTAATATTCATATTACATTCCTTTCCGTGCCGTTAGCAGTCGCTCCATCACATCATCCTGTGGTGTGGCACCGCTATATTCAGAGGCACAATTTTCTTTTACGATTTGATAGATTTCCATCCAGAGCCGGTTGGTCTGGCTCATGAAGTTTTGGCTCATAGCCACATAAGGCGACTGGATTGCATTGCCCGTAGTCGGATGCTTTGCAAGGAAACCGAACTCGGTGATAGCTTCTTCGCATTGAATCCATCGGGCTACGCTCATGGAGTAACGCTCCAGAAGCTGCGGAGACACAAGTGCTGCGCAGCCACGCTCGTGGAGCCAGTCCCATGTCTTCTTGTAAATATCAGCTGCGACCAGCTTTTTGCCATCCTTCTGTTTGGCGGACAGGAGCTTGGATGGTTTGGGCATCGCTTGACCTTCCAAATCAACCAATTGGTTATCGAAGTCAATGACAGTCAATGTGCGTTTGCCCAGATTTCCCTCAGCAATCTTGTCAGCTAAGGGCTTCTTTTTAGCTCCTGCACCGATTCGAGCGCCGCCACGATTGGTACCGTCCTTAGCCAATTACAACACCTCCTTTGGCAGGGCTTATATACCTCGTTTGAAATTGCGAATTTGTGCGTGAGACCCCACGCCCGTTGCACGGCATAAAGGTCACAGAGATTTTGACCGCCCCTACCGGTCATGGTTGTGCCATCGATCACCACGCGCGGCATGGATTCTGGCATGGCACGGTTTGCAAAGAGCAATCAGATTTTCTCTTGCGTGTGTACCACCTTCCGAAAGCGGAGTGCGATGGTGGACTTCCTCGGTAGGAACAAGCAAACCTTTCTCTTGGCACAGCTCACACAAAGGATGCAGCTGCACATAGCTGTCACGGATACGCTTCCATGCACGGCCATAACGACGGCGTACAGCAGGGTCTCTGTCGTACTTCTCGTAGCGCTTGTTCTCCAGCTTTTCATGTTCCTCACAGAATCTACCATCCGTTAGCTTAGGACAGCCGGGAAAAGAACATGGTCGCTTCGGTTTCTTAGGCATAGGTTCACCTCCTTCAGGGCATAGAAAAAGCCCTGCGGGATTGCTCCCACAAGGCTCGTTCCTGATTTTCGCTTTTCGCTATTATAATAATATCATAGGGAGTGGGTATCATTCTATGTCTTTAGGTATCACGTTTCAGGATACTGTCGCAAATATCCAGCGCCTGATTGTGGAGCTTATACAGGTGGTGCATACTGTAGCCCATATCCACGGCGATGATTTCCCAAGACTGGAAGCAAAGATAGCGTTTTTCAAGCAGGGTCTGAAGCTCAGGACTTGGCACCGCTTTGATGGTGGAGGAAATCTCTTTTTTCAGATCCACCAGCTCATCAATGTCACGGTTGATTTCTGCCTGCAGGTCCACAATCTTTGCAACGGCATCGGCCATCTTGGAAGTAGGCTTGTTGGGATTGCGAGGCGTACCCGTTAGCACCGAACTGGCGCTGGTAGCAAGGTCATTCAGTGCCTCGACCTGCTGAATTTTGGAATTGATACGCATATCCAGAAACTTGGCTTGCATTAAATATTCTTTTGCGGTCATACTGTACCTCCGAAAAATTTTATTCCTCGGATTGTCGTAGATTGTCATAGATTGGCTTTTACTGCATCTATCAATGCGTTCTGGGTCAGCTCCTTGCGGGAGAGAGCCTTTAGGATGCGCTCGTCGATAGTGCCTTTTGTGATGATGTGCTGTATCACCACGGTTCTGTCGGTCTGTCCCTGTCGCCACAGACGGGCGTTGGTCTGCTGGTACAATTCCAAGGACCATGTCAGGCCGAACCAGATGAGAGTGGAACCGCCGGATTGAAGGTTCAAACCGTGACCGGCAGATGCAGGATGAATGACTGCCACCGGAATTTTGCCGTTGTTCCAGTCCTCAATATCCTTACTGGATTTCAGCTCTCGTACCGTAAAGCGCTTTTTTATACGCTGCAGGTCGTGCTTAAACCAGTAGGCCACCAGCACTGGTTTCTCATTTGCGGCCTCAATCAAATCCTCCAAGGCATCCAGCTTTCGGTCATGGAATTCCACAATATCGCCGGTGTCGGTGTAAATAGCACCGTTAGCCAGCTGTACCAGTTTTCCGGTCAGTGAAGCGGCATTGGCAGCAGTGATTTCTTCATCAGAGAGGTGCAGAATAAACTCTGCTTTCAGCTGCTCATAGCGCTCATGTTCCTCCTCGGAAAGCTGCACTTCATACTTAGAAGATACCATCTCCGGCATCTGCAGATAGTCGGTACTTTTCATAGAAATCGTAATATCCGAAATCTGCTTGTAGATGGCTTCCTCCGCATACGGCAGTGGTTTGTAGGAGTAGATGATTTGACCATTGCGCTTGTCCGGCATGAAGTAGTTGTTGCGATACTGTGTAATGAACCTGCCGAGGCGCTGACCCATATCCAGCAGTCGGAATTCAGCCCATAAATCCATCAGACCGTTGGAGCTTGGTGTTCCGGTCAGGCCAATGATGCGTTTGATTTTCGGTCGCACCTTGGATAATGCCTTGAAGCGTTTTGACTGATGGTTTTTAAAGGAGGACAGCTCATCGATGACCACCGTATCGTAGATGAACGGCAGGCCGCTGTTCTCAATCAGCCATTGCACATTTTCACGGTTGATAATGGTGATGTCGGCTCCGGCCATCAGTGCAGCTTTTCGCTCTGCCGGTGTTCCCACCGCAACGGCGAAAGTCAGGTGTTTTAAGTGGGACCATTTCTTCAGCTCCGCAGGCCAAGTATCACGGGCCACTCGCAACGGAGCGATCACCAGAATGCGGTGGGCCAGAAAGCTGTCAAATAGCAGGTCGGCGATGGCAGTCAGGGAGATGACCGTTTTACCAAGACCCATATCGAGGAGAACTGCGGATACAGGATGGGTTTCAATATAATCAATGGCGTAGGTCTGATAATCGTGTGGCTCGAAGTTCATCCAGCATCCCTCCAATCTGTTCTGGCTTATCTATCACATAGACCTTGAATCCCAAAGAGCGCAGCAGGCGGTGTCGTGCTTCCTGCAACGGGCGTGGGTACTTGCCGGGAGCCTTCAGTTCCACGAAGGCGATAAGGCCATCAGGTAGTAATATAAGGCGGTCGGGCATTCCAGCGAAACTCGGAGACACGAACTTCACGGCGATGCCACCAGCCTTTTTAACCATCACGGTTAATTTCTGTTCTATGGTTTTTTCTAACATCGCTTACCTCCGTCAGCGTTAATTTTGGAAGAGTGGGTAACCTCCCTGAATGTCAATTACATAACTTCTTCTTATTCAGATTTTTTTTAGTCCTTAGAGAATTTTTGTATATGACCTTAATAGAGGTTACCCACATGGTTTTGTCAGTTCAGGAAATCTTCTTCAGCGTCGTTTTCTGCTCTCAGGCGCAGCCCCTTAAAGTAACGCTTGTTATGGACCTTGATACGCTCAAAGCCAGCCTTCTCCAGCGCAAAGTAGAAGTCTGCCGTGCTGCGGATATACTCGTTGCAGTCCATAGAGTAGTTGCGGTATGCCTGATAAAGCGCCGAGGAGCTTTCCTTGTAGGAATCATCCACCTCGCACTTGTCTGCGAGAAAGTGGCCGAACCAGTCATTTTGGCTGCGATATTCATCAATGGCATTCTGAACGCATGCAGGAACGGGTATCTGGTAGTCAAGCTCAATGACCTTCTTGGCACCTTCGATGACCCATGCCAGAATGCTTCCGCCGGCATTATCAAACAGATACTCGCTGTAATTTTTAATGTCGCTCTTACCGGTAATCTTTGCATTAAAAGGGATGACAATCAGACGACGCCAGATACCATCATCGGATGCACTGACACGAGGCAGGTGGTTGGTGTACAGAACCAGCGTGTGGCAAGGCTTGAAGGAGAACGGGTCTTTATACTTTTTCTCCGCAAACACATCATCGGTGGAGCAGAGCTGCTTGACGGTGGAATCGTTCAGACGGGAGCCTTCCTGCATTTCTGCTGCAATGAGCAGACGCTTGCCTTTGACCTCTGCCATTTCCGGTTTGATATTTCTGCGGCAGCCAACGGTCAGGGTGTCAGCAGAGATATTGCCACTGTAAAGACCCAGCACACGGGAGACCGCATTCCAGAAGGTGGACTTACCGTTTCGGCCGTCGCCGTAGGCAATAATCAACGCTTCCACATAAACCTTACCGATAGCAGCCAGACCGCAAATCATCTGTACATAGTCAATCAGGGACTGGTCGCCTTGGAAAATCAGGTCCAGACAGTCCAGCCAGATCTGCTGACCTTTCTGGCTCGGAGAAACCGAGGTGATTTTGGTAATGAAGTCCTCCGGCGAATGTTCCCTTGCTCCGGCGATGCCTTTACGCAGGTCGAAGGTCGCCTCCGGTGTACACAGCGCAAACGGGTCGGCATCCAAATCTCTCGGAGAAATCTCTAAGATAGGATGGGACTCACGCAGCGTGGAAGTGATATTTTTGGAATCACGGCGCTTAATGGCAAACGCCTGATATGCCTTTGCTGCCAGAAAATCCTGATAGGCTTCCAGCTGCTGGTCGTTCATCAGCTGTTCGGCCTTGGACTTGGAGGTGCTATCCAGAATGGTCTGTGCACCGGTGTTCTTCAGTTTGGTGAGTGCTTCCATAAGGTCGTTCCCGGCTTCCTTCATCTGGCGTCGGGTCAGCTCGTGGGCAACAGCCTGTGCGCCCGGTTCGGATTCCTGCCAGTAATGGTCGGAGTAGCGGATAAAGTGCGTGGCGGGAGAATAGCGCAGTTCGCTGGAGAAGTATTTTCCCAGCACCTCGGCCTGTCCAACATCGGAGTAGTCCTCCGGCTTATAGCAGGAAGGGTCGTTGTAAACCTCCGGTGCTACATATCCGTCCTGCTGGGAGAGCTTCGTATAAAAGCGCTGCGCAGAATGCCAGATGGTGGACAGCTCTGAATTATCCAGAGGCGGCACACATTTGGCGGCCTCCTCCAAGAAGGTCTGGTATGCTTTTTCGGTATCGCCGTACTTCTTGATGACACGACCGGCAAAACGGCTCATGGTAGCATTGCGGCTACCTTCCGGGATAACAGATGTGTCGAAGTTGCCCTGTGGCAGATACTCATCGAACAGGTCCTCATTCAGAAATTCCGTCAAATTCATTCGTCCGGGATACAGAGCGACCTCGGCGGCAGCAGTGCCAAAGAAGAAACGTGCCGCATCCAGCGCCTGCGTATCAAAATACGGGAAGATGGAATTGACCAGCTTCTTCATATCGCTATACAGAGAAGCATCGGTACAATATTCAATGGGAAACAGCACATGGAACTTAGGTCTTGCTGCTTTGCCGTTTTTCTCACGGTTATGGAATCGGCTATAATGGATAGCGAAGGTCACTCCGGGAAATGCCTGCATCACATCTTCCGGTGTCATCCAGTCTGCAGGATTTTCGGAGTGGTCGTTATCGCAGTCCACCGGCAGACAGTCGCTGCCGATGAAGTTGTCGCCATTACGGTAGCTGTTGCGATATTCGGCGCAGACATAGTCACGGTTGATTGCGGCCTTCAGGCTGGCCTCATCCAGAATCACATGTTTGTGAGGATAGGAGCAGTTGCCCGGATTGCCGGTCACATCAGCGGAATAAACGGTGAACATTAGTCATACACCTCCTTGGACTCGTCCTCCAGCACCTTGGTGATAAACTTGAGCGCACGGATCGTGGTCTCCAGTTCGCAGTCGCCGCCGAGGAATACTTCAAAACCGTTACACCCATGTCGGTCCACAAAGGTACGGACTTCCATGTCGGTGCTGCCGCAGTCGCTGATACGGAAATAGGTGCGTCCGCCGTGGCCGCTGTCGCCACCCATATAGCCTGTGGTGCCAGCTTCCACTTCGAAAATGTTGGCGCTGATTACTTCACGGGTATAGGTGGAAATCTCAGTGCCGTCCGGCAGCAATTTTCTTTTTTCGATTACTTCATACATAGGGTTAAGCCTCCTTCAAATTTTCGGTGAAATAGCGTAAGCGGTAGTTCTTCCACTTGGCTCTTTCGATTTCTGCTTCCATGCCCGCTGAGATGCGACTGCCAAATACCCAGACTTCGGAGCATTTGCTCATCAGGGCGTTTCCGAAGAACAAACCGAGCTGGCGCTCCTTCGGGTCCGCATCGTTCAGGAACTGCGGAAATAGCAAGTGAGGTGCGATGGGAATGTATCCCTGTTCCACGGCAAAGCGGCTGTAGCGTCTGGCCGCATCCACATTTGCTTCGATATCTCCGGCATAGGGAGAGCAGATATAGACGATGGGTCTGAAAGCACGAAGGGAGCGTTCCTCACGTTCAATGACGGAGAGTGCGCCGTAGGCCGTTGGGTCAAAATATCCCTCGCTGTTGAATTTGCTGATACTCAAAACACGAATCCTCCTTTCCGGTGGGCATAGAAAAAGAGCGTCCACCTCTAATACCCTTTGGAGATGAACGCTCCGTTTTGACGAAGACTCTTTAATCTTTTTTATAAAAATCTGTGGCGTAGCCATCGGCACGAAGGAGGAGTCCTTTGGCCCAAGGAGGAGTGCGGCCCATCTGTTCACAGACCGCTTCCAAGGACATGTGTGGATCTGCCTCAATCACAACTTCGTCATGAACATGCATAACGATGGAGCAATGGCGCAGGGTCTGCATGGCGTAGCAGAGGATGTCTCTGGCTGTGGCCTGCACAATGTTTTCCACGAACTTGGGACCGTAGGAATCAAGGCGCTCCCATTTTTTAGTGGAGCCGACGCCTTCGTAAGTGATACACTCACCGCCGAACTTGTTTATTCCGACCTTCGGTTTCACATAGGCCAGCTTTCTACCGGAAGGGAGCGTGATAAACAGCATGCCGCTTCTGCAGGAGAAGGTCAGCCCGTAAAGGCTGGTCGTATGCTTATATTTCACAGCTTCCATAACAGCACGGTCCACGGCCCACCAAAATTCGACAATTTTCGGGTTTGCCTGTCGCCATGCATCCACCAGCGAAGGAAGCTCATCTTCGGTCAGGCCCATCTCGATAGCGCCCATTGCTTTAAGCGCACTGACGCTGCCACCGTAGCCGAGGGCCAATTCCGCAATCTTGCCCTTTTGACGCAAGTGACCGTTGATGCCGTGTTTTTCCACCGGGACCTTAAACATCTGAGAAGCGGAAGCGCAGTAAATGTCGCCGCCTTGTTCAAAGACCTTTTGTCGCCAGCTTTCGTCTGCATACCAAGCGATAACACGGGCCTCAATTGCAGAAAAGTCCGCTACGAGGAATTGTGCGCCTTCTCTTGGAATGAATGCCGTGCGGATCAGCTGAGAGAGCGTGTCCGGTACATCTTCGTAAAGCAGCTCCACGGCGGCAAAGTCACCACAGTGGACCAGCGCACGAGCTTCGGCCAGATCCGACAGGTGGTTTTGCGGGAGATTCTGCAATTGAATATTACGACCGGAGAAGCGCCCGGTGCGGTTGGCCCCGTAAAACTGGAACATGCCTCTGGCACGACCGTCAGCGCATACGGTGTTTTCCATCGCCTGATATTTCCTGACGGAGGACTTGGCCAGTTGCTGACGCAACACCAGCACATCGGCAAGTTCCGGTGGAGCCTTTTTCAGAAGCTCGTTCACAGCCTTTTTATCAAGACTGTCGGTTTCCATACCATTATCGGAAAGCCACTGCTTCATCTGCTGGACGCTGTTGGGATTTTCCAAAGCGGTCATGTGCTTCATGGAAGCAGTCAGCTTCTGGCGGGACAGCGTATCCATTTCAATGGCCTGCGCCACCAGCTCCATATCCAGACGCACACCGGTATCGTTGATTTCCTCACTTTGGTGGTATTCCTCCCAGACCGCAGGTGATACCGGGAACTTTGCCAAGCGCTGCTGGATGCCCATTTCCGTTTCCACATCTCGAAGGTTATATTTCTTGAAGGCGTCCCACTTGTCTGGCGCATGGAACGGTCTGTTTCTGGTACGCTGGCCGTTGGATTTGGTAGGAGCGCAAGGCTGGCAGAAATACTTGATGAGGTCTTTGCCTTCAGTGAGCTTTTGCTTCTCAAGGCCTAAAACGGCACCGACACCTTCCAGCGACAAAGGCAGTCCCATAGTAGCGGCCCAGATCATGGAGCAGCACCAGCTTTCGGGATTTAAGTAATCGCCGGTAGGATAGCCCAAGAAACGAGAGAGGCAGATGCGTTCAAAAGTGGCATTGAAGGCCCACTTGGTGACAGCTTCATCTTCAAGCGCCTGCAGGATTTCCGTTGGAATGTGTTCTCCACAGGCCAGGTCGACGATCTGCACTGGACCGGAGTCCACGCTATAGCCAAAGAGCAGAATTTCAAAATCCTCAGCCTCCACATAATGGTAAACACCAGACTTTTGCAGTGGAGTGCTGCTGTAGGTTTCTATATCAATACTGAGTGTTTTCATGCGTTGTCACATCCTTTCCATACCCAAACAGGGCGACAGATTGCTCCGCCGCCCTGCTGGAAAATCAGGTCATTAGTCGAGGAAATCCTCATCTTCATCCGTATTGAAATCGGACTCAGCGCTGGCCTTGCCGCCGAGAGGCTCACCGTCACGAATCTTCTGGAGATTGTTGAGGCCGCAGGCGATGCCCTTGTTACCAGAGCTATTGAAAGCGTAGAAGGTAATGCTGGCACGACCGTAGACACCGGAGTAAACCTCGGAACGGCTCATGATAGGATTGCGGTCTGCGTCCACGATGCCGGGAGCAGTGGTAGCGTTGGCGTTGATGAAGTACGCATTGGCGTAGGCTGCATCGTCAGGTCTCTCAAGGTCGCCATCACGAAGAGGAGTCTTCAGAACGGAGAGTGCAGGGACAGTCTTACCGTTACCCTTGAGCTTGGCTTCGCCTTCCTTGTAGGCAGCTTCGATAGCGGCCTTAATCTTGGCAACGGTACGAGTGTCGCTCTTAGGGATAATCAAGCTGACGCTGTACTTAGGAGTGCCACCGTTGATGGACTTAGGCTCCCAGACATTTGCGTAGCTCCAGCGGGTTTCAGGGCCAGTGATGACCTTCATGGGATTTACAGGTTTTACATTCTTACTCATAATCGTTTTCCTCCATAAAATCAGTTTTTGCATTATTCATGACCGGGCGTTTGTCACTTTCCGGTACAAGTGTGGGTTTACCCTGTGGCTTTTCGATGTAAGCGGACAGGAGTTCTTCAAAGCGGCTCTTGCCGAGCAGCTTCTGCATGGCAGTGATGCCGAGGAGCTTGCGCTCATACGGGTCAAAGCCTGCGTTGGTTACGGCTTGTGTTACAGCGCCCTCATCGGTATATCTGCGATTGCTGCGGCCTTCGACCAGCTTGAAACCGGTCCAGTCCTTACCAGAGATAGCCTGCTGTAGCGCATATTCCTTGATGTCGTTCACCCAAGAGACCAGCTGATCTGCACGGGAGAGGATGACCTCGATTTCCGAATCCTCCAACAGCGGAGGCAGCTTGAAATCGTACTGTGCAAGGAGCAGATTGGCTTCGGCTCTGGCCCTGCATTCATGCTTGGCCTTACAGAAACCGCACCACTCGCCACAGAGGAAGTTTCCATCCCCGGCGAAGGCCAGCTCCGCAGTCGGTTTCAGGACTTCTTCGGCCCAGCGGTACAGGTCGTCTTTGGACATTTCAAAGGTGGATACATTCTGGCGTCTTGGCTGGTACACGGTCATTGCGACAGAATCGATGTCGTAAATTGCGTCGAACAGCTCCAGTGCGCCGAGAGCGTAGCACATCATCTGGGGATTGTTATCCGCTTCGACCAAAACGCCAAGGCCATGCTTGTAGTCAATGACACGGAGCGTTCCGTCTGAAATGATGATGGCATCCGAGGTTCCGAAGCCCTGTTCTACCCAGCGGGAGAAATCGACACGCTGTTCGATAAGGACCACAGGGTCAGAGCAGACCTCTTTGGCGGCTTCCACCAGTTCCAAGATGTAGGTTGCGTACCCGTTGGCGCAGTCCTCCATTTCCTCGCTGTACCAAGTCAGGTGTTCCGACGGATCAACAGCACCCATGCCCAGCGCCTTGCGGAGCTTATATTCACAGAGACTGTGTGCGTCGGTACCTTCGGCGGCATAATCGGAACCTTTGTCCTCATAGGTTTCGCAGAGTCTTGCCGAAGGTGGACAGTTGAGCCAGCGGTGCGAAGAGGACGCTGACAAGATGGCGTGTGCTTTAGGTGGCATTTCCAATCACCTCCGCATCACGAAGCAGCGCTTCATAATTTGCAGGGTCCACCTGAGAGAGTTTGCTGGCACCATATTTCTGGAGCAGATCACGGACGCCTGCCGTGTGACCGGCACGGGATTTCTCGGAAAGAACTGCTCGTACCTGTTCCAGCGTCAAGGCTGGCTTCTGGGCCAGAGCTTTCTTTTCCGGTTGTTCCTCGGCTGTAGTGCCGGAGAACATCTCGGCCAGATAGTTGGCTACATCAGTAATGGCAGCGGCAGCACTGCGCAGCTCTTCGATGGTCATAGCCATGTCGCTCATTTTGCTCATGATGTTTTCCTCCTTCCTCGGATTGTCTTGCGGCAAGAATGCTGAGTCGTCTTGCCATTCGTGCGGATACCTGACTGATTGCAACGAGGATTTCAATTACCTCGGCATCGGTATCCACGGTGCGGCTGTGGGCCTGAGTCATTTCGTTCACCTCCTGTTCGTGGTGGAGCAGCTTGTTTTCTGCTCCTTACACTCCCTTTTGGAGATGAGCGATGCTGTTTGACGAAGGATGGAGAAAAAATTTTGAAAAAAGTTCTGACCGCCGGTTTTTCCAGCGGCCAGAGTGCTTGTCTACCTTTTAGAAGAAGTCAGGATATTCCTTCTCTAACTGTTTCTTTGCAGCCTTAATGCGAGACAGGAATGTAGTACGAGGAATGCCGATGGACTTGGCGATTGCTTCATCAGAAAGGCCCTGCATACGCAGTTTTCCAATATCAGCAGCTTCCGGCATCAGATCGGCGAGGCGCTTGAACAGCTGCTCCAAAACGATACGGTCAGCAGCAAGTTCGGAAACGGCCACGCTGTCATCAGCGATGGTATCCATCAGAATCAGGTCATCATCTTCCTCTCCGATAGGAGAATCCAGCGATGCGATAACGTCTGCGTTGCGATATTCGCAGGTCAAGCAGTCGGCATCACAGCCCCACCATTTATTACGAGGACAGCAGCAGAGGCCACGGTCCTGCATTCTGTGACGGTAGGTGTCATGGAAGCGGGTATGTTCCTGATAGACTTCTTCGGGTACTTCCTGCCAGCGGCGCTGGCTGCGGATGTAGATACGACGGGTTTCTGTTTTACTCTGGTTTTCTTTGTTTGCCATACGATTTACTCCTTTCGGCTGTTAAACCGAAGCGGAGATAACCGGTATGGCTGCCAGTTCTGATTGTCATAGATGGTCACCTCATGCGGATTTCTCCGCTTCATTCCGGTGACTAGCCGTTCGCAAGCTGGCACTCTATATTAAAGTTCTCTCGTCCATCAGCTGCGAACACACCTCGTGGCCACGAAGAAGGTGAGCTGATTTCGGAGAAAGTAGTTTAACATCTTGCTCAGGACGTTTTTTGTTTTAGTCGTTGGCGATCTGCTCTAAATCGGCGAAAACTTCGCTGTAGTAGCAAGAGGCTAAATCGCTGAGGCTGTGAGCGCCGTAACGACGGAACACAGAATCAACCACGGCTTTGCCGTACTCGGCTGCCACTCTGGAAGCGGCATTCTCGATGTTAATGATCCAGTCTCTCTTGGATAATTTCATGAATTTCACCTGCCTTTCATCAATCTACTAAAAGGATACCAGTCGGCAATAACACTTCAAATAAGGTCAAATGCAGGCGAAATAACACTTTTAACACTTCGAATAACACTTTTTTGAGGAGTGTGAGTTTTGGTGAGTTTACAACTTATTAGAACTTTTGCTGCCTTTAAAGGGTTGTTTTTGTGGATTTATGTGATATAATGGATGATATATAAGTGTAGCTGCGACTTGCAGCATGGAGAAATGAGGTGACGCAGTGGTACTCGAAAACTTTTGTAAAGGGATATATCCATCCTGTCCCACAATCACTAATCGAGAGAATTTCATAGATGGATTGTTTAAGGCAGCAGGTGGAACTGCGTATATATCTGTCAGTTACAAAAGACAGTTGTACAGTGGAGATAAAGTTTTTGTAGAGGCCCAGAAAGCAGATCTTCGAGGCCATGACAATCAGAAAGCGTTGGAAGATTTCTTTTATGAAAACATCGCCGATGGCAAGGTCATGGATGTGTTGTTGGCGTTTAGCGTTCCTGAAAAAAGCGAGCCAAATAAAAAAGTCCTCTCCACAGCCTTAGCGCTGCAGATGAAGGCACTGATTGATTGTGGCGATGACGAAGAAGCTGACGACCTTATATTAGCTGCCTATCAGGAAGCCAAAGCTGCGTCACCAGATAATGAAACGACAGTATCGGTCTTTAAGCCTCTGTATCCGGGTGACGATGTGTATGTAGGCACAAATCCAACATATAAGATTCAGAGCCACCAGACCGTGAGTCACACGTGGTCGATTATGAATGCTGGCAAGGTCACGTGGGTAAACAGAAAACTTGTGTACCGTCGTGGGCCGAAGGATAGACCGGAGGCTGCGCCTTCAGAAATTCCAATTCCGACCGTCAAACCGCAAGAAAGCGTAAAAATAACCACGACCTTTGATGGCCGTGGCTTTGATGGAGTTTTTCATTGTTTTTGGGAGATGCAGGACTCCGATGGAGAAAACTGCTTCCCGAAAAGAGATTCATTATTTTCAGTAACAATCGATGCTAAATTCAAACGCACGTAAGTATGGAGGGAAATAGCGTGAACGAGCAAGTAGTAGAAAAATGGGTAACCTTGAAAGAAGTGCAGGAACATCTTGGTGTAGGCCGTGAAACGATCCTGCAGTGGATTGCAAAAAGAAATATGCCTGCTTACAAGGTTGGACGTCTGTGGAAGTTCAAATTATCCGAAGTGGATGAATGGATTCGCTCCGGTGGTGCCGCAGACAATGCAAAAAATGAAGAATAAGTCCCAAATATTGGACAGGAGATATGATTTAATTAGTATGGTGCAGTGCAAGTAGCTGCTCATACAAAACAGGAAGGAACAAAAACTATGGACAATCAAGTGCATAATGCAATTGTTAATTTTATATGGGGAATCGCAGATGACTGTCTGAGAGATATTTATGTTCGTGGTAAGTATCGTGACGTTATTCTGCCGATGACTGTTATTCGCCGTTTGGATGCAATGTTGGAGGATAGCAAACCGGCAGTTTTGGAAATGAAGAAAATGCTGGATGCAGCGGGTATTACTAATCAGTGGCCTGCACTCTGCAATGCTGCTGGACAGGCTTTTTGTAACGCTTCACCTTTCCGTCTGCGTGACCTCACCAGTCGTGCAAAGAAACAGACACTGAAGGCGGATTTCGAAGCCTATCTCGATGGTTTTTCGCCTAATGTGCAGGAAATTCTGGCAAAGTTCCAGTTTAAAAATCAGATTGATACAATGATTGAGGCCGATATTCTTGGTGCTGTCATTGAGAAGTTTATTTCTCCTGATATCAACCTCAGCCCTAATCCGATTTATAAGGATGATTCAAAAACACAAATCAAACTTCCTGCTTTGGATAACCACGGTATGGGTACCGTTTTTGAAGAGTTAGTTAGGCTCTTCAATGAAGCCAATAACGAAGAAGCCGGTGAACATTGGACCCCTCGTGATGTGGTAGATTTAATGGCCGACCTCGTTTTACTTCCGGTTGCGGATCAACTTAAGGATGCCACGTATTCATGCTATGACGGAGCCTGTGGTACAGGCGGTATGCTCACAGTGGCCCAAGATAGATTGTTGACTTTGGCAAAACGTCGTGGAAAGGAAGTATCTATCCATCTGTTTGGACAGGAAGTACAGCCTGAAACTTATGCAATATGTAAAGCTGATATGCTCCTAAAAGGCGATGGTGAACAAGCGGAACACATAGCTTATGGTTCTACTCTTTCTTCAGATGGGCATGCAACTCGTCAATTTGACTTTATGCTGGCGAATCCGCCTTACGGAAAGAGTTGGAAAACGGATGCAGATAAAATGGGAGGCAAGAAGAATATTCTTGACAGCCGTTTTAATGCATATCTGGAAGATGGAACACCATTGTCCATGATTCCGAGAGTGAGTGACGGACAGTTACTGTTCCTTTTGAATAATGTCGCTAAGATGAAAAAGGATACTCCTTTGGGAAGTCGTATCGCCGAAGTACATAATGGATCGTCGATTTTTACTGGTGATGCAGGAAGCGGAGAAAGCAATGCTCGCCGTTACTTAATCGAAAACGACTTGGTGGAAGCAATCATTGCTCTTCCTGAGAATATGTTCTATAACACCGGTATTGGAACATTTATCTGGGTACTTTCTAATAAAAAAGAAGCTCGTCGTGTGGGTAAGGTGCAGTTGATCGACGCCACAGGAATGAAGTCTCCTTTGCGAAGGAATATGGGCAAAAAGAATTGTGAGTTTACGCCTGAAATCCGCAAAGAAATCATGCGCATTTTTCTTGAAATGGAAGAAAGCGAAGTTAGCATGATATTTGACAACAATGAGTTTGCTTATTGGACTGTAACTGTTGAAAGACCTCTTCGATTGCGTGTGTTCCCTGAACGTGAAATTCCGGCAGCTGTATTCAAAAATGATGCTGAAAATGATGAAGCGAAGAGTGCAATAGCCCAAGCAGCAAAGGCTGCTCCGTTAGACGATTGGACTGCTTTTGCAAAAGCAACAAAACTTAAGGCAGCGTTGTTGAAAAAAATTCGTCCTTATATTACCGATAAGGATGCAACGGCTAAGCCGATTTCTGGCGAAGCAGATCCTGATCTTCGTGATACTGAAAATGTCCCGTTTAAATATGAGGGTGGAATCAATAAGTTTATCGAAACGGAAGTCCATCCGTATGCTCCCGATGCATATGTAGATGAAAAGAAAACTTTAGTTGGATATGAGATTAGCTTCACAAAGTATTTTTATAAACCAACGGATTTCCGCCCTCTCGAAACAATAATTGATGATTTAAACGCTCTTGAGCAGAGAAAAGAGGCCGCCATAAGTTCGTTAGTAACCAAAGGAATTAAGTCGGACGCACGTATGAAAGATAGTGGAGTTGCTTGGTTGGGTGAAATACCTGAGCACTGGACAACTATTAAATTACGTCAAATTTTGCATCCGGTTTCGGTCAAGAATCATCCGGAATTACCACTTTTATCCGTCACCAGAGAACAAGGTGTTATTATTCGTGATGTGGACGATACGGAAAGCAATCATAATTTTATACCTGATGACCTTAGCGGATATAAAGTTGTGCGTAAAGGCCAGTTTGCAATGAATAAAATGAAAGCATGGCAAGGCTCCTATGGAATTTCTGAATATACAGGCATTGTAAGCCCTGCTTATTTCATTTTTGATGTTGATTTTGACAATATTGAATATTTTCACTATGCGATAAGAAGTAAAGTGTATGTGAACTTTTTTGCGCAGGCCTCAGATGGTATTCGTGTCGGACAATGGGATTTGCAAATGGATAAGATGAAGGAAATTCCATTTATTGTACCATCACCAGAGGAACAACAAGCAATTGTGGAATATATTCCGAAGATTTGTGCGGCGTATGATTCTGAAATTGAAAAATTGCAAAAAAGAATTGACCTTCTGCTTGAGCAAAAGAATAAGCTTATCTCTGAAATTGTTACAGGCAGGGCTGTTGCTGCAAATGAAAGTTTATCAGAAAATGAGGAGGTGTAAAACATGGCATTTACCAACACAAAGGAAAGTGGTCTTGAGGCCCTTATCGTAAAATGGCTGGTAGATCAAAACGGTTATGAACAAGGCACAAATGCGGATTATAACCGTGAGTATGCCGTGGACGAAACACGCCTGTTTAGATTTTTGCAGGATACACAGCCTGACGCACTTGAGAAGCTCGGTGTTTTCAAGTCTGATATGAAAAAGAAGCAGTTCTTAAATCGACTGCAGGGTGAGATTGCGAAGCGTGGCATTATTGATGTGTTGCGCAATGGTGTAAAAATCTACCCGGCAAATCTCATCATGTTCTATCTGACTCCGACCGAGAATAACGCCAAGGCCAAGGAGATGTTTGAAAAGAACATTTTCAGTGTCACCAGACAACTTCAGTATTCTATGGATGCTGCCCGTCTGGCGCTGGATATCTGCTTATTCATCAATGGCCTGCCGGTCATCACTTTTGAGTTGAAGAATCAGCTCACAAAGCAGGATGTGGACGATGCGGTTGAGCAGTACAAGACCGATCGTGACCCAAGAGAGCTGTTGTTCCAGTTCAAACGCTGCATGGTGCATTTTGCCGTTGACGACGCACGAATCAAATTCTGCACAAAGCTGGACGGTAAGAACAGCTGGTTCCTGCCTTTTGATAAAGGCTACAATGATGGTGCCGGTAATCCTCCGAATCCAGATGGCCTGATGACAGACTATCTTTGGAAGGACATTCTTACCAAGCTGAAGCTCAGTCGCATCATTGAAAATTATGCGCAGGTTGTTGTTGAAGAGGACCCAGAAACAAAGAAGAAGTCTGTAAAGCAAATATTCCCTCGTTATCACCAGCTGGATTGCGTGGAAAAACTGCTGGCTGATGTAAAGGAAAACGGTATCGGCAAGCGTTATTTGATTCAGCACAGTGCTGGCTCCGGTAAGTCTAATTCTATCTCTTGGCTGGCCCACCAGCTGATTGGATTGGAGCAGGACGGTCATCCGATGATTGACTCCGTACTGGTTGTTACCGACCGTCGTATTCTGGACAAGCAGATTCGTGATAACATCAAGCAGTTTATGCAGGTGGCAAATACTGTGGCTTGGGCTGAACATTCCGGTGATTTGCGTAAAGCAATTCAAGATGGAAAGCGCATTATTATCACAACAATTGAGAAGTTCCCTTATGTCGTGCCGGACATCGGTGCGTCCCATAAGCAGAATCGTTTTGCAGTTATCATTGACGAGGCCCATTCCGGCCAGAGTGGACGTAACTCTGCCCAGATGAACTTGGCTCTTTCCGGCCTTGCCTCCGAAGATGAGATGGATAATGAGGATAAAATCAATGCAATGATGGAAGGCCGTAAGCTGCTGACTAATGCCAGCTACTTTGCCTTCACAGCCACTCCGAAAAATAAAACGCTGGAGACCTTCGGTGTTCCGTATCAGGATGGCGACGATGTAAAACATCGCCCATTCCACGTGTACACGATGAAGCAGGCCATTCAAGAAGGCTTCATTCTCGACGTGCTGAAATACTACACACCGATTGCCAGCTACTATAAACTCATGAAAACGGTGCAGGATGACCCGATGTTCGACAAGAAGAGAGCGCAAAAGAAGCTGCGTTCATTTGTAGAAAGTGATTCTTATACCATCGCACAAAAAGCAGAAATGATGGTTGAGCATTTCCACGAGCAGGTCATCTCTAAAGGAAAAATTGGCGGACAGGCCCGTGCTATGGTGGTCAGCTCCAGCATTCCTCGCTGTATCGAATACTACTATGCAATAAATAAGTGTCTTGCAAATAGGCATAGTCCTTACAAGGCAATCGTAGCTTTTTCTGGAGAACACAAGTATCAGGGGCAGGAGCCTGCATTGACTTCTGCAGCCATGAATGGTTTCCCGGACGCCAAGATTCCGGCCACTTTTAAGACGGCCCCATATCGTCTGTTGATTGTAGCGGATATGTTCCAGACTGGCTTTGACGAGCCTCTGCTTCATACGATGTATGTGGACAAGATGTTGTACGACATTCGTGCTGTGCAGACTTTGTCTCGTCTTAATCGTTGCCATCCACAGAAGCACGATACCTTCGTGCTGGACTTCTACAATAAGCCTGCAACGATTGAGGAGGCTTTCTCCAGATATTATAGAACTACACTGCTGTCTGGTGAAACAGATCCGAACAAGCTGTATGACTTAATCGCCACGATGGAGGATTATCAGGTTTATTCGGACGCACATGTGCAGAAGCTGGTTGACCTTTATCTGGATGGCGCAGAGCGAGATAGGCTTGACCCGATTCTTGATGCTTGTTCCGCTGTATATAAGGACCTTGATACAGAAGATCAGATTAAATTTAAGAGTGCTGCAAAGGCATTCTGCCGCACATACGGTTTCCTTGGTGCTATTCTTCCTTACGGAAACGCAGATTGGGAACGTCTCTCCATTTTCCTGAATCTGCTGATTCCGAAGCTGCCATCGCCTCGTGATGATGATTTCTCCGAAGGCATTCTTGATGTTATTGATTTGGACAGTTACCGTCTGGAAGCACAGGAGTGTATGTCTATCAAGCTGGAAGATGCAGATTCTGAGGTGCCTCCAGTACCGGCTGGTAAGACCGGACATATCGTCAATCCAGAAATGGATCTGCTGTCCATCATTCTGAATGACTTCAATGATATGTTTGGCAACATCAACTGGAATGATGCAGATAATGTCCGCAGACAGATTCTTGAAATTCCTGATATGGTGGCAAAGGATGAGCGCTATCAAAATGCAATGAAGAACTCCGACGAGCAGAATGCCCGTATGGAAAGTGAACGTGCATTGCAGCAGGTTATCTTTGCAATCATGGCGGACAATATGGAGCTGTTTAAGCAGTTCCAAGATAATCCGTCCTTCAAGAAGTGGCTTTCTGACTTGGTATTTAACATGACTTATGAACCGCAAGGAAAGAAAAAAAGCGCAAAGAAGATCGTAAATTATTCAGATTATCAGGCACCGACAAGTATGGTCGCTGAAGAAAAAGCACCTTACGGAACGGAAAATAAATAACTAAGGGTGAGGAGGCGCAGTATGGCAGAAGCGTTATCGAAAACATTAACACACGGTGACTTCGATTCGGTTTTTCAGGAAGTTCAGCAGCCGGAAACGGTCGGCTGGACCACCGAGGGAGAACTGCGCCTTTTTCACCTTGTAATTCGTAATAACAAAATCAATGTGGAGGATTTGAAGGCATATCTGTACACGAGTATGGGAGATTATGTGTTTTCCAGAGCAAAGCTCGAAAAGTTCAGTCAGGCCGGAAATCGAGATGCTGTGGTATCACAGGCGCTTCGTGTACTTAAGAAAAATGGCGGTGCTGATGTTCAGGGTACTGGCGGCGAATTAGGAGAGGTATTGAACTACACATTCATGGAAGAAAAGCTCCATGCGCCGAAGCTAATGAGCAGAGTCGAAATAAGCACCGATGGAAAGCAATATGACAGCGTTGCCGACAGTATTCATCTTTTGACCGGTGGTGTGTCGGGACGCCCGTATCATCAAGTAGTATTTGGCTCTTCTAACATTGTCGGCGACCTCGGTTACGCCATTGATGGTGCTTTCGAGAAAATTTGTCGCATCGAGCAGCATGAAGTGCAGGAAATCCACATGGCAAATCAGCTTATTTTCGAGCGCATGGCCACAGATGAAGAAGCTGAACTGGTGAGAGATATTCTTGTTCCGAATCCTTCAAAAACTAATAGATACAACACATCGTATGGCGTGTTCCTTGGATACACTTTGGGCCTTGGTAAAGACTATCCGGTTCACGAATACGAGGAACTTGCCGAACAGAAAATGCAGGCTGACATAAAGCGTTATATTCCGTATATTCTCCAGAAGATTCAGGATTGCGGCTTGGGAATGCACTCGTTTTATATTTATGTGCTACCTTTTAACGATGCCGAGGAAGAAAAGAAATCCATCATGGAGGCGGTGCTGGAAGGAGATGTTGACTTGATATGAGCGAAGAAAAGAAAAAATTAGGCGACGCCATATTCGTTGACATCGATAGCAACGAGTATCTAAACGAAATTCATGAGAAGATACTTTTTAATTATGCGTTGCGCCTATTTCAGCTTGAAGCGAAAGGAAAAGTTAAAGAATTTGACCTCTTGGACGCACTGCGCTTTGCAGATCTGCTGTCCAAGTCAAATCATCCGGAAGCCAGTGTCAGACATAAAATGTGGGCGCAGGAGATTATTGTTCTTTTGAACGAACTGTACCCGGATAATTCTTTGGTCAAATTATATGCAGGCTCTGTGTTCTCCAGCGTTGGAAACCATAGAGGCTTGCAGAAGATTAATGCTGACTACAAGGACATTTCTACATTTGAGCGTGTTTTTGCGCAATATAGAAGTGATTACCTTACAATACCGGCAGACACAGATAAGAAATTTTTTAGCGAACAAAAAATTGCCTATGACCATTTGGATGACCCATGCTTTAGTTATTCTGGGCCTACTTCAATGGGTAAATCGTTTATCATGCGCATGTTCATTAAGGATGAGATCATCCTTCAGGGCGCTCAGAAAAATTATGCGCTGATTGTTCCGACAAAGGCTTTGATAAACGAAGTTCGTAGCAGCATTATAAATGATTTAAATGACAATCTGGAAAAGCGAAACTACCGTGTTGTCAGCGCAGCAAGCGACATAGCGTTGGAAGAAGATCACAACTATATTTTTGTGCTAACGCCAGAGCGTTTGCTTTACTTGCTTATCAGCAGGCCGGAGCTGCAAATTGATTACTTGTTTTTGGATGAGGCTCACAAGCTGTCTGGCAAAAACAGCCGTGGTCCATTCTATTACAAGGTTGTTGACATGCTGTTGAAACGATCTGACAGACCGCATTTCATTTTCGCTTCTCCGAATATACCTAATCCACAGGTATATTTGCGTTTGATGAATGATGTAATCGAGAACAACGATGAGAGCAAGCTGGCCTCCACGTATTCACCGGTTATACAAGTGAAGTTTTTGCTTGATTTATTGGGCCAGAAGGTTAGCGTTTATAATGAACATACGCAATCGGTTATAAAGGTCGCTGATATAAAAGCAGCAAATACATCTTTGAAAACTATGTTGCTTTATTTTGAAGCAAAGAATATGCGTTTACCAGAGAATGAAAGATCGCAGACTATCGTGTATTACAACGGTCGTTCAAAGGCAATCGCTGCGGCGAGAGATTTTGCTGACTCGCAGGGAGTGTTGGAGAAACACGATCCAGAGCTTGATGCTTTATCACGTGATATTACACGGGAAGTTCATGGCGATTATTATCTGGCAGGGATGATCAAAAAAGGCGTAGCATACCATATTGGTTATTTGCCCGCCTCTATAAGAACAAGAATAGAGACGCTTTTCCAGTCTGGAAAAATTACTACAATGTTTTGCACAAGCACCTTGCTTGAAGGTGTCAATTTACCGGCGGATAACCTATTCATTACTGATAATAAGATTTTCCGTAGTGCAATGAGTCCGGTTGATTTCAGAAATTTGATAGGCCGTGTAGGTCGAATCAGCTACAATCTATACGGAAATGTGTTTTTCGTTTCCGAAGAAAAATCTGTAAAGCCGGAAGATTATATCGAAATGCTGCAAACACCGGTACCGGAGCAGGAACTTTCTATAACGACAAATCCAAAAGTCCTGAAAAAAGTAGAGAAGCAATATGTTGTCGATATCTTAAAAAGTGGAAGTTCTGTCATCCCACAGCGAGTGAATGCAGAGGGTGAGGCCCTTCAATCAGAAGAATCATATGTTATGATGCGCAAATTCGGATTGATTTTGCTCAGGGATATCATGGAAGACAGAGACAGCCTTGTCCGCAGGGAGTTTTCTGATCTGCTGTCTGTCGCTGATGAGAATGACATTAGGGCGAAGTTTTCGGATTCTCCAACGTTACCTGATGATGACATTAACACTTCGGTCGACCAGACAAAAAGGCTTATAAAGGCCATTAGAGACGGATTGGAATACCCTCCGTGCATCAACGGCGGCTTCAGATATGCTGATGTCATTGAGTTTCTAAACAAGCTCGCCACTATTTTTGAGTGGGACACCTATGAAAGATCTTCCCTTGGCAAGGAGTCATTGCGCAGATGGTATGCTGTAATTCTCTGTCAGTGGATGGAGGGAACGGGCCTTAGTTTTATTATGAAGAAGGCCATAGAATATCGCAGAGATCATCCGGAAAATTTCCGTGTGTCCATGTATCAACCGCCGACTACATATAACGACCGTTCCAAGGAACACCGAAACGTCGTTTTTGCAGAAACGCTGGAAGTTATTGAAAATATTATCTTGTTTAGTATTTCTAACTACTTTCTGCGATTTTCGAATGAGTATAAAAAGATTCACAATGTGACCGAATTCGAAAACAATTGGTATGAGTATGTGGAGTTTGGTACCACCAATCCATTGACCATACTGCTGCAGAGAAACGGCTTCTCTCGTGAAGCTGCAACGTTCATTCGTGACCATCGTGAGTTTGTCGAAGAAGATGGTAGTACCGGAAGGTTAAGACTGAAGAACGAACTGCTATCGTGTGGTAACACAAGCGTAGAAATGGAAGCTGCCGATATTAAATATAATGCTCCCGGATTATTCACCGACAACGAAGACGATCCGGAAAATTGGAAGCTTTCGTTTATCAGAACTATCGAATGCCCGGATTGTGGGATTGAGTTTGAAGTCGATTTAGAAGAATATCTCCAAGATGTAAGTAGTTTTGAAAAGGAAAACGGTATGGGGCCTGATGCAGTCTATAGCTTTGACAGCGACACTGACTGTGAATGTCCGTACTGCGGCAAAACTCTTCATATTACTGGATGGATTCGTGAATACCCAATAGGAATAGTGGATTCCGAAGAAATCGATATTGAACTTTTTGAAAACGAAGAATAACACAAGGAGAACACCGATGAAAAAGATAGAAGGTTCACCGAAGAATCTAAAACAATTATTGCAAAATACGAAATACTCCATCCACTATTATCAGAGAGAGTATATGTGGCAGCGTAAGCATATCGAAGAGCTTATCGACGACCTTACCTCTGAATTTCTGGATAACTATAAGCCGGGTGATTCTCGTCCGGCTGTAGCGGATTATGGCGCATATTTTATGGGGTCCATCGTTTTAGCTGGACGTGAGAATGCTATTATCGATGGCCAGCAGCGCTTTTCGTCTTTGACATTGCTGCTGATGTATTTGAACAATCGCTTGAAGAAAATCGGTCAGAGCTACAACATGATCGAGACTATGATTTTTTCGGAGTCTTTTGGTACGAAGTCCTTTAACATCAATGTGGATGACCGTCAGGAATGCATGGAGGCCATCTTTAACAACAAAGATTTTGACATAACAAATTGCGGAGAATCCGTTCGTAATCTATATGGCCGCTACACGGATATCGTTGACGTGTTCCCGGCTGACATTACGGACGATATGCTCCTGCATTTTTGTGACTGGCTTGCTGAGAAGGTTTTCTTCATTGAAATCGTGGCCACCACAGAGCAGGACGCTCATAAAGTTTTCGTTACAATGAACGACCGTGGTTTGAGCCTGACATCTACGGAAATGCTGAAAGGTTATATTCTGTCTGAAATCAGAGATGATGCCGTTCGTGAAAAGATGAATGGTGTATGGAAAGACATGGTTCTCATTCTAAAGAAGGATGATGACAAAGGCGATGAAACCTTTATCAAAGCATGGCTTCGTGCGCATTACGCAGAAACTATCCGTGAAACCAAAGCCGGTGCTGTCAATAAGGATTTTGACATCATTGGTGGCTCGTTCCATAAATGGGTCCGTGATGAGCGAGATAAGTTGGGATTAGAGTCTTCTTCAGATTTCGAACTGTTTATAAAGAAATTCGCTAAGTTTGCAGAGGTTTATCAGCGTATTCGTCAGGCAGAGACTACTTTTGCCGAGGACACAAAATACGTATACTATAACGCTCAGGTGAATTTCACTTTACAGCCCCAGTTGCTTCTTGCGCCTATATGCTACGAAGACTCTTGGCCTGTAATTATCGAAAAAATCAACCTGACAGCAAGATTTATCGATATTCTTATCGTATCCAGAGTAACCAATTACCGTTCCGTAGATTACAGTACCATCAAAAATTTTGTATTCAACGTGACAAAGGATATTCGTATGTGCGATGTGGCCACACTGAAGCAGAAGCTGCAGCAGCAATATGATAATCTTGGTTTCAAGCCGGAAGAGGCGCTGACGGATTTGGGCTTGAACAGTTTTACTAAGAAGTATATCAAAAACATTCTTGCTCGTGTTACCGGATTTATCGAAGAAAGTACTGGTGTTGCATCCAACTATTGCAACTACATGAATACTCAGACAAAGAATCCGTTTGAAATCGAACATATCATCACAGACCATTATGAGTGGTTTACTGATGAGTACGCAGATCAGGAAGATTTCAGACGCTGGAGAAATAGCGTAGGTGCGCTGCTTCTGTTGCATAAGAGTATCAATGCCAGCTTGAATGATTCTCGCTATGGCTACAAGCTGAGTAAATACTGCTCAAATGAAGGCAATATTTATACCGAGTCTTTGGGCCAGCTTGCATATCAGAACAATCCGAAATTCAAGAAATTTATTGCTGATAACGGTTTGGGTTTCAAAGCCTACGACCAGTTTGGAAAAACTGAAATTTCGGAACGTGTTGCCCTGCTGGTGCAGTTGGTACGCTTGGTTTGGAACGACGAGATGTTTAAATGAGTTTGAGGATGTGCTATGGGAGAAAAATTGAAAGTCAAATTGCAAGGAATATCAATAGAGGCAGATTTATCGGATGCTTCGTTTATTCTGAGTGAGCCAATAGGTCAAAATGCTAATGCTGGAGGCCTCAACATAAATATATCCGAAGGAACGAAACAGTATGATGTTATGGGGTATACAACCGACCTTAACACAATGCACTTAATATTCCAAAATAAAACATTCAGGAGTAGCAGCCTTACAAACGCAAAGTTGAATGATACAATGGAGAAACAACGAGTTGGTGTATGTGAATTTGCCAGCAGTCGATTTATTACATGTTTTGCACATACACATCAGGAAAGCGTCCCTTTTTGGATGTACTATGGCAAAGATGTACGTGAAGAAAAGGTACTTCTCCAATTTAGAAATTTTGCAGTTAATTTTGAAGACTGTGTGAGGACTGATTTTGCTAAGGTCAAGGATGACAAATTATGCTTTTTTAGAACACCAGAATATGGCTCAACCGTCAACAGCCAGTGGTTTTCTGATATCTCGCAGTATGATTTAAGTGCCTGTATTGACTCAATCAGTGTTTTAGATGTTGAGTATGTATCGCCGGATTCATCTGTATTTACAGAGGATAATTCTGGTCAGGCAGATATTGATTTCGGCCACGTGACCGGACAAGAAAATGCTGTTGTGAAACTTCAAGGATTTAATCCCACTGTGCTGGGAAAACAAAAATCCAATCCATGGGAGTATGAAAAAGAAACTCGTATCCTTTGTACACTATCAAATCCAACGTTTAAGGAGTGGGATTATATTGACCTACAGTTACACTCTGAAATGTTTAGAGGTTTGCGGATTATACTAAGTCCTTGGGATGACGGTGCATTAAGAAGCAAAGTAGAAGAAATTGTTTCGAGCAGCGGGTTGCCATCGGATATTATTTCTTCTATTGTAATTGAGGATAGTGCGCTCAAGGGAACTCTAAATTTTTAGTAATGAAAACCTTTTAATTTTGGCATACTTTTTAATTTTGCCTATTCCGGTCCTGTCGGGATGATTTCCGGCAACGTCCGCAGCTGGTAAAATCACAGACAATAAAATAAATCAAGGGCATCCAAAGTCGTGAATTGACCTTGGATGCCCTTATTTTACGCCCTTTTTGGACCATTTCGGCCCGGAGAGGGTTTTTTCTTTTGTATCAAAGATAAGGTTTTGATAGATCCGGCGTGCGGTTCGGGTTCGCTGCTGCTGAAAGCGGAGAAGATTCTCGGTAAGGATGCAATCCGCAACGGCTTCTATGGTCAGGAAATCAACATCACGACCTACAACCTGTGTCGCATCAATATGTTCCTGCATGATGTAGGTTTTGATAAATTTGATATTGCGTGTGAAGATACGCTGCTCAGTCCGCAGCACTGGGACGATGAACCGTTCGAGCTGATTGTTTCCAATCCGCCGTATTCCATCAAATGGGAGGGCGATGACAATC